>Ga0307507_10009174_pt1 | contig 13288 bp, 9 predicted proteins | sample 7_EM_MG_FD_207223 | JGI IMG/M metagenome (GOLD analysis project Ga0307507, IMG submission 207223) | Populus trichocarpa ectomycorrhiza microbial communities from riparian zone in the Pacific Northwest, United States - 7_EM | ecosystem: Host-associated > Plants > Roots > Unclassified | place...
TTCAAAGTGTTTTTCGTTTGGAAATCCATTAAAATAGAGTTTTTTTATTTTTTTTTTAAAATTTATTTTTTATATCAGCATATTAAAATAATTTAAAAATACTAAAAAATATCAATTTAAAATAAAAAATAAAATAAAAATTTTTAAAACACAAAAACCACCCTTCTCATTTTTAAAAGCGAGTCATGGTCAAGTGCCGTACAACCGGGCAGGCAAAAAGTTGATGAATGCCACGTACCAACTAGCTTGGTAGCTAGCGATTTGTTCACTAAGTTAATTGGGGTCGTTTTAAGCGACTTTAAAGATCAGATGTTCATCCTTAAAATCAGGGGCGGAGCCACATGTGAGGGAAGGGTGGGGGGCGATCGGCAATTTCCCCCCTTAATTTCTTCAGAAAATTGATAATAGTCTTCGATAGTTTAAGAATTCTGAATTTGCCCCTCTTTTTGTAGACTTTTGCAGTTTTGCTCCTTGTATTTTTTGGGATCTTCTCATTACTCCATGACATGTATAAATATCTGAAACTCATTAAATAATTTATAAATATCTAAATTTTTTATCTGATGATAAATAATAAACAGTTACCACTATCATCTCTATTCGTGTACAGCATGAATCCCCCAAGTAGAAATAATAATAATAATAATAATAATAATAAATGAGCATCTCACTTGACCAAATAAGATGTGTTAAGGAGTAAACGCAAGCAAAGTAGTAGTTCGTGTATCTCTTGAGTTAAGAAGCAATCCCTAGTCAGAGTTAGATAACCCGCTCCTACACACAGTAACTTCTGCGACCGCATGGCATCGGCTATTATTATAGTCTATAGAAAAATGGGTTCGACAACAACTTTGAACCATCTCCACTCAAGTAGTCATAAATATATCGACATGTGCCATGCTTTCCTCTTTCACTGCTCTTTGGATTTTAAACCCGGCTCCGGTTCAAGATCTGGATTTCAAGTTTTGACCGGGTTATTTATTTTAAAAAATCAAAATGATATCATTTTAGTAAAAAAAAAAATAAAAATCAACGAGTTACAACCAAATCTTGTCGGGTCAACCAGGTTGCCGGGTCAATCAAGCCACTCGAGTTTTGTTTTTTTTTTTTTTTTTAAATTCAACATGGTTTTAATTTTGGATCGGCTAGATGCTGGATCAACCTCCAGGTGTAGCTGGATTTTTAAAACTATGCATTGTATTGCTAGCTACCGTACGCCTGATAACAAACCTATCACAGGACTGGCAAAGTCCTAATATCAAAATATGTTGATATGTAATATAATTGATATTAAAAATAAATTTTTAAAAATAAAAAAATATAATTTTAATTTATTTTTAAATAAAAAATATTTTAAAAAATATCCTCATTACAATTCAAATCCAAAGTATCTCAAAAGAATAATACATTGAATCATCACTGACCAATCAGTCTATTCTAATAAGAGTAATCCAAGCAAACAGGCCGAGCCTTTGTTACACTCTCTTTGGATCCTGTGTTGATTTCTCCCTCAAGGCAAGATGTTATCCTCCGGGGCTTACGCGGCCCAGCCTCTTAATGATTTTTATCACAGAATTTGTGATTTTTTTCAATGCTATTTTACTAATCACAATATTTTAATGATTTTAAAATTATTTATCTATAATAGTACCATCAACTATCCAAGTTAACATGTATTTGAAAGTGTAGTTATAGTTATTTTTCAAAACTCTTTAAAAAAAAATTATTTTTAATATTAGTATATCAAAATGATTTATAAATATAAAAATGATTAAAGTTTTGAGAATTTAAACATTATTAAAGTGTCATTTAAATGATAAGATTCCAATCACGATAGGAAATATCAAGTGACGTGGCAGATTAATGATGGAATACCATTCTGCCACGTGCCAAATCTATATCCATATCTCCTATGTTTTCTCATCTTCCATTTTTTCTGACGAGAGAGAAATTCGCAAACCTATGGAAAAAGGTTGAGGATAAGCCACTTGTGGGGAGCTCGTGCAGGAACCACTTCCCACGACTCCCCATTCCCATCAACGGCTCAGGATTCACTACCCCAGTGGGCAAGAAAAATATATCACATTAGCCATACAATCACCTTAGTTTCGCTACTATCTTTGCTCCCACATTTTTGAGAAATTAAGAGCATAACAGGGAGGTACGTGCTCCTGGTAGATAAGATAATGGCTTCTCTTCCCATTGTCTTTGCTTCTCCTTCTGTTAGGGTGTATGCCGCCACTGCATCAGGAGGAAGCAAAGAGGAGAAGGGGCTTCTTGATTGGATTCTTGGGAGTTTGCAAAAGGAAGATCAGTTCTATGAGACTGACCCCATCCTCAAGAAAGTGGAGGAGAAGAACAGCGGTGGCACCACCAGTGGCCGCAGGAACTCTGTTGCTGTACCTCAGAAGAAGAAGAAGAATGGTGGCTTTGGTGGGCTGTTTGCCAAGAAAGATTAAATTGGTCTGTTAATCTTAATCTGTCTGCATTTGATGATTCTTGAACTCTTCAGTTTTATGTTTCTATCTCTTGTACACTGCTTACTCTTTTTGGTCCCTTCTCCTCCATGTCGAAGAATTATGAATTCATTATTGTTACTTATTACTATATGAAATAATTTATTGGTTAATGCATTATAGAAAATCCAATGAACTGAAACTATTTTAACCCCAACACATGAAACTGAAATTTACGAACAAGAAATTGCTGCGGCCAGAACCTCTGCTAATAACCTGACAAATGAAGAAGATTAAAGCAACGTCTCAACAGCTTTCAGTCATGATTTAATTAGAAACTTCAACTCTGACATGAGAGCATAACTACATAATTGGCATCCCCTGGATAGGATAGGGGTCTCCATGACTCCTCTTCCATCACAGCTTCGCCACTGTCTACCAAATACTGCAGAAATTAGTTCCTTTCTGGTTTACCAATGCCTTCCAGGATCATTTTAGCCCAAACCCACAACCACAACCTAGCCATCCTCTCAACCTCTGCTACCAGCACCAGCACCATCAACTATTCACCACCACCACCGTACCACTTGATAGCAGCAGTTCTACAATTTTATGCCACTAATCCAATGCCAAAGCTAGCACTTACCATCCGCCACTTGCATTATACACATCATATATTTTCTTACTGTTTTGCAGTAGCAATGAGAATAACCTATCTACAAGCATCCACACTTTACCAGAAACAACAGCATCATTACTTTCATTGAAGTGAAGGCAGGGGAGAGAGCAGCTCAACATCCATCCGCAAACCTATCATGTTTTGCGTCTTTTTACTGGTTATGCGTACTCTAGATTCCACAAGTAAAGCTTCATTAGAAACAAACAGAAATTGTCAAGATATGAAACCAAGCTCTTCTAATTTCATTTTGCATGTCCTTCGTTTAGCAGGTAGTGATTCTTGCTGTAGTTTTTTTTTTGGATTTTTTTTTATTAGAATTAATAGAAAATAATTCACTATTACTTCATATGTGACTCTCCAATAAAAAATGTCGGCTTGCTCATTGCAAATTAACTTTTGGATTTTCATAGGCTTGAAATCCATGATATTGATTCAAACAACTTGATACTAGTTTAGCGAAGAATCTGTCATTGTTGAAGTTGAAACTGAATATGGTGGTGCATTTTGCATCCTTATCAGAACCTTTTCTATTTCGTGGGACGAAATGATTCATTCCAAACAAACTGATCAAGGAGCACATATTTGCTAAAGGCCAAATACAATACAAAATCTGCTACAAACAGACTCCGGAAATGACTTAAACAAGAAAAGGAAAATTGGATTAACTGAACCATCAACTTTCTGAAAAGCTCATTACCTGCAGATTTAGTAAAGTTAGTTCATTGCCTGCCACTTGATGATCTCACTCTAACTTCTGCAGTGATATTAATATCTTGAACCAAACTAGAAGAACGGAGGTTGTCTAAACGCAGCCTATGATTCCTCTCTCCCAGATGAAATACACACACGCACATGCAACTTGGAAGTAGAGAGTGTGTTTTGATGTTGACTTTAGCCCAATTAAACTCAGCATTCCAATCAACAACTGCTTTCTCAACAGAGAACCTTTTTTTCTGGTTGTGTTGTACCCCAAACTCTCTATAGTAACTGCTGTCTGTTGGTTTAGCTACACCACCCTCCGAGAACAAATAAAAAAAATGTACATGTTGACCAATCATTCCTCACACACGATCACCTTTACTTGAATGTTTACCTTTACACTAGCTTGTTTATCAATCTTACTGCATGATGGGGTTTGGTTAGGGAATGCATGGATATGCAAACCTTGTGGAATTTCTTTACTTCTCTCCCGTGATACCGATAATCTGATCTTATGACAATAATCTGCTTGTCATAAAGTTAAATGAAGAATGTAAATTGGCGCATCGTTAAAATTGTTTTCTCTGTCAATGCCAGGCTGAGTGGAGAACGTAAATTTATGCAGCTACACCCAACTAGTTATGACATGATTGATTTTTAGTTGAGTTGTGGACTGAGATTCTTACAGGACTTTTTTTCATAGCAAAGTTAAATGAAGTTTGCACTGTTTATTTTCTCTTCTCATTTTCCTTAAGGGCAACAACAAAAAAATTTAAGACAATATAACTGATGCTGCAACAATAATTTAACTAGGATTTGCAGAAACAGAATTTGACCTCGGCAGAGAAGAAGAGTTAATGAAGTCAATGCAATCTTCTATGGCTTCAGCTATGTGAGTATCACTAGGAGCTACAGATGGTTTTGATCTTCCTGAAGAAGAAACTCCAGGTGAAGATCGCCTCCCTAAACACACAGCTTTTGCGACCTTCCTGCCAAAATGCTTGAGAAATTTCACTGGTGACACTATTGATCTTTTCAGGAGCCTGAACCCACAATTTCGACCAGGCCATCTATTCCCAGAAACTCTGTCTCTAGTTGGTGGATATTGTGTTCTGCTGGTACCAGCAGGTTTGTGTTTCACTTGATTAATCCTTGTTGACATGATTGCAGGATTTTTGTGAAAGCTTAACACTTAGAAGAAGAAAATGTACTCCCTCCTGGATTGGAAGTAGTGGTAGGAGGGATGATGTTTAAATATGGAAAATGAAGGTAAGAGAGTGAAAAATGATAATAATAATATAAAACAAGAGAACACTAGAACAGAATGAAAAAGGTCATTGTTTTGAGCCTTTTGAGGGGTAAGAAAAGATGCTGGAAAGGTTATTGGTTGAGAAAGAAAGGCATGATTGCCTGTGAAACTCTTACTTCAATCGAAAGAAACTGAATGTGAAAGGAACCTTGCGAAGCATTCAAATAGCCGGGAATCTAACTCGATTCTTGCAGGTTCCGATCAAATTAAGAGTTCACCGCTCTAGGAGTCCAGGTTGCACTGTCGTAAACTCCACTCCTGTGACGTGCAAGCAGAAAGACTCTAAAATGTTATAGTATACAGCAAAGTGATGGCTTTAAGATCATTGAGGACGTTAGCACCTGTCTTATAAATAACAGTAGTAGTAGGTAGGTATGATCAGTTTCTCTTTGTTCATTTCTGTACAGGAATTGAGCTCCGACACACATTCTAAATGAATAAACAATAATGTAGATTCGATTCTCTTCATGAAAGGCGCCTGGTGAATCTAGTGACAGAAAAAGCAAGATGCTCTTCTTGCAACATTACAAATATAAGATAACTACATTTTGATATTTAGTGGGGACAATGAAACCCAAAGTTTACGTGAAAGCATCATCAGGACAGGCATGACTACTGAAAAATATTCATGGAGTAGGACCTTGAAAACTTGTTTTTAAAGACAACACGCCGTACCAGAATTGCATCAATTCACTTGCTCTTTCATGGCGGCCTTGGTCCCCTTGGAGTTTCTAAAGTGAACGGTCCATGTTATTTTAATTTAATCTTCTGCTTTCGGAAGGGGGTTCTAGATGAGGCAACCTTTCGGCAGAATCTGCTTGGTGGTTTATCTTGAATGTATAAAATATATAAGAGCTTTTGACTGGAGATTGGCCTTTTTAATGCAGTGCATATTCCATATTCAAGATGCTGTTCTTCATTTTGAGACCACTAAAAACGAAATACACGATCGGAGGTGATGACAATATGCCAAAATGATATAAATCCGGCTACAACTTCAAGATACCAACAGCCTAAAAACTTCCAAACACGAAACCATCAAGAAAGGAAACCCTTCATGTACGTTGAAACAAAAATTGGGTAAGAATACATACAGGTACAAACAATTAACATGACAAAAGACGCATTATGATCAAACTTTAAAGAAGACGGATTTTCTTTTAGTCCATGGCATTATGCAGAGACAACAGTATATCTACTTATTTTCATATCTACAGAGAGGCAAAGTTAACTGTAAAGTTAAAATAACGTTTCTAAAGTCACTACTTGATTTGATCTTGGTACTGCAATTGGTAACTTTTCTCATAGAAAAATATCGCTAGCAAAAGCATTGAAATGATACCACCACCACTTCTTAACTGGCTCTTGTTCTGGCAGATGACATAAGCTAAACCTATGGTTACAATGTCTGAATGATAACAAGGTTCCTAGACTGAGGCCATGAGCAAAATCAACTAATATGATTGGGAAATGAATGTTTGACTGCAGAGTAATTACATTGTTTTGAAGGAACATGAACGCACTCGCATATTTCAACTACACTTAAATCCAGCAAACAAAACGAAAAATCAACTAATATGATTGCTCAAGAAAACTTCTGAGAAAAAATCTATAAAAATCGTGAATAGTAGAAATCGACAGGGAAAGATGGGTATCAAATTCCAAATGCAGACGGTATGGCAATTTGGATCAATTGTATTTCAGGCATAAATTGCTCTGTGTTAAGACACCACAGCACGAACCAGAAAAGTTCTGTGAGCAGCAGAGTCAAACCTGCAACAGTTAAGGCTTCCAAAATGAGCTATTTCATTCAACCCCAGATCCTTTAAAGCCAATGCATAGAAACTGCTAAATTCTTCAAAGCTCTCCTCTAATTACAAGATAACGACTGCAATACAAATTATAGACGTTCAAAGCTTCTACTTCTACCGCAACCCAAAACTTAAAAGTAGAAGGGATTCACTCTTTCTTGTTCATGACAAGCAAAACCTCCCTGCCATGACTTAAAAAAAAATCCAAAAGTCCCCTGACCTCTTCAGTATCTTCGAAGAGACCAGACTTAGAAAGATCACTATCCAAGTGATCCAACGCCTACTCTTCCAAAGCCCAGCATACAATCTAACCGGAACATTGAGCACAATAGCAAACAAAGTATCATCAGCCCCATCAAGATCAATAATGGAAGCTGCATTACGCCGGTCATGCCTGACAACAGTACTCTTATCTTTCTCTTGAAGTGCAGCAATTAAAACAATAATGTCATGATTTCCAGTAAACGAATTATGTTGAGGCTTGATGTCATAGATAATGTTGTCCATGTATGCTCGTCAGGATATCATCAAGAATAAGTTTCTCACAATTTAATTCAATCTCACTCGAATAAATATCTATCTGGGAGAAAGCAAAGCGGACAAGTTCAAGGGACATCACGGATAACCTGGCACGTTTTCGTTTCAGCTACGACGACGTATTGCAACAGGAGCCAGAATTAAAAATACTTTCCTTCCCGTTCTCACCAAAATTTTCCTTCTTTTTTTTTTATTTTTCAATATCACTCGATCTCTTTTTGGTTTTAATTCGAAATTTATGGCTTTTCCATACCTGAAATAGCATATTCACAATACTTTTCTATATCAAATTAAAATGGTTTTTAGAATAGTCCTTCACTTTTCTATAGCACTCTTGCTATGAAAAAAAAAAAAAAAAACAAAGAGATAAGGTCTCGGTTAGAAAATGCTTCAAGCAATAGCACTTGTTCTTAGTGGCAAACTGCTATCATTGATACCGATTATGAAAATCTGAAAGCTACGAAGAAAGGCAAGTAACACATTTTACCTCTACCGTTATATTTCCCTTTCTTCGCTGTTCAATAACAATAGGTAAATATTATTTTTTAAATTATTATTTTCTTAAAAATATATTAATATATATATATATATAAAATTAAAAACACTAAAAAATATTATTTTAAAGCTAAAAAAAATAACAAGCGTGGCTTGTTTAAACGGCTACAACTGCAGGCTAGTTTCTACTATTAGGCTCGGGCCCATCTCTTAGAAAGAGTAAAATCAAGCCGCCTGCCTCGAAGGAATATATATATATCCGGGTCAGCTTGCGCATATTTTAATTAATTTCACAGATTCTAAAATTAATAACCATGTAAATCTCTAATAGTTCTAAATTTATAAAACTCGAGCCTCGAAAGAATATTAAAGGAAGCTAGAAGGTGGTTCGCAAAATTTATGGACTAGTTTAAAAGCAACTGTAGTTAAGCCTTGAGCACACCAACTTAGGGATCATTTGAAAACGCGGTCCAACCCGTATTTTCAAAAAATTCAATTTTTTTTACTAAAATTTAATATTTTTTTATGTTTTCGGATCGTTTTAATGTGCTGATCTCAAAAATAATTTTTAAAAATAAAAAAACATCATTTTAATATATTTCTAAACGAAAAACACTTCAAACCGCATTCGCTATCATAATCTCTAACATGCTCTTAACCTTCTAGGCCTGCCTGGATTATTCATTCATAGGTTTTTACCATATTTTCTTCTAAGAGAAGCGATGCATCCAAGTATCCACCTCGAAGCATAAAAGGTTACTCGATACCTGTGTTCCACGTCTTGTTTTCTTTTAATACAAGAAAACACCACAACTTACAAGTTAAAACATTTCTAATATTCTTCCATCAACGTTATTCCTGAAATACACCTTGTCTTGGCCCCAGCATCTTCAACTCCCTAGGTAAAATTCACCCTCATTCACAGCTTTTTTCAGCTGCTCGCAAGTATCTTCAGTATCTCGAATTCAGATGCAGAAACTCACTAAATCGCCTATGAAAAACACTTAGGCTTTGTTTATTAGTCTCACGAAACCTATAATCATTAGCTTCTGACAACTCCATAAGATTAAAGGTTCCAAGCAATAGATGCAAAGCTAAGACCTGCAGACAGAAGAGTGTCACCAATTGCCAATTCACAACAATCCGTCTTCTTTGTATATTAGAGATGGTTTAGCTTGTCAATTTAGCCCTTCGTTTGAAATTGCAGCGTTGCTGCTAAGATTAACCAAAATTACCTTACTCTCAAACACCCCCTTAATCCCATATCACAAAGCCATATTAACATATTCTATGGCGTGTAAATCACAAAGCCATATCAATTTAGTCCCACACCGATAAACTCCACAGTCCACACATAAAAAAGTAAATGATAATCTAAAGTCATTGCCATTCAATGTAATCTATACTCCCACCGAGCTCAGCACACCAACAACAATCTCATAAGAAATAGTCTTAAAAAACACAACAAGAAAGAAATCATGAAGGAAACTTGAACACCAAACAAACAAAGAGGTCAAAAAGTTGACAACAGAATAAGCAAATGATAATCTTAATTCCTTCCTGTTAAAGAATAATATAAATCATATTCTGAGACTTTACCTAATATCTTAAGCTATTGGGTTGAGATGATTATTTGACATGGTATTAAAACCTTGATAACCAAACGGTCATGAGTTCGAATCTCACCATTCCTATTTATTTGATAAAAAATTAAGCATAAGGTAGTGTAAACCTGTACAAGTTTCAAGCCTAAAAAGCTTTTATTTGAAAGGGTGTGTTAAAAAATAATATAAATTATATCCTGGAATCTCATTTAACTGCTAAGTTATTGGGTTGAGATGATTTTTTAACACCCCATCATACTCTATCAATATTTATACTACAATTAACAATCAATGGAGTACCCAAGTGTATAAGTTAGCTAACGCAAATTAAGACTTGAAACAGAGAAGCAAGTATAGAACCAAACATCCATTACAGAAGTAAGAGAAACAGACACACTAGATAAGAAATAATTGAAGCACAACGAAAGACTGAGTGCAGCATCTAGCAGTTATGATAATTTTTTGCATGTACATACAAAAGTATATCCATCAGTCAAAGCCACAATGCGAGTATAAAAAGCTCAAATATACCTCCACACACACGCACACAGTCTCTCTATTCCTTCAATATTCGCGACGATAATCATGGTAGCTGTGACTCTCCTTATCAGTAGCAACTTTCTCTTTCTCGTAGTTACTCCCTTCTTCCAAACTTAACCCTCCCATTGCCCCACTGATAAGGGACCCACTACCTTTCCCATGTGAATAATCGACGGGAGCCGACGGTCCACTTGGCACACCATAATTGGACGTCTTTTGGAACAATCCCGGCGGCGGCGGCGGCGGCTTGTGATCGTAGGGCGATGGTGATGATTGGGCAGATAGATCAACTGGAGCAGAAGGCCCACCTGGCAAGCTGTAATTGGATGCTCGATTGTAGAGAGGTCGGGGTGGTTGTGGAGGATAATAGGCAGGGTAGTAACCGTACGGATCGGCGTAGCCGTATGGAGATGGAGAGTATTCCCTGTAGTCACGTGCAGGAGGTGGTGGAGGAGGAGGGGGGGCAGGGGCAGGGTTGTAATAATGACTATAATTAGGGGCAGTATGGTAATCCTGCACTGGCGGAGGCAAAGGCCGTTCTTTCACCTCTAGTTTCACCCGGACTTTACCCTGTGGACGACCAGAGGGACGTAGGAGCTCGAGCGTGAGGACTTCGCAGGACAGCGACTCATCCGAGACCATGAGATTACTCAGTGGGAATTTCACAGTGCCTACGAGAGGTTGGGGGGTTTCCGATGGCTTGGAGTGGAAGATCTCGAGGGTGAGGACTGAATCGTAGATCTGGCGAGTTATGGGGAGAGTAAATCGTTCGTTCCAGACTGGGCGAGTTGAGAGTGAGTCGTCAGCGTGAGTTGCGAGTCGGCGGTCCGAGTTGTCGAGATAGAAGGTTGCGTACGGTTTGAGATCGCCGTTTCGCCAATTAACGTTTTTGAGGTGTTTAGCTGAGATTATTGTGATCTCGAGATCGTGAGACTTCGAGGAAGCCATGAGATTTTTCTATGCTGGTGGTTGTTGCTGCTAAAGTGAGGAATTAGCACGAAAAGATAAGAAAAGAAAAGAGCACTACTTTGGCTGGCAGTGGATGATGATTTTTTCGTCACGCTGAGTGATGTAGGTCCACCTAAGTAAGGAGCTGATTGGTAGCGTGTGTGGAATGGTATCCCGTATCCTTTAAAAAATTAAATTTTATTTATGTTTTCTATTATTTTAATATAAAAAATAATTTAAAATAATATTATTTTAATATATTTTTAAATAAATAATATTTTAATAAATAACCACCATTATATTTTTATTGCATTTTACCGTTGCATGAGAGGCTTGACAGCTATTAATTAACGATTAATTATTTTAAAATTATCTTAACACATTGATTTAGATTTTTATTTTTTTCTTTCTATCATTATTAAAATGTATTAATATATTTTTAGCTAATTGTTATAAAATAAATAAATAACTGTATGTAATAAATCTTCTTTAGTTATAAGATCTAATTATGCTTAATTTGTTAAAGAAATAATTATAAGATTTACTCGTCAAATATTTTATTCTTGAATGGCTAATATTGGATTTTTTTTATATGAAAATAAATGATCACAAATCTGATAAAAAAATATATAATTTAAAATTTATATAAATCTCGTTTATTATGAATAGTTAAGCTTTGAAAATATGTGCATATTTTTTGTATGATTAAAAGTGATGTTAAATATTTGCTTTTCATTTTTTGTGGGATAAAATGGCAGCATTTTCAAGACTTTAGTTTAGATGGTGCATTAAGAATTCAGAAGAATCACGGAATAAGAAAGGGTTAAATGTGGTGTTTGAAGAAAGGGAGTATTTTAGGACTCACATGGATTTTGGGAGAGATGAGGTGAAATTTAAAAGAAATATTATACATTGGTCCGGGCTTGATAAGCATAGCATTGCTAAAATGTAATGTCTAACCAATTACAATGTAGGGGACTGCATTTTGCTTAAAATAATTTCCAAATAAAAAATATTTTACATGAAAAATATTTTTCTAATGGTAATGATGATAAGATAATAATGATGATGATAATATGATTGTTGTAATAATAGCGGTGAAAGAAAATATTATGGGGGAGATGATGGTAATATGGTGGTAATGGTGATGAGATAGTTGTTTTAGTGTTTAGATAGAAGAGAGATGGTTATGATGAGTGGTAGTGATAGAAAAAAAGATAGTGGATGAGATGATAATGAGGTGATTATGATAGTAATAAAAGAGGAGTTAGTGGTGGAGGAGATGGTGGTGGCGAGACGAATGTGGTAATTGTGAGATAGAGATGATAGTTAAAATAATTAGATGATATTGTAAATAGATTTATAAAAATCTCACATAACTCACGAGCTAAAAATATTTTTTTACTGTAAAATATTTTATATTTATCAATTTTTCTATTAAATGTTTTATGAGAAACAAAGACAAAAAATATTTTCTTATAAATTATTTTATGCAAAATAATAACTCTAACTAATTTATAATAGAAAAGGACTATAATTGTACATTATTGTATAGTACAAGATTCAATTAAGCAGGCCAACACCACCTCCAGCTGAAAATAACATAACAAATATATCTCATCTCCACGAAAGTTCCTTTACCTCAACTTCCACTCGTTTTGAATCATCCATACCTCTCTTCTTCTTAGCCAAGAAAAAAAAAAATCTATTTTTCCGATGGCATCCTTAACTGCGAGCGAAGGTGTACATGAATTCGGTTTCTTCCGAGTATACAAAGATAGTAGTATTGAATTCTCTTGTTGCAAGATTGCGAGAAAATACCTCCCTTCGATGATCCAGTAACAGGGGTTCGATCCAAAGATGTGATCATCTCACTTGAATTTTGTGTCAAGCTGTGTTTTTTTTTTTACTCCTCTCTTCTTCTTGAATTTTAAACCAACTCCTGCAAAATTTCATAATAGCCCTTCTAATTGTTTTTTCCTTCACATTCGATTCATATGTTTTTTATTACTATTCTTTTAAATAAGCTATAAAATTATAAATGTTTTTCAATTTCATTCCCCTACTATTTTTTAATTTATAAATAATCTTTTAAATTACAAATATTTTTTTATTTCACCCTCATATTTTTAAATATATAAATAATCAATCAAATTACAAACATTTTACAATTTCACCACTTATAATGTTTTTAATCTTTCAAATTCGAC
>Ga0307507_10009175_pt1 | contig 13284 bp, 18 predicted proteins | sample 7_EM_MG_FD_207223 | JGI IMG/M metagenome (GOLD analysis project Ga0307507, IMG submission 207223) | Populus trichocarpa ectomycorrhiza microbial communities from riparian zone in the Pacific Northwest, United States - 7_EM | ecosystem: Host-associated > Plants > Roots > Unclassified | place...
TTCAAAGATGAATTAAAGGGTATACGTGCGGTAGAGTCTGGATATGTGTACTAGGGTATGAACTCAGAGGGTGCTGTTATATCCAATCCATTGTCCTTTGTAGATATGATGCAGACTGTAATTATACCGATCGGATTTCACCTTGCAAGGGTCTAGAAATAATTTCGTACGGTTAGTAAAATTTGAATTCATCAAACTTATGTTACTTACACCTTCAAGCAGAATCAGACCCTTCCAGAACAAATTTATTGCCTTTGGACCGAGGTATGGTATGGTGACTGTCAACACAATGACATTCAATCACTTTCTCATGTTGGGAATTGTATCAATTACGGCAACGGGGACCAGACAGTGAATGGACCTTTGTTAGTCGTACAATTGAGGTGATATCAATCTTAAGGAAGTTATGTATTGCCAGCCCGAGTGAAAACCGGTTTCAAAACAGGCAGGCAGATTCTTCAAGTCTAAATGTCGTACAGGAAAGGCAAAGAGACACATCAAGCTTGATGCCTCGAGGACGAGATGTGAGTCCATCATGAAAATGGGGGTATGTATGTAAATCAAAATTGCGTGTGCACTTACTAGAATAATCCCAAATTGGGCGAATCAAAGTGTATGTGAGTCGTGTACGTATACCTGATTCCTTGGATTTGAGGGTCTGGCAAGCACCAGCAAATGCCAAGCGTGTATTTACCGAGTTTGTGAGAATTGAGAAAATTCCGCAGGTGATGCACGTGCGTGGATTATTTTTTATAAAATTACATAATATTGAATTAATATTTACTTCCACTGTGCCTGTGCCTGGATCTGTCCTTCAGTTTCAGTTTTGGTCTGTGCTCACCGTTCTTTCCTTCCTTTCCTCCCGATCTTACCCATATCACCTCTCCTCGCCGTGCCCAACAGCGACCACCGACTGCTTTTTTGCTTTTCTCATCTATTTTTTCCCCACCGGTCTGTCGGGACGTAAATCGGGTGCCTTGTTGCCTCCCATTCAGCACCCAGCTAGGGTCTTTCCGTTCACCACTTTAGACTTAGTGTCCCCCCCTTCATCGATAACTTCCTGTTCCTGGTCCCTTTTTATACCGAACGGTGTCGACGTTGGCAGCTCAAACCATACGATACATCCACAACACGCGGCTCACCTTTTCTCAATTATACCTATCTTAACTCTCTTCAATCATCCTCCTCATATTGCTTCGTAGTCATCATCTACACGACCGGGGACAATGCTTCCTAGCCAAGGACTAGGAAACCCTGCCGCCTCGCATTCCCACAGTGATCCACGTCGACCAGGCACTTCTCGAGCCGAGGGCGCCAGACCTGGCACTTCTTTTGGTGGACAATATGGCCAGTACGGAGACCACCACGGAGCCGACCAGTTCCAACAACACGGTGTTGGAGGGCAGTATGGAATTGTAGAAGAAGAGTATGAGGAAGAGAGCGACGATGAAGATGTGTTTGCTTTCCTCCCTCCCTCCACCGCTGATGCCGCCAATGAAGCGGAATCAAGTGGGCCAGTTGGAGGGCCTGTACAGAATCTTGCTCCTGTAACAAACTTTGGAGCAGCAGAACCTCAAAATCAAGTGTATTACTATCCAACATTACAAGCTCATGCCAACAACCCCTTTGCCTATTCGATTACTTCTGGTCCAATTGACGACTCTCGCGAACCTCCATCAACGGCCGATACACTGGACCTCCCCCCTCCTACAACGATGGACTCAAGTATGGAACCTGAGGCGTTCGCTTTTGAACCACCAACCAACACTCCTTATCCTTCCCACTATCCTTATCCAATTGGTCCCCCGCCACTCTCCCCACCTTCTTCAGACATGGATTCGCAACCTTCAACGGGATATGGACATCCACGAGGAAGTGATGCGTTCAAGCTTGAGAAGAGGTCTTCGTCGTCGGAGCAGGCTGCGCATCAGAGTGTCGGGGATGTAGCCGTGAGGAAGACGAGTGTCATAAACGAAGACCCTGAGGAAGGCGCTCCGACAAGAACTTCTGAAGAAGGGGTCGCTGTTCCTGTCAAGGACTTGGAAGGAAAGGGTATGGAGACAAAGGTGCCCAGCAGAGAGGAGGATCTCGGTGTTGATGTGGACTTGGGGAAAGTGTCTGATCAAACTGAAGCTTATGATGCGGATCTTGAGAGAGGACCAGGGGAGAGGATTTCTGAGAGAATTAGTTCGAGAGGGAGGAAGAAGTCACGGAATGAGAAAAGGAGTGCGAAAAAATCTGGGAGTGGTTTGGCCAGTGGGGGAGATGTACCAACTATGGAAGGTGAATCGACGGGTCTAAGGAAGAGGAAGAATCTAAATGCTGGGCCATATTTAAATTATCCTCATCTAAATGAGAAAAGTCAGGGCGGGCGCAGTGGGCGAGGTGAGTTTTTCATAGGTCTAATAATTTTTCTGCTTAACATTGATCAATCTAGAAACGGCACGTACAGCGGCCTCACGGGTGACAACTTCGCCTACCTCCCCTACCAGTGGAACGACCGTCATCAACGAGAGTGTCAGCTCGGCTTACCCTCTTGCGCGTCGAAGGCGGTCGTATCATCTTGACTCTCCCGGGGATGGTCCAGAAAGTCCTGGCGTGTATCCCTATGGGCATGATCATGAACGGGGTATACACAGACCCGATGACTCGATCGGAAGCTCATACCTACCCAGACCGAAGAAGAGACCAAGTGAAGATGACAGTATGGTCAACTCACTCAGTTTCGAAGGTGGGAGGGGTAAAGGAGAATATACGGAGGATGAAGCCGACGACGACGAAGGCAGTGATGATGAGGTTGGCAGCATCAAGTGAGTTCTTTTTTCGATTTGCATTCTTTTTTGCACCAAAAAGGAAGCACTGTTTCCTTTTATGAATAATTGCTGCTTCTTTCCTTCGGTGTCGCGGGTGGTTGTAGTCTGCACTTGTGTTCTTTTTTATTTGAGTTTTCATGAAAATTCTTTTCTATCTGTTATAAAATAGATTGGATTTCAGGATTTTTTTCTGACCCCCCTTTTTTTACCAGAATGGAATTCGACTTTGACAATATCGACGAGGAAGACTCGCCGTATCCCGAAGTACGGGCTTCAGTGTCCAATATCGATGATACTGAAATGCCGGCGTTGACTATACGCATGTGGTTTGTCGGCTTGTTGCTGTGTATGACTAGCAGGTACGTTTCCCTTCCTTTAAAACTTGACCAACATCTCACGTAACAAATTTCCAGCGCCCTCAATGTCTTCTTCAACCTCCGAAATCCTGCCCCTTCCGTTATCCCCTTGGCTCTTCTTCTGATTTCTTATCCAATGGGCAAATTCTTGGCCTACGTCATGCCCATACGCACGTTCCGCATCAACCTCCCTCATCTCCCGCGATCCTGGTTCCCTTTACTTCAACCTTCCTTTGCTCCATTCCGTCTCCTTTTCAATCTCCTCTTACCCTTGACCTATGACCGGGCTATCGAATTCTCCTTCAATCCCGGTCCATGGAATATAAAAGAACATGTATTGGTGTACATCATGGCTAATGTCGCGGTGGGCAATCCTTATGCCCTGAATGCCGTTATTGTAGCGGAGATCTATTACAAAATCCCGCTCAACTTTTGGTTCTCGTTGACTCTCGTTCTTGCTACGCAGTTGACTGGATTCGGGTTGGCTGGCATGACCAGACGGTTCTTGGTTCACCCTGCAAGCATGGTGTGGCCACAAAACCTAGTGTGCTGCACTTTACTCAACACCCTACATGCAGAGGATGAAGACGATGGTATTGGAATGTATGGCCAGGTCGAAGGGGAGAAAGGCATGACAAGATATAGGTTTTTCGTCCTCTGTACCATTGGCAGCTTTTTGTGGTGGTTCTTGCCCGGTTATCTTTTCAAAGCTCTGTCGACCTTTTCATTCGTGTGTTGGTTGGTGCCGGATAATGTGCCTGTGAATCAGCTGTTTGGTGTTGCGAACGGGCTGGGAATGAGTATCCTGACGTTTGATTGGACAAGGATTGCATGGATTGGCAGTCCTTTGATGGGTGAGTGTCTACCTTACGAATTGTTTTTGAAATGACTTTCTTACGACTATCTCTTTCGATCCAAAGTACCTTGGTGGGCCGAGGTTAATATTTTTGTGGGCTTTGTACTATTTTTCTGGATTCTTGTACCAGCATTGTACTATTCAAACGTGAGTCATCCTTTAATTAGAACGATGACGATTGTGATTAAATTTTGAACCTAGGCCTGGCAACTTTCTTACTTCCCTATAACTGGTAATTCTCCGTACGACCGTTTCGGCCAGCCCTACAACGTCACCCGCGTCCTGACTCCAGATGATTTTTTCGATGAAACCGCCTATTTTGCCTACTCGCCTCTCTACCTCCCCGCGACTTATGCCATGACCTACCTTATTGCCTTTGCCCTATCCACCTGCGTTATCGTTCACACTCTTTTGTACCACGGACGCCAGCTTTACATGGGTATCATGAGAATCCGTACAGAGGAGGATGATATCCATACCAAGTTAATGAAGTCATACAAGGAAGTCCCGAATTGGTGGTATGCGATTGGGTTTGTGTCGTTTTTCGCGCTCGGGGTGGTTACGGTTGAAGTTTGGGATACGGGAGTTCCAGTCTGGAGTTTGCTCCTTGCGGTGGCGTTACCTATTGTGTATATCTTGCCAAATGGGTTCATATATGCTATGACTGGGCAAGCGGTGGGTTCTCCCAATTTGCTGTGTAGAAATTCAGTGCTGACGATAAATTTAATAGATCACGATCAACTTATTGGCCCAGATTATACCAGGAACACTTCTACCTGGTAATCCGTTTGCGAACATGATATTCAAGGCCTATGCGGTTCAGACACTCGCGGCTGCCACGTCTTTTGTACAGGATTTGAAGTTGGGTCATTACATCAAAGTTTCCCCGAGGGCGACATTTCTTGGTATGCAAATCTTTCAAAATCTGAGGTTTTGTTGTTTATCAAAGTGTAACAGTCCAAATGGTTGGTACCGCAATGGCGGCGTTCGTACAAGTCGGAGTAAAGGGCTGGATATTTGCCAATATACCAGATGTTTGTTCGCCTACCCAGAAGTTCTATCTGACTTGTCCCTATAATCAAGTCTTCTTTACCGCCTCTGCAGTCTGGTCCGTTCTCATTTTTCATCGTTTTGTTTCTCTCCTGACTATGTCTTAGGGGACTTATTGGTCCGTCTCGACAGTTTGGTACCGGCTCCATTTATCATCCCCATCTGTACGCCCTCATTGGTGGGGTCTTCCTTCCCATCCCTTTCTGGCTCTACCAACGCCGTTACCCATCTTCCTGGGTCCGTTACGTCTCCATCCCTGTCATCCTCACTGGTGTATCCAAAATTCCTCCTGCAACTGGCATCAACTACTCTTCCTGGTTCCTGGTCGGTTTCGTATTCCAATTCTTAGTCCGACGGAAAAACTTTGCCTGGTGGGGGAAGTTCAATTATGTGCTCAGCAGTGCATTGGACAGTGGAGCTGTGATAGGAGTTATTTTGATATTCTTCACGCTACAGTTTCCAAGAAGTCGGAACCTGAGGTGGTGGGGCAATGTGATATTCGAGAACACTGCGGATGTTAAGAGAACACCATTGAAGTCAATTCCATCGGGTGGATTGGATTGGAAGTTGCTGAGGCCGACGGTGACGAGTGTTTTGTCGGCCGCTGCGAGTACCCAAACATAGCATTGTGCGTTCCTTCAATTTGAAATACCCTTTAATTCTTCCACTGTTTTTTTGTGATCCTCTCTCTTTTTTGGTTCCATTCTCTGTGTTTGGGAGTTATATAGTATACACATTTGTTAGAACGATTGACTGATCGATTTGGTTGTGATGAATTTTCACCAACTATCTAAACCTATATCCTCTGTATCCCTCTATGCCTATATATATTTAAGGGCGCGGTTTTTACCATAACATTCCTTTGAACCTCTCGCTTTCTTCCATAGTTACCGTGTTTCGTGATCCTCCTGAACCGTCTTAAAACCGCAAAATATTAGCTAGATGTATGTGTAATACATACGATTTTAACCCTCAATAACGAGATTTTGAAGGGGATTGAGAAGAGGTGCACTTTTATGGAATCTTGTATGAGGACATGTTGTTCTTCACCAACCCCATTTGGTCACTACATTCACAGTTCCCAGCTTTTTGAAGAACATGAAGATTCCATTACGATATTTCTTGAGGTAGCTTCTGATTCTTCCCTAAGTTCTCTATATTTCTTGCCCATCCCCCCTATTTTGAACTTTTGAGCCAGTTCCGCTCAATGTTACGAGCTAGCTACGATCAGCATCGACGAAATTATTCCTTAGAAACGGTTCAACAAGTTAGGAGTATCTTCACAACATTGTCTACAAGTACAGTTCAACGTCGAATGGAATTCCTAGGCTTTATTCAACAGCTCACATGTAGTTGCGACCCATAGACTCGGATTTGATTTCGAATCCATTATCTTAGTCCGAAAGAGGCATAAGCCCAATACATAAAGCTGGAAGTCTCTTTCATGATCGAATATATCAATCTTATTATTGCCTGGTCGTCAAGAATTTATAAATACCCATTGAAAAATTGAAGTGCCACTTCTTGTACTTGTACCCATATCTCTTACAACTTGACGTCCTTCATACCCAGTACAACTTGAACATGTTTCCTGTGAGTAAAACTGTAATCTTCGGTTCAACATTAGCTTAAACATACCAAGATCGGAGCGGCTGTCGTGTTAAACGTGAAAGGAGTCAACCACGTTAAAGACACCTTTGGAAATCTCTCTGGTATTGGGGATCCTTGGACAGTTACGAAGTCGACATCCGCAGTGCGTTCTTACTTCTGTAACCATAATGAGCCAGATTGCGAATTGACTTGTTCACTTGAATAGCTGGCACCTACATACACACTTTTGAATGGGAGGGGCACCAGATTTGAGGGCGTAAGAGAAGATTATCTTGCACCGTGAGTACTCCAGTCGACCTCATTCAAAACTAATTAACGATGGTCATCTCCAGAGCGCGCCTAATCTATGAAGGAGAATCCAGTGATTCTGAGTGAATGAGCACCCCGACTTGCGTCTAATTTCTATATAATTTTAATACGAATGCCACGGCAGATATCTGTAGACTCACAATATGTAACTTGAATTTGTTGTCAATTTGGTTTTGCTGAAAAGCAATGTTTCGTCGTTCATCTTTTTCCCACGGGCCTGCATCCTTTACTTCCACCATGGTACGCAAATCTCATTCCTTCGTGGGGTTTCCAACTGAATAGTAGACATAGCTCCCACTATCACTTCTCACTGCGGCACAGAATAAACCTATGGTTCGTCCTTCAACCTTCTATCTGAGAAACCCCCACAACGGGCTCATCAGCTTGTCTTATTCAGCTGGTTGAATTGAAGAATGGCGAAAACTTGAACGGAATGTTGATCAACTGCGATAACTTCATGAACATAACCCTCCGAGAAGTGTATCAAACAAGTCCTGATGGAGATCGTTTCTGGAAGTTGAAGGAATGTTACATCCGGGGGAGTACTGTGCGTTGCAAGCGCTTACATGATTTATATCTCCCTTTTCTAAAATTAAATGCAGATAAAGTATTTAAGAGTTCCAGATAACCTGCTTGACATCGTCAAAGAAGAACAGAACAGGGCTCGTGATGCTAATAGAAATTCGAGAGGAGGCCATAGTGGTGGTAAGGAACATGAATACTTATTCAGAAGATTAATCTGACTGACACGATTTGTCAAGGTCGCGGTGCCTCGAGAGGAGGCAAGTCTTTATTCCTTTTGTCCCAAATTCTTGGTGCTCATTTTTTTGCAGGTCGTGGTGGAAGGGGTGGACCTATGAGAGGACGCCGGGGACGAGGGTGAATCAACCTATGCCGTTCGCATTACTTTCAACAGAGTCTACCTTTCATTTGATTGAAGTTGAGTTTTACACTCTTTCGCATTGCAGAATACAACACACATCTATTTTACACGACTGTGAACGTGTTATTGATAATATCAAAATGACAGCGTCTAATCATGGCATTGGCTGCAAAATCAAGACGGAATACCTGAACACTGTTTAAAACAATCCCTTGTGCATTCACTGCAAGGAAAAAGGCGATATGTTACAGAAACAAATATAAGGAGTAATACTAATAGTCAAAAAAAAATTAGCCCCGGATGAGTCACAACCAAAACGGATAAGATTGAACCATCGAAAGATAACAACTTCCTTCTGACTCCTCATGTCGCTGATATACGTCGACGAAACTGGTGGCTCAGACACAACTGGCCAGGGCACCGCGGAGAGCCCATATCAGTCTCTTGCACAAGCTGTTTACGCCCATGGAGAAGCACAGTTCAGGATTCGCAAAGCTGCTGATGCAGAGTACGAAGAACCGACGCCCACATCGCTCAAAAAAGCAAAGAAGAATGCTCAGGGCTTAGAGAAGAAGAAGAAGAAAGAAGCAGAGCAGGCTGAACGAGATGCAAAGGAAAAAGAAAGACGCGAAAATCTACTCGAGGAAAGTAGGAAAGTGGTTGAAGAGGACCCGGCTCTTCCGACCGCCACTAGAGTGAGTAAACACATATTTTCTGCCTGGGTATTGCTCATATTAGGGTCTACAGGCTAAAATCGCCCACTTGAAGGCACTTCGAGGGAAACGAGTCCGCGTCTTTGGCTGGGTACATCGTGTGAGAGACCAGAAAGGCATCATCTTCATTAACCTCCGAGATGGTACTGGCTACCTGCAATGTGTTTTTGCAGGCCGTATGGTATGAACTTTATTTTCCCTTGAAAAACTCTATTACATGTTCTGTCAGGCCAAATCATATGAGGTGCTGGCTTTGGTTCGAGAGTCATCTGTCGAGATCGTTGGAACATTACAGGAATTACCTGAAGGAAAGACTGCTCCAGGCGGGCACGAGCTTTCTGTTGACTACTTGCGAACGGTTGGTGCGGCCCCAGGCGGGGACGATGCCTTCACCAACAGATTGAACGAGGTGATTACTTTACTTTCCTCCTTATCTTGCATCGATTTGGGTAGATCACCACCAATCTTTAGAAATCGGACCCCTCGATCCTTGCAGATCTTCGCCATCTCGTCATTCGTGGTGAAACAGCTTCAAGTGTTCTCCGTCTACGTTCTCACTTGCTCTCCGCTTTTCGTGAAACGTACGCCCGCGAAAGTTTGTTGGAGGTTACTCCACCTTGCGTCGTACAAACCCAGGTAGAAGGAGGCGCCACCCTGTTCAAATTCAACTACTATGGACAACCTGCTTTCCTGACTCAGAGCTCCCAACTGTATTTGGAAACATGCTTGCCGAGTCTTGGTGATGTCTTTTGTGTCCAGGAAAGTTTTAGAGCCGAAAACAGGTCCGTTATTTGAGACAGGCAGAAGTGAATATGCTGATTGTTTTCAACATAGTCATACGAGACGCCATCTCAGCGAATATACCCACCTAGAAGCTGAGCTCGCTTTCATTACGTTTGAGGATTTGATGGCCCACATTGAAGAAATAGTAAGTAGGAGCTCTCAAAGCTATGCAACAGTGATTGATTTATCGTTGTCATTTAGATATGTCAAACTGTCGACAGCCTTCTCAACAACCCAAGCTCTGCTGACCTTATCAAGCAGCTCAACCCGGACTTCCAAGCACCAGCGCGTCCTTTCCTCCGACTCTCATATATTGACGCGATTAAATGGCTCAATGACCATGGTATCAAACGTTCTGACGAGGATGCTGAAGGCAACCCCATCAAAGACGAGAATGGGCAAGTTGTCATGGTGGAGCACAAGATAGGGGATGATATTGCCGAGGCTGCTGAGAGGCAGATGACGGATATTATTGGCGCTCCTGTATTTTTGCATGGGTTCCCTGCCGAGCTGAAAGCGTTCTATATGAAGAAAGCACCGAAGAAAGAAAGCGATGGAGGAAGTGTCCTCACGGAGAGTTGCGATTTGTTGATGCCCAACGTCGGAGAGATTGTTGGTGAGCAACTGATTAATGAAGATGATTGATTTATTGTTGTTGCTTACCGACCCTTCAGGTGGATCGATGAGGATTGCAGATATGGAAGAATTGTTTGCTGCATACAAAAGGGAAGGAATCGACCCAGAACCGTACTATTGGTTTACAGATCAACGTAAATATGGCACTTGTGAACACGGGGGGTATGGTCTTGGGGTTGAGGTTCGTGAATGTCAATGGAACTTTTGTTCGGTGTGGTGATACAAATCTCCTGTCAGCGTTTCCTTGCCTGGCTTGCCAATAGACATTCTGTACGAGAATGTTACTTGTACCCGAGGTTCGTGTCGCAGTTTCCTAATCCCGCTTGATTACGGTGCTTATTTCATCTTTGCTAGGTGGCCCGGCCGTGCCACACCCTAGAGGCTTGAGAATATACTTACAGTTGTAGAGTCGAATTTTTCTTGGTAACTTTCAGATCGCGAAATAAAATGTTTTTCAAACGGGAATAATCATGCAAGCGTGCACTTATAGGCATCTCGGGCGACTTTCCTCCATGTTTCGTGATTTACGGCATAATGTTGGGCATATTCGACCTCGAGGTGATGCAAACGCTTTCCAACAATAACAATACTATGCAGTGGTTCCCCGTATTTCTCGATCGGGCAAGTGAGCAATTCTGTAAGGGTGCCAGCAACGATGCGCTCGCTTTCTTCCCCGCCTCCTACACGAGAAAGTGCGATCCCTAGTGTCGTATCTGGAGATAGGATTCCTTCTTTTCGCATGTTTTCTATTTCAATTATTTGGGACACTGCCGTTGGGATTGACATGTAGCGTGGGGGCTCATAAATCTTTCGACCCCTGAAATGACAATGAGATTACACATTTTCCGCAGCAATAATACGAAGGGGAATTAACCTAGCCAGATTTTCTTCACTCTGCTCCTTTACTTTGATGTCGAGTAGAATGAGGGTGTGCATCCCGAGAATTGAGTTTTCTTTGACACGATCATAGAAACTGTCAGGTTTCCACGTTTCAGTGAAGAAGACAAGGGAGACTGTCTGTCCAAAATTGTAGAGTTGCAAACCAGATGCTCCGACTGCGTTCATGATAGAGGCATTATGGATGACGCGTGTGGGGATTCCGAGTCCTCGTGCCCGCAGAATGATATCGGTGTGGGTAGTTGCCCTGAGATGCAGATCGAGTAACTGAGAAACCTAACATTACTGACAATCATACCCAAAGGGGTCCCCCACGACGAGAAGCGACACGTTTTTCGAGTCGGCATCAGCAAGGATCTGGTCGCTCTGTGTTTCGACCATTTCACGGTCTGCCAGTATGAGTTCTTTCTCGTAGAATGTTTCCTTCTCAGAGAATCAGAGAATAAAAAACACATTCTGCTCTCTGAGACAGACCAGACGCCCCTTGTCCACCATAAGAATGCTGGTGTACGCTTCCAGATAGACTCTCTCCGAGCTTCTGATTGCCTATACAGAGAACACTAAGCGAAAGCACCCATTGTAGTAAATGACTCCTTACTTCGAGACCCCGGATCGTTATATCCTTCTCATCGGAAAGCCCGAGTCCGATAATGTAGAACATATTATTTCGCGACAAACTGCAATTCGTTTGAGGCTGGATATAGATTAGATTGCCGACGGATTGGATCAACTTGCCATCAGTTGTTTCAATGTTTTCGACGCTCATTCAGCGCAAGGCCTGTTTCCCTGCTGGCCCCTGCGGATACTAAATACCGTTATGGTTTAACTTGAATGGCAAGCGGAAGGTGTCCGGAACTTATTCCGATTTGTTTTTTCGTGGGTTATGCATGTCCGAGAAGCCCGATCCTGGGTGGTTACATCATTCTCTTTCCCGTCGGTGACTTTTCATGATTGTGTTTCAGTAAGTTACAAAAATTTTGTGTGATTCAGGCTTGACTTTTCTATTGAGATACTTCTGCGAATTAACCCGAGTCCAAATTTCCAACTTTATCCCTGATTCGCAAGCCCCTTCTGGAGATGGTTGAACTTTGGCCCGGATTCTGCTTGAATACTAGTACTTAAGACCGAACTTTCAACACGGAAACCATTTCTCTCGCCTGGAGATCACTCTTAGTCGCATGTGCGTGGTTGTCTTTCATACCGTTTCGTTGGAAACTCATGCTCTCTGTCACGGTATAGGATTACTTTCCTGGACCTACCGGTGGACTTGCTCTCCCCGATTCTATCTCATCTTGACCGTAGAGACTGGCATTCTTGCTGCCTGGTGAACCGAGAATTTTATTCGAGGGCAATCCCCTATCTTTATCGAGCATTAGATTCCAGGGTGAGGATTGACTCCATTTTAATTGTTTACAATTTTCCCACTGGCCATAATGGTGATCAGCTCCCCATTTTGATTACGGGGGATATATTTCATGCCTGACAGTGTTGCTTTTTAACTGACGCTTCTTAAATACTCTATCAGACATCTCGACTCGGACATCCTTCTTCCACACTTCTCCAACGGCCACATTTAGCACAGTTTGTTTACCATGTCACTGAAACAGGTACGATTCATCTTCTGCAACGGGTTCATATATTCAAATATTTTAAGGTGTCATCCACCGCCTTGGAATGATGGTCCGCAATCCCAACTTAACAAAGGAAATACTTACAGCTCTCGCGTTGTGCACAAATTTACGGTCAATGACCTGGATCGATGATAGTCACACAAGCGATGTATCATTCTTGAAGTTTCTCGCGGTCGTTCGGAAGCTTCCTCTGAGAGAACTTACCATCCGCACACATGGCGATCCAAGTAGTGAGGTATGGTCACAACTCATGTCCATTGACGGTCTGGAGAAGGTGTCGTTGTGCTGCACCGAAGTTCCCTCTCGTGTGCTGCATGATTGGTCGGAGCGATTGGGAAGCACGCTTACCCACCTCGAGCTGAGTGTATGTATCTCCCCTGTAGCTTGTTTATCAGACGATTAATTTCTTTCTTTCTGAAAAGAGATGCGCTGACGCTCCAACGGCTCTTGTTTCTGTTTTTCAACGGTTACCCCTTCTCCGGCACTTACGTTTAAGAGGCGCACCTGCAAATACGATTCTGCCCATACTTGCCCTCCTCCCAGATCTACGATCTCTCGACACTGAATACCATGTTGCAAATTCGACTTCTTTCTTTTCCGACGAAAAGAGCCACTCCCTACATCTCACTGAACTTGGAGCTACGGGGATTCAATCGCCGACACTACCAGCCCTACGGCACATCACTGTACGAACAAGTTTCAAAGCCGATAAAGGATTTCAAATGCTTTGGAAATGGATATGCAAC
>Ga0307507_10009176_pt1 | contig 13283 bp, 21 predicted proteins | sample 7_EM_MG_FD_207223 | JGI IMG/M metagenome (GOLD analysis project Ga0307507, IMG submission 207223) | Populus trichocarpa ectomycorrhiza microbial communities from riparian zone in the Pacific Northwest, United States - 7_EM | ecosystem: Host-associated > Plants > Roots > Unclassified | place...
GAAGATTCATACGATGGAAGGAGTCTGGCAGAAGTGAGTAATTCATTGCGGTTCATTAGTCTCTGTTGTATTCACTTCCTTCTGTTGGTCTCGATATAACTAACGCATAGAAACTCGCTGCAAATCGGGTACGTCTGTACCTCTTGTCGTACTCTCTAGTCGCTCAACCTCCAGCAGATTGCAAAGCAAGAAGAATGGGAAGAAAAGACCAAGCTCGGTGGGGAATATTCGTCGCACGCTGTTACATTTGCTTGCTAACGAAACGACCTCGTAGCCAACCAATTCAGAGCTTTGGAAGAGGATGAAATTATGTTTCTCGATTCTATTAGAGAACGACAGGAAGAAGAGGAGCGCCAACGTAAAGAAAAAGACGGTGAGGAAGTAAGGAGTTTCAAAGAGTATGCTTCTCATTCTCCCAGCCCATGTTTTGATTTTAATCCATGTCATAGGGCAGTAGCTGCTCGAGCAAGTGCTGCCAATAATCCTCCTCGGATAATGGGTCGGGTTGCGGAGTCAGCACCACCTTTGAAGCCTCTACCTGTTGCCAAAAAGGACCCGAAGAAAGTATTGAAGGGTGTTGTTGTAAAAAAGAAGACAAAGACTCCAATAGCCTCAGCTTCGTCGGCGGCTTCAGTGAACATCCGGAAGGGGAAGGACAAAGAGGGAAAAGTCAAGGGTACTCAAGAAGATAATACAGAGCCAGATTCGAAGCGAAGGAGGATATCAGAAACTTGATTTGCATCCACGACATTTACCACATTTTGTGCCTCTAATTAAGTGACTGAGAAATCCAGCATTCGTTATAGTTTGTTTCAATCATATATCTATCCCCTGAGTTATCGGCGAGAAACAGGACTGGGAGTAGGTGTCCATCGAACACGGTTCAGTTCCCTCTCCTTTCCTGCATGTCCTTGCCAGTCAGCCACTCTTTCCATGGCCTCTGCTCGTTTTGCAGCTGCAGCACCCATTGTACTCCGTTCTAAAAGCCTCCTTGCAGCAGGAGTCAAATTCCCTGCCGCTTCCGATCGTCGAGGCGTCCATGAAGGGGGCGGCATATTGCCCTTTCTAGTAGGAACTGAGATTCCTGGAGGGCGTCCATGTTGTCCCAAGCCTAACAAACCAGCCTTTGCTCGTAAGCTTTTGGACGCATTATTTGACAACCTGTGAGAAATAGCTTCCCGAGAGGATATCTCAGGAAGGTGGAAAGGCGTACTGGGAGTTGGGACTGGATCTTCGCTCTGGGATATGATGCGAGGAGTTGCATCTAGCGTACCCCATGTCATCAGTTGCTTCATGGCGGCTGGCCCAAGTTCAGATGGGGTGGGTGAAGGAAGGGTGGGTACAAGAGGGAATCCCTTTGCGGTAGGCAACCCGGGGTGATCTGGATTAAGATGAGGGAAAAAAATGCTGGAAAAGTAGTAATGAACATACACGGAGTGCCGGTGATCGCTGCTTTGATTCGACTTTGTGTCGGGCTTGGAGGGGCCGACGAAAGAGGAGTCGAGATACTGTGTTCGTGTTCTTGGAGTCGTGTATTACCATATTTGATGACTTTGGGGTGACTCGGGGCAGATGACAGCGGTTGATGATATGGAGAGACATCTGCGTCTGGAGGAAACATCAAGGAATTTCGAGCCTGAAAAGGAAGTGTTCGATGCCCACCGTCAGTGAGAGAAAAGTAAGACACGAACCTTGAATGTCCAACCATCTACGCCTGCTGAGCGAGTGTCTTTCTTTGGAGCCATCACATCGACCTGCTCTCCCTCTGGCTCTTCCTCATTCCCCGCTGAGATTAGTTCCTTTCCCGTATCCTTCTCTATATCTTTTTCTGCCCCTTTATCTGTTTCAGTGCCGTCTGTCAAGAGGCCTGCTGGTGTTGGTGTCTCAATCATAAACTTCTCTCTCATTCCGGGAACGAGAGGTGCCTCAACAAGCATTTTCTCCCTGTGTTCCACTAAACGTTCCTGTTGCGCTTCCACACGCTTTTGTGCCTCCCATGCCCACCCCCACTTTTCCTTTCGCGTTCTGTTCTCTTCGTCCAGTATTTGAGTAAAACTTGAATTGTCCTCGGAAGTGTATCGAGCTTGGAATGCATCCAGACTCAATTCAGTGTCATATTTCGGCCGCTTGTTTGGGGGTTCGCCGCTTGGTGTTCGTAACGGAGTTTGGGATGGGCCACCACCAAAAGGCGTCTGTGAGGGAGTCTGATATGGGGCTCTGCGTTTTGTGGAATTCAGCGGGGTGGCACTTATTTCCTCGAGACGGAGGACTGAGGCATTGATCAAGTGGGGATCTTGAGAGTGTAGAGCATCCAGGTAGTCGTTCGTTGCGTCCAGATGGACCAAAGAAGGGAAAAAATCACGGGCGATGATCTTGGAAAGGGCAGCTGTGTATTCATCCTCGTCGAGAACAAGTTGATGGTTCAGTGACCTTTCTTCCAACGACCGCTTTGGTGTTGACATTAAGTTGGTGGAGAGGAAGCGAGTCACACACTGTCACAAAAGTCTATACAACAATCATTGTGCGGAACGTAGATATTGCTTTACATAGGTATTATCGTAATGTGTGTTCAAACTCGTCTGAAAAGCCATTATTTGCCGCCTGTAGCACTTCCCGACCTTGGCCGTAAATCCTGGATATCGAGCACGTTATTCGGTTCTCCACTACTCTTCCTGCCAGATGTTCCGGTGCTGCTGGGGCGGCCTATCCGACTTTTTGACAGAGCCGAGTTTCCTGACGAGGTGGGGAGCTTTGGAGGTCGCATGGTAACATTTGTGTGAAGTCCTAGAAATTCGGGAAGGACTTTAACATCCTCCTTAGCGGGTTTGGTTGGGTTCGCACCTGACCCCGAACGTGGCAATGGAGGCATCGTGGTCGGGCGTTCGCGTTCGCGTTCCGTCGACGAAGGCGCATTGGTGCTCTGTCCCAATGAAGATCGCTTTAGTTGATTATATGGGTTAGGCGCTCCTGGACCCGTTGAGCGCTTGAGCCCGAGACCAGAAGAAGGTGCATACAAGCTACTACCTGATGGCACTGGTAAAAAGGTTGGGGTTGCAGGGCGTGAGGCTGTGGTTGGTGTGGAGGCCGCCGTAGCGCTCAAGCTATTTGCAGAAAGGCGGGACTGAGGACGTCGCAATCCTGTGCTTGCAACGCTCTGCGCAAGAGTACCGGATCTTCCCGTGCTGAGCGACGGAGAAGGAGCCCGACCATTCGTAGAGGCAGTGGGGCGAAACGCTGTTGGTGCTGTTGGGCTTGACAATCTCCTTCTATCTTTCTGACGGTCCTTGTCCTTGTTTTGTTGCGGCGAGGGTGAATCCTCCATGATCAAGACCCAGCCAGAAGAATCTCCTTTAGCGTCCTTTCTCGACTGTAGTTCTGCTTCACTGTCCTGGCTACGCCTCGAATCGACGCTTTTCCTTTGAGATTCCCAACTTGTCTTAGCTGTGGAAGCATTCGATACCGATGATGAAGAACTGGCAGAGACTGGAATAGGGGAAGGGGCCATAGTGCTGGCACGACCGGTGATACTTGCCATCCTCAATCGCGGAACTCGAGTGTGAATTTTTTGTTCCAGATTTTTCACTCGTGCGCGCATTTCAGACACCATCTGAACCCCTTTATTCTTGGTAGTCGTTCCCGTTATAACGGAATTTGTGCTAATAGTCCGGAGTGGGGTTCCACGAGTGGTTGGAACCCTTGATGTTGAATTCGAAGTAGAGGTGGATGGGCTATACATGGACGGAAGCGTGATTGAACGGGATATGTCAGACGTTTTCAGCGGTTGAAGAGGACTGTTCTTATTCTGCTGGAAACTGGCGCGCTGGAACAGTGTGGGTTGGAATGTTGAACGAGAAGAGGGTGTTGCTTTGGGAGTAGAGTACACGGAGTTCACGCTGTCAGAACTGGGCGACAAATCCGCAAGCTCGAGATCGGCAGGGGGTGCTGTTTTGAGGAGATTGTCGTCTGACGGTATGGATGTAGCGGGATACTGAGTAGAAAGACTCTTCGACGAGCTGTTTTCCGTAGATAATGAGGCCAGCTGATCCTTCAAGATTGAGATTTCTACATTGGCATCTGCGATTTTCAAGTTAAGAGGACTTGGATAATAAGAATGAATGTCGGCAGATACCTCTCAATTCGTCCTTGAGTCGTTGTGTTTCTTCCTCAAGGTTGGCCTTTTCCAAGAGCTCGTGTTCTAATAAAATTTTCTCTTCTAGCGCCCGAGAATACTTCGCCTCCATGTCAGCTAAGCTTGAAGAGACAGCGCGTTCATTTCTTTCTAAATCATCATTGCCCATCTCGAGCTCCCGCAAGTGAACTTTAGTCTGTTGGTGTTCTTGTCTTAATTGATCCAATTCACGTTGTAGGGATGTCGTCGTAGTGTTATGGGTAGTCTGAAGGGACATAAACTTGGTCTAAGGGATGTTAAAAGATGCTTTCGTCTGATGAAGACTGTGGCCCACCTTCCATTCATCTCGTTCATTTTGAGATTTAGCCACTTTCACCTTGAGATCCTGCTGTGCCTTTTCCGTCCTCTGCAACTCGCTTTCGAGCTCAGCCTCCAGTTCCTTGCTCGCGTGGTGAAAGTCGTCGAGTTCAGCGCGGGTTTCCGCAAGCATGTCAAGTACCTTGAATAGATGAGATTAAATGTAGTGTCAAACACCGGCTGGACACACCTCATTGTACTTTTCCCGCCAATCTGTACTCGTTGCCGCGTAGCTAGGTGTCAGAGTCGTGTAAGGCAAGGCATTGAGAAGATGACGCGACCGACGTGCCTGACGCCATTGTCATCGAGAGAGGTATACCTATCCTTGCGGAGGGGATCCGTCGGGGACAAGACGGCGGTCATGGAAAGGAGGTACGGAGTGGACTTGACTTGCCCAAAGTCTGCCAACGTTTTGGTTCAAGTGGTTGCAATGTTGCCTAATTTAGCAAAGTCTGAAGAATTAGCCAATTTGCAAAGCAACCCCTTGCCCAGCCAGAGCCATACATACATAGGACACTCGAGAGCACTACAATTGCTGAACAATCGCCTACAATTGCTGAACAGTTACCAAACTACGTTTACTTAGTTAACTAGAGACCTTCTGGTTTAGCGCACTTTCGTTTTTCAACTTTGCCAGTCTTTGGACACCGCATTTCCTGCCAGGAGATTGGTTCCAATGTGGCAGCTGTTAGGGGCAGTGTGATGCTGTTTGAGTGAAGGACAAGTGGCACGACAATGTTCTGACCAGCTTCGCTTGTTGCAAAAATTACACCAAGGTCATTCCTCGCGGTCGTCACAAAGTAGCTTCGGGTGTCGCCTAGTGAGATCTTGACAGTCCCTGTCAGAAAAGTCAATCATCACGATGATTGACCCACCACTACGCCTCGCACAACGTCGCCGCCTCTGAAACAATCCCCGATCTTAACCTTGTCTTTTTCGGTGGCACGCACGTCTTGCGTCCTGATAACTCCCGTAAACTCCTCTCCAGCAGGAAGGGGGACACCATCGACAACAGATATGGAGATGAGGGCCTGCAACGGGGACAGACGGGTGACAGAACCAAGGACGATGGAATTGGGGGCAGGAGGACGAGGGCGAAGACGAGGGATTGTCAGGGTCTAAGAGAGACGACGTTTTGAGAACAAAAAAAAAAAAAGATGACTGGTGACGAACAGCGGCGTCCAAAGTGGGCACGCCAAGTAAACTTGCTCTTATGCATGCATCGCGGACATATATTCCTGTTCCAAGCTGAGGAGCGGGTCCACGAGAGGGCAGAACAACTGGTTGACCAGGAAGCAAGGTGGACATATTAATTATTTAATAATAATAATACGCCGGTCCGCTCAAGCAGTATTTGTCTGTGTTTGACCCACCCCTCCCCAACAAATTGTGACAGGGACAAGTTGCAAGTTTACTCTCGCTGACTCTCTCCATGGCCTCTTCCTTGGCTCGCATTTTGTCGCGCGGTGTGTACGCGTTATTCATTTATGTTTTCCACAGCTGACAACCTCCACTAGGCTTCCATGTCTCGGCTCGGAGGCGTGCCCTTGCTCCCTTCAACATGCCAGCAATGAGCCCCACCATGACTGAGGGCGGCATTGCATCGTGGAAGAAGAAGGAAGGAGAGACTTTTTCTCCTGGAGATGTCCTTTTGGAAATAGTCAGTCTTTTTCAAGTTGTCTGGGTCTCATTCGCTCAGTCCAGCCCGCAGGAGACCGACAAGGCTACTATTGACGTCGAAGCCCAGGATGAAGGAATTCTTGCTAAAATCATTGTAAGCGTAGTATTCGTTTCATACTAATAGTTTAACCCTCTATCTTCAGGCACAAGATGGCGCGAAGGGTGTACCTATTGGGTCAGTAATTGCTATTGTCGCTGAAGAGGGCGATGATCTTTCGGGTGCGGCCGCATTCGCTGAACAAGCGGCTACTCGGGGCCCACCCAGCAACCAGACCACCACGGAACCAAAAGCAGAAAGCCCACCTCCTCCCAAGGATTCGGAGCCTCCCAGAACGACTCCCAGTACGCTATCTAAAGAGTCTCTTCCTTCTGGGGACCGTATCTTCGCATCCCCCATTGCCAAAAAGATTGCCCTCGAGCGCGGAATTCCTCTGGCTAAAGTTTCTGGATCTGGTCCTGGGGGCCGGATCATTCGTGAGGACGTCGAGAAATATAAAGAGATACCAGCTTTGGCCGCTACCCAGACAAATGCCGCGCAACCCTCGGCAGCAGCCCTACCTGATTATGTTGACACGCCTGTCTCTAACATGCGTCGTACAATCGGTGCCCGCCTTACACAATCCAAGCAAGAGTTGCCACATTATTATCTCACCGTCGAGATCAACATGGACAAGACTTTGAAATTAAGAGAGGTGTTCAACAAGACGCTTACGGAGAAGGATAAATCCGCGAAGCTCAGCGTGAACGACTTCATCGTGAAAGCTGTAGCTTGTGCACTTTCCGATGTCCCAGAGGCTAATTCGGCATGGCTTGGAGAGGTCATCCGAACGTCAGTCTCTCACCTGTAAACATCGTTCCGGTCAACTCATTTCATAATTGCAGATACAACAAGGCTGACATTTCAGTTGCCGTTGCTACTCCGACAGGCCTTATTACTCCCATTATCAAGGATGCTGGCTCGAAGGGATTGGCTACTATTTCTGCGGAAACAAAAGCGCTCGCAAAGAAGGCCCGGGACGGGAAGCTGGCACCCGCTGACTACCAGGTTCGTTATCTGACAAATGTTCACACACATGTATTAACATATCATGCAGGGCGGGACATTCACCATCTCCAACCTCGGGATGTTTGGCATTGATCACTTCACCGCCATTATCAACCCTCCGCAGTCATGCATTCTTGCCGTTGGCTCAACGGAGGCCAAACTCGTCCCTGCCCCGGAGGAGGAACGTGGTTTCAAAGTTGTGCAAGTGATGAAGGTTACTCTCAGCTCTGACCACCGAACCGTTGATGGCGCTGTTGGTGCAAGATGGTTAACTGCCTTCAAAGGGTACCTCGAAAATCCTTTAACTTTTATGCTATGATAGATAGAGTTTTTGTGGTCCATGGATTTGAAATGAGAAAACGCCCTCACGTGACATATGTGTACAAGGCAACCGTAAATGGCAAATACGTCATGATACTTGAGTCCATTTCCCCTTCCAACGTCTCCTATGGACGAACCCGATCCCTTCTGGGCTGACGTACTCAAGCGGTGGTCTGATGCTTCACAAAATGTGGTCAGGCTACGCAAGGAGCTCACGCAAACGCAAGACGAAGTAAGTCGCCTCTTCAGGTCTCTATCTCCAAAAACTCATCATTGTACGTACGTGACCAGCGGGATAAATACCGCCACGAATTGCACTCTTTCAAGCAGGTAACAGAGTCTTTCCCACTTCCTTCTGGTCAACCCACAACCGCGACGCTGCAAGCACATCCTCCATCGAGCACCGTCGCATCGAACAAGCTTCAGGAGGCCGAAGCTGGTCTTGGGAGAGCGAAGCATGAGTACCAAAAGCTTCGGGATCAGGTCCGTTGATAATGATTGGATGCAGCTGTATCAATTATTTACTGCATACTCAAAGCTCAAGGACTCTGAGCAGAGGATAGAATCACTTGTTCTACAAACCACTACTCTTCAGCACGAACGGGACACTATCCGAGTATTCAGCGAGAATATTCGAGAAGAGCTTAAAACACTTCAAAGAGCACACTCAGTTCTTCAGTCTGAACGAGATGAACTAAACAGGCTCAACAACGATATTCAAGAGCAATTGAGAAGTGCTCAAGCGCAGCTTTCCGCGGCTCAATTGGGAAATGATGATTTAACGGAGAAAGTACGTATAATCTATTTTTTCAAAAGCTGCTCTGACCAAGATAACAGCTGCAGCTTTTATCCAACATCTCCCACGAGAACGAAACTTTGAGACAGCAGCTCCTCCAACTCAACGAGGTTTGCCATACCATCCCCTCAGATTTGGCTTAACCAACATGACTATTAACAGGTCCCTTCCAACAAACAACCTCAGGACTTAAATAAGGCTCGGGTATATTCACTTGAGGAGCAGGTATGGTCGTGCATCAACGCTGAAGTTAAGCAGCCTGAAAAGAATTATATGACACAGGTTGAACGTCTAGGGTACTCGAGCCAGGCACTCGAAAAAGACAACAAGGGTCTGCGCGACGAACTTAAGACTGCCCATATTAATCTTCATAAGATCAAGGAGAGTAACAACGTCCTTCATGAGACGATTACAAAATTAAAACAATTGGTGCGTGTTCCTAAAGGATGTCAACACGTCTCAAAATACAATTTGGTTTCTAGGCACGACATGTCGTCGTCCCCGCCAGTCATGAACCTCGTGTAGCTTCTGCTAGGGAGACGCAGTCTGTCCCTGCAGACGTAATACCGTCAGTCAACATTCCCAGCCTCCCAACTGCGCCCAAGAAGCCCGTGAAGCCGACTGCAAAGCACCTTACTGTTGACTCCTGCAAAAATGAAGATCTGACAATCATCGAACCTTTTGTGTCGAAACCGCATTTGCCATCTGCCACTCCATGCATTCCTTCCCATCGCCAAATGGAGATCGACAGCTTTCCTGTTTTTATCCCCGATGTCGATGCCGCGTCCGACCATACCTTTGACCGTGAGTTTATGAAGAATGCACTGGGTGGAAGCATTCAACCGCTGGTCGTTCGGTTTGTATCACAATGTGGACATCAACTTCTTTCCTGACATGCCCCTTCAATCATCAGGATTACTGCTAGCCAAACACCTTTGGCAGAAACACGAAACATTTCTAGTTACCTTTGTCCCGGTCTGGATCACAATCCTTGGTGCCCTTCAACGCCTGGCCAAAATGGATATATATTCGTGGGTCTTGGCAAAGAGAAGGATACTTTCAAGCTTCCTGAAAAACACAGTGTGTTTGTTGGACTGGGAAAAACGAATACAAAAGATAATCGGAGATTTCGATACCTTGGGAAGTACATCGCAAAGCGAGTTGAACCTCTTAGTCCTCAGGAATGGAAGACACTTGCGATTCATGTGAGCTCGGATTCTCTTGCTTTCTGGTGGTTTTTCATCTATATTTTCTCAGGTTAGGTGCACATACGTCAAGACAACAAAGGCCAAAACAAAAGATATTCGTACCCTTGACGCCATCATGGCTGCGTACGATAGCGGAGAGATATTGGTCCCCTGTGTGCGCTTACAGTGCATAGGATTCGACGAACAACTCTTTGGAGCGTTGATTAGCAAGATGGCTACCCCTTCTTCAAAGTCCACTTCGGCAGCCTCGCGAAGAAAGCGAATAAGGGAAGGCAATGACAGCGACGAAGGCAACGAATCTTACGAGAGAAAGAAACGGACTGTTCGACAAGCTCAATAAGTTCTCTCCCAGCTAAACTAGGTCCGTTCATGTACATGTTATTGTGATGTTGTTATAGTGTATTTATATCTCAAGTACTTGTATCTTCACGCTTAACCATCCACTCGCCTTCTTTTTATTCTATACCTAGACATCCACTCTTACACGGTCGAATTATTGAGTTGCATTCCCAAAACCGTCTTAACCAGGATATATATAAAATGCCAAGCCACACCCGTAGATTCAATCCTTTGATAAACCCAGGTTGGTGTGACAGATGAACCACAGACTCGCGAGCACTCATACCTCAGGAAGAACGGCCTCTTCTGGCCCTTGGTCTTGAAGGATCTGCAAACAAACTCGGAGCTGGTGTGATCAAACACACTGAGGATGGATCTTCGATAGTGTTGTCAAATGTCAGGCACACCTACATCACCCCACCTGGGGAGGGCTTTCAACCCCGGGACACCGCTCTACATCATCGTAAATGGGCACTCGAGGTCATTAACGACTGTCTTTTGAAGGCCAACGTATCGATGCATGATCTTGACTGTATCTGCTATACTAAGGGTGAGTTAACCTTTGAAGCAATATTCTTTCTAAAACAAACCGTCAAGGACCTGGCATGGGTGCTCCTCTTCAATCTGTAGCTCTTGTGGCCAGGACGTTGTCTCTTTTGTTTGAAAAACCATTAGTGGGCGTTAACCACTGTATCGGTCGTACGTTACGTTTGGCCCTCCTTTCTTGTTCGCTGATGAGACCTAGATATTGAAATGGGGCGGGAAATCACTGGAGCAAAAAATCCTGTTGTTCTCTACGTGTCGGGTGGCAATACTCAAGTGATTGCATATTCACGGCAATGCTACAGGATATTTGGAGAGACCCTCGATATAGCTGTTGGGAACTGCTTGGACCGCTTTGCTCGAGTTATTAATCTGAGCAACGACCCCAGTCCAGGTTACAACATCGAGCAAGAGGCAAGAAGGTAAGTCTCTGGAAAATTCCTTATCGGCACATCTACCATCCCCTTATCAGGGGGAAGCGACTTCTGCCGTTGCCATACGCCACCAAGGGGATGGACATCAGTCTTTCTGGTATTCTAACGTCTGCTGAGGCCTTGACGTACGATAAGAGGTATCGACCGGATGGGAGACAAAAAAGTCCAGAGGACGAAGACATTATAACACCTGCTGATCTTTGCTTTTCCCTTCAAGAAACAGTATTTGCAATGCTTGTTGAAATCACTGAACGAGCTATGGCACACATAGGTAGCAAAGAAGTGCTAATCGTTGGTGGTGTCGGTTGCAAGTACATTCTAACGAACGGAGTGGGTTATTTACGCTGATCCGTCCTTAGGCAACGAAAGGTTGCAAGAAATGATGGGCATCATGGCTCGAGAGAGGAAAGGAGAGGTGTTCGCTACAGATGAGCGGTTAAAGTGTCCCATTCATCCGTTTTTCATCCTTCTCATCGCTATATCACAGCTTTTGCATTGACAACGGGATCATGATTGCACAAGCTGGCCTCCTCGGCTTTCGTATGGGCCAAACTACACCCCTTGCAAAGAGTACATGCACTCAAAGGTAAGCCACCTAGGAAACATCGATGTCAACGCACTTGCCCTTACTGCCTGAGTCAGGTTCCGGACCGACCAAGTTGACGTTATCTGGCGAGCATGATCGTAAACGTTGCTGTTCTCGCAGGATTCGTGTAGAACCCTCTTTTGGGCCTTTTCGGTTGCCAGACGACAAAACGAAGCCATCTATAGCATCTAGAGCAATGAAGTTTAAAGCTGCGGTCCCAAATCAGTGTACATTATCCACATTGGCTAATATTAACTTCCATCCTTCTGAATCAGTGCATTCCAAATTGACGATCATCGCATCGAACTGCTCCCACCACCAACCATTTACAATCGCGACTGGTGAATCTGTAGGGGTGACCCTTGACTGCCAAGGTTTATCTGGAAGGATGTAATGGAGACATCGGACCTCCTCGTCACTCCATTCTTGAGGGTGAACAAAGCGCAATGTCCGAAGAGCGTTGTAGTACCAAGAGATGGGCCGCCATTTTCCTTTAAAGAAAGCCGTTAAGAGATCCTGATCTGGGAAAGAGAATGTCGCGATCTTGTCAGAAGTTTGAAGGAAGTCAACGATTGCATCTGAAAGCTCTTTTGATGGGTTGAGAACAACCGTTCCAGAATTTAATTGATGATAGGGACGAGGCGTCTCCGGGGTTGCGGGTGGTGGTAGGGCCCCTGGATGCGTCACAGCTGTGTGGGCGCAATTTTCTGGTATCCTATCGATATGATTAGCATCTGGATACGTGATCAGATTCATTGAACATTACCAGTCTGAGGGATAATGAACCAATTTACGCGGATTGCAAGCACATACATGTGCTGCGGCAATCTCGTCTTTAGGGAGATCGAGCTCCATCAGTTCATCCATGTTCCTCCGAATGATCATGTCGCTGTCCAAGAGAACGATTCTCTGGGAGCGAATTAACTTGGTTGAAAGGTTTGCTATGGGTGGCAATGAATCACCTCAAATTCTACAAGCTCAAACCCACTTCCAGTCGAGAATATGAGATGGGTTGCATACTCATCAGCGAGGTAAAGCATACCGCAGCTTGGTCCACGTATCGCCAAACCTAACGTCATGCTCAGTCAGGACATGAGCCCCTTCTCTCGGCTGGAGCATCTCAACTTCTCGCAATGTAATTCCCTGTTTGCGAAGGACATCTCGCGCAGATCGTGGCAAGGACGGAGTGACCATCACGACCAGTGGGTATTTGGATTCCACAACTCGTAAGCCATGATGCAAGACGAGGACTCCAGGCAGATAAGATATTTTGGTCAGAAGCGTAACATAGGCAAACGCCGTTCCAGAAACCATGTTGTGGCGAAGAACAGGAGCAAAATTATCATGATCAATCGTGTTCCTCTAAGTCACACTAGCCATCCGGTAAACCGATGTTCATCAATTAGCATGGCATTGGGACCTTTCAAGGCTTAAATAAAGCGGCTTTTCAAGTACTGTATCGGGCTGTCCCGTGATCATGAAAAGAGACGTATCTCAAATCGGTCCAGTAGATCATTGGGTGGATGAATTTCATACACTCAGAGTGCGGACGATAAGAAAAAAAAGACAACAGCGAGAAAGGAGAAGGATAGAAAATCAACGCAGACGCCTTTGAACGAAGGTAACAACTATCAGGATGGTGCCAAATTAAAGACTGCAGAAGACGCACCTCGCTTCGCGTTCACTCTCCAGAAGAGCAAGAATATCCTCCTCCCGCACGGGTCCCTTCACATTTCGAATGATTGTCCGGGATGTATCATCCATGAATTCTACCCGGACTTGAGTAACGCCTCCGCGGGATCCAGTCCGCCCAAGAACCTGTTGAGTGGACAAGGTCAGATCTCA
>Ga0307507_10009178_pt1 | contig 13282 bp, 8 predicted proteins | sample 7_EM_MG_FD_207223 | JGI IMG/M metagenome (GOLD analysis project Ga0307507, IMG submission 207223) | Populus trichocarpa ectomycorrhiza microbial communities from riparian zone in the Pacific Northwest, United States - 7_EM | ecosystem: Host-associated > Plants > Roots > Unclassified | place...
GAGCTTCAAGCACATAAAAAGAGTTAATGAGGTAATGGAATTATTACATATGGTTGTGTATGCCACATTGCATACATATAAAATGATGTATCTGAGTTACCTTCCTCATGCTTCCATGCATAATAAAAAAAAATTATAGAAACCCACACCCATCATCATCACCATGCACATTCTTGTTGATGGAGGAGGCATTCTTTGACTTCTACAGAAGCTTTTTACTCTTGAGAATTTCCAAAAGCCATCATCACTCAAACCTGCGTTATTTGTAAATTACTTTTTTTATATTTTTAAATCATTTTACTATAAAATATTATTTTAATATATTTTTAAATAAAATACATTTTAAAACACATTTACTCATTCAGCTTTTACATCTCCTCAAGGCTTCAACACCACAAAATAAATCCAAAACCCATGAGATGCAAAGATAATGAAAGAAAAACCCTAACCACTATCCTACTTAACTAGCATGGACACTTATACTTTTATGCATAGTTTTGAAACCCGATTTGGGTTGGCGGGTCGACCCGGAACCCAACCGATCCGGGACTAGAACCGAACCGGATTGATGAAAAAATAGAAAAAATCATGACCCGGTATAACCCGACCGACCCGACAGGTTGACCCAGCAAAACCCGATAAAAAACTAGTTGACTTTTGTTTTTTTTTTACTAAAACAACGCCGTTTTGAATTTTTTTTAAAATAAAAATTGACCCGACCGAACCGATCAAAACTCAAAACCCGAGCCTTGAACTGAACCGGGTTTAAAAACGATACTATTATGTTCACATCACTAGCTAATGTCATTATTACATCAACATGTACATTATGTAACGTCAAAAATATGTCTCCTTTTTGCTACCAAACAATTATGTGCATCTCGATAGTAGCAAGGATTGATATTAACATATAAAAAGGATACAAAAAAACTTATAAAAAAATTATTTTTAAATAAAAAAATTCATTTTTTTTGTAAAATGTTGTTTGGGCTACTTTCCTAAACGGCAATTTAATAGCATGGTTTAGGGTTCTCTCCGTCTTTAACAAAGAATCTGACGAATTGAGGCCCTCCCTTGGAAACTTTATGCGTTGAAGTAGACAATAATTGCAAGTGAAGCCATCTGTATGATACTCCATCAACCGGCTTCTGTAAGCTTCTGAAAGTATCCTTGCATGTCTGAACAGTCTTACGAGCACCAGCTTGTCATCACGTGGATAATGGCATAATGCTTACTTTACATACTTCAGTGTTGAACCCACAATCCATTAGTAGCAGCAACCATGCTCGTTGCTGCTCAGAGAGGCAATCCCTGGGGCCTTTAACTTCGACAAGCTTGGCTTCACCTTTGTACTCTCCATGGAAGCGCCACAGCAACAAATCTGGCATTCCACTGGACCAGCTCCGATAATCTTGAGCAAGGTGTCGGCAGAGAGAGGCCAAACAAGGGCCTCCAACGCAGGTAACAGCGGCTCGAAGTTCCGGGAGAGAATGCCGGTCCCAATTAACACCCCTACAAGCTGTTCCTGAATGCAATTCCCATGATGTGATGAGGATCATCTCTGCCGTGCCATCATAAATTTTCTGCAACTGGGATTCTATAAGGCTCTTTCTTGCTGGATAGAAGTTATCAGTCTCTAAATCCAAGGGAGCAGTCTGCAAAATAAAATAAATATATATATATATTTTTTCTTAAATTCTATAAAAATAGGTAAAAATTGGAGAGTCAAGCAACAAACTACACATAACAAAAGGGAAAAACAGATGAAGAATTGAGTAGCAAATACATTGAAACTACATTGAGAAGAAGCTATTAGTGTCTGTTTGGGAGTGTGGTAGATATTTTTTAAAATGTTTTTCGCTTGAAAATACATCAAAATTATATTTTTTAATTTTTAATTTTTTTTTTAACACCAGCATATCAAAATAATCCTAAAACATAAAAAAAAATTAATTTGAAGATAAAAAAATCCAAAAATTTTCAAAACAGCAATCGAAATGAAAGTCAAAACTTAACAAATATTCACAAGTTTTTATTTTGTTTTAGTAATTCATTTTAAATAAATCATTATATAATGAAAATCTTGAACATAAAACTAAATGATTAAAAATAAAAGAAATCTGCAGGGAAACTTGAACTGTCTTTTTCCCCGACTAGGGAAACCTGCCCACTACCATTTCTAAACTTCTCTTCCACAATTTTTTTAAAATATCTTCAATACAACAATGATAAGACTGATGACGGGGCAGCAGCTGTTAGCAACAATATAACTTATGCATATGATAGGCTATTTGTCTACCATGAAGTTTTGAGCATCAATATTTTGCAGCAAAACATGCCGAAACCCAAAAGATGAGAGTTTTACAGCTTAAATACAAGCCATACCTGAAATCTGTTGCGGAAGACATTTGGTAAATCAGAAAATATAATGTCCCACATAAGAAGTGCAAAAATTGTTAACCAAATTCCACTCTCTGTATGAACACCCTGCCATCCACCGCCTTCACCAGCATAATACTGTAAAGCAAGCTGCTCAACTCCACATTGTGCCCCATCTTCTCCATAGAATCTGCTCTTTATTCCAGCTTCACAGTTCAAAGGTCTTCCTTGAATATGAACCTATATTAACAGTAGGAATTTGTAAAACAGAACATTGTTGGGAGATGGCATATTTTGAGTTATTAACGTTGAACTACAAGTTCACTAGCATCCCAAATCTGAAAGAATCACCCAATCAGTTACCTCTCTGATCTTCCTCTTGATAAACGATGAGAAACTAGGAGCTTTCCAGCGCCTTGGTGGTTTTCCCAGGCGAAGAACACGCCTTTGCAATGCAATTCTTGAACCAGCACGTACCCCTGGATCCAGTAACCCATCTTCAGCAACTAAAAGGCTCTCATTGGGACAGCCCATGTGCTCCAAATCAATAGACAATCTCAGTGTCCAGTTCCCCCTTCTTCCATCACAAGTGAAATTAAAAAGCAACCTCTTCAACAAATTAATTGCATCCTTGTACCTGAAGAGAACTTCAGTTCATTTAGACATATTTCATGTAATCGCACATAATACAGCACCATTTCCCTGATGCTGCAATTGTCTTATTTAGTAATTCACATGATACTACAAACAAAACAGATTTTGACTTGCAGAGTAATCAACAGGAGAACATGAGACCAAGGACTATTTCCTTAAACACAAACAGAAGAGAGATGCCTTGCTCAAAATAATACAACTGTCCTTAAATGGATATACATTATTATACAGCTGAACAACAATTTTGTTACCAATAAATTCTGTGCAAATAGATTTTTGGCTTTGACCATAGCACCCACCAAATTTGATTCTGAAAACCAGGATAAAATCTTTATATAAAACATTTGTATCAAAAAGGAAAAGAAAAATTCAATTGTTTACACAAGAAAATGCTTTCCAGAAGTAGAGCAGGAATCATCCAACATCAGATTGCCATTGACCAATCAACACCCCTTCCAACATCCTAAAAGGATATCCACGAATATACTCTGAAGCAACTTTTCATTCTTTGACTGTTCTTTCTGCTCTTGCTATATGATTTTAGAACAGTGCTAATCAACCCTAGGAAGCAAAACAACGAATTGGATGAAAAGAGCAAGAGAGAGAAAAGAGATGCATTGCACAGCCGCCAAAACCACCAGCGCAATCGTCATCGCTGCAACATCTTTTCCACTTTCCCATCAATTAGCAAGTATATTGAAGGGCTTTTTTGTTAAAAGAAATTATTTAAAATGGTTGAAAATGACGGTTGATTTTTCTGGTCTGCATCTATCTTATGAGTTTTAGATTTGAAATATAGTGTAGGAGCCTTTGATGGTGGAAAATAATTTCTGCGGCGGCTTTTGTACCTTACCTTAAAAATGCAGCAACAAGTTTCTGAGCACAAAATATCAATGTAGCACCGACACAGCTAACTTCAATAATATCTATGAGGTTTCTAGTTCAAAGAATGTAGGAGAGCTGACATTGCACAAGCACACGATCAACTTTCTTTATTTGGAATCAATGTCAGTCACTTGAAAGACCAAAGTAGTCACAATGGTTTTTCCAGAATGAATTTATACATGTATAAACAAGCATATATAAATTCTACCACATGATCATGCATAGTTACCCACCATACTGATTTGATATGCACGAATTTATACATGTATCAACAAGCAAATATAAATTCTATCACATGATCATGCATAGTTACCCATCGTACTGATTTGATATGCATAATTTCCTCGTAACTTAAAAAAAAAGATCATTCAGAACTCAGAAGTATCTCAACTTTACTAAATTTCACTTGCAAAGAAAACATATGCTGCAGAATGAACTGCTTCTGAAATTTGCAAAGACACTATAAGGGGCTGGCAGGTGGAGCCAAGAACTTCCGTGTTGTTTGGGGGAAGGGATGAAAACTTATTATATTTCTTTATTTTGATGTCTATAGGGATGAGACCATTCATTTGAATAAAAAAAAGTTAAAATGGTAGAAGCATGAAGAGAATAAGAAGTGCTGCCCAGGAAGAGGAGAGGGCACTCATGATTTTCTATACAATAAAATAAATAAAAAGAAAAAAGCAAGTTTGCAAATCTTAAAATAAAGAGAGAAACAATCCAATTGCACTACAAAATTTCATAAAAGCGAGGCTAAATTATAAATTGTGTACCTCCGCTCGCGCTCAAGAAAAGAAACTCCTAGAAAGACCACTTTAGAGTATACCCAGGATGCTGAAAAGCATGAGAAAAAAGTAGTCACTAATTCAGAGGCTGTTGAGTGACTTGCTTTAGTATGAGACATACGAGACTCAGCTATCTTTATGCATCTAAGTACTGATTCACTTTTGTTTTCATCAAGAGATTCATCCATCATTTGTGCCACTTCAATTGCCTGTAAAACATGAAGTGTTAATGAAGGTAAAAAGCAGCAAGACTTTAAAGGCAAATTCTCATAGAAATATAGCACCTCTTCATAAGCTATAAGGTCACTTCGAGCTGAGAAAATTTGTTCCGATATTATGCAGTGGTATGCTGGATACTTGATGATGCCCAAATCAACTAGTAGGAATGCTGAAAGATCCTGCTCTCCATTCAGGAAGAAAAGTCTCTGCATAGGAAATGAAATTCAAAGAACACCTTAGTTGTAAACCAGATCAACATCCTTGTCTTATTTCCACCATGACTAACTCAAGCAATGGAAAGTAAAGAACACCTCAGTGCGCCAGATAAGGGACTCAGCTTTTGAAGATATCTTAATACAAATTCCTGTTCTATCCAAAATAGCGATTGGTAGGAATGGGCTGGTAAGATCAACATCAACATGAAAGATATTAATTGCGATACTCATTGACACACCAAGAGGAGAAGCACATCATCTAACAGAAAAAAATATTAATACCATACTCCATCTTCATAGGATGAAAAAACAGATGCAATAAGATCCTGTTTTCTTGTAACACGAGTACCATTCTGAAGCCTCAATAAAGCACAGAAAATTACAAAGAAGTTCCATCAGAGAAACAAGAAGAGCATATTGCATCATTATAAGAATTTTTAATATAAAAAAAGATTGTGTTGCCTTCATGTACTGATTTACAGCCGCAGTTAAACATGGGTTTTATTTTTTAGGACATAATTATCACACACACTTCATTTAAATATCGAAATTACAGAATACGGAAATCACATAACAGAAGTAAAAGCTGTGAACCTGTAACCCTCCATGAATTTGTCACTTCCTATCCCCATAAGATATTCAAGCCTCTTAAAAAGCAAACATAAGGAACCATCTGAAGACCTAGATCAATATATTTGCTTAAAGTTAGTTTGTCTACATGAAATTTAAAACCATGACATTTTACTCTCAGTTTCTCTTTGCTTTCCCTCCATTTGAAGCCTTTCAAATTTGAGCACACTGCCTCTAGCATGGAAGCATAAATGGCATAAGGAAGTGCAGCCTTTGAAATTTGCCATCTAGGTGCAAACATGCAGAACTGTGGCAATATTTATAGTGCTCTAAGGCATTTCTTTGATGATTCATCTTCAGACACAGTTCAAGAACACTTTCTAAAACAGATGTTCATAATGTGTCAAATAAGTCAATTGTCCAATATGTACTGTAGACTTTATCAGGAAAGGACTACTATTTTGTTTGTTTAGTTGAATGTCATAGGACACATGCTTATTGAGCGAACCACATAACAGAATTGACTGATGAATACTGAAATTATTGACTGTAGTTTAGTATTTAGTACCATTCCAAACATGAAATCAGTCATATTGTAGAATATTCACTCACAAATACATTTTGATTAATTCATTTTTTTATTTTACATTCTGGAAAAGATCAAACCATGAAAGACACTTTAGATGAGAAGTAGATTGGTAAAGCTATAAACCAAGAAAAAGAATGGGAACTGAGACTTTGAAATGTTCAATAACAGCACAAGAGAACTTCTTAAATCATGGATTATGTTAACTTTTTAGAAAAGACCCGATCATGTGTGCACAAGCAAAAATCAATTAAGGACCAAGGAAGCACTGTATTTGTTGAGTTTGTCTGTTTTTAGTATTCTTTTGTGCATAAAAGGATAAAGTCTTGATCATCAAGCATGTAAAAGATGTTTGATCCGTATCTGTCCACAGAAAATCTCAATGTGTAGTCATCCAAAGCCACATTTGTTTTTCTAAAGTAGTACGAGATTTGCTAAACTAGTACGAGATTTGCTGCTAGTAAGCAAGAGAATGCATTATGACCTTGTTTTTCTAAAATAGTAAATTATAAAATCAATAATAATAGTAGTAGTAGTAACAATATTTTTTTAGCCACACGCTCTAGTATCCTATAAAACTTCAAAGAACCTATAATATGAGTTCAAGAAACAAAATGTAAAGAAACCTTTTTTTTAACATTTGTGCATAGGACCCTCTTTGTGGGACGGAGTGACTACAAATGTGGAAAAAAAAATATAGACTACTAAAAAATTAGAATCACAATTGTACTTCTGGAATCTACTATGACATTGCAAATTCATAGCCATGACACAGAGAAATCTTTTATGGATCAACAAGCAGCATCTGTAGCTAGAAAATTGATAAATAAAACTAAGTGTACCAATGGCTAACTTCTTCTTGTACAAGGAAGTAGACTAGAGTTTTCAATGGGACTGGGAGCATAACTATGTAGCACGCACTAATGGTGTGGGAGTTATAGAGAATACACTTAATCTCTAGTTGAGAGTGTTTAGTATTAAATACTGCTCTTCAGCAATACTTCTCCAATACATTACACAACACAATATGCCTGATGCCCTTGTCAGAAATCAATGCTTATGCAACAGTGGAAAAAGGATTAGGTCAAGTACTTCGGAAAATATGATACAAATGCAAACCTTGGACATGGATGCAATTTCACGTAGCTCAGACACGGTGAGTAAATTCAAAATCTTTTCCATGTCATTCTCTTGTAGTTCATCCACTCCTTTAAAGGAGCACATATAACCCATTGCTGATATGACAAGAAAGAAAAAAAAAAACCCGCCATCAAAAGCCACATTCAGAAATTCAATATTAAGTTACAGAAAAAATTATAAAAATAGTTTAAATACCAGAAAGATCCTTGATAGCCTGCTGAGAATCAGTAACTTCTGGGTATGAAATATTGGACATCCGAAACCATGGTCCTAAAATAAGAATAGCAAAATGCAAGTTATAGTATTGGGGATGGATATCTAAATTTACATTTAGCATAAGAAGGTGATTTATTAGAGTGTAAGTATATATGTGGAGACAATGTCAATATTTAAACCAATAGGCAGGTAGAGAAATAAGATAGTTTCAAGCACTTCCACCAGCAACAATGATTAAAGAAAACCTTCATTATGAGAAAATGAGAAGTTACAGTGGTCACTCAAATTGTTATCTCATCCTAAAAGCCAATATACCTAAATTTCATTTACTCTTTGTACAAGCACTTAGTTAAGTCAAGAAAGAACTAAGCCAACACATTAATATCTTCTCTCTTATAAGCCAAAAATACAAACCAAATAAAAGAACTCTTACCACAGTTGAATACATCATAAAAACGAGCAAAGCAATATATTTATATTTTTTTCCCTCTCCTTTGCTGCCTTGATATGTGGCACAGAGTCCACTACTTGTTCAAACTAAATCAGCTCCTTGAAAAACCATTGCTGGCTTTCCTTAAAAGCTTGGCAACAACAAGAAAGATGGACGCAATGACATACTCTTGGGTCCCACTTATACAAGACACTCTAACAAATCTCAACAAAGAAACCATTTGTTTGATTTTCTTGAATTTCAAGGCCTAATATAAATATATCTGTTTAAATTACTATAACCAAACTTCCAAGAGAAGCCAAAAATTCCCAAGTTTATGAGACAAGCCATGAAACCACTAAGCATAATTGTTAGAGTATTGACCTTGACCATGCAAAAGTCTCAATCCTTAGGCCATTGGTTCAAGGTTTGTGCTTGTGAAATCGATGAAATTTACCAGTTCAATTGCTCAAGCAATTAAATTTAAAACATGGCCTAGCCAAGGGTCCAATTCATCATATTTTTGTTCAAACATCCAACTCAGGCAATGTTTAACAACTCCATCACAGTGCTTTAAAGTGACCCATGCAGGTTTTATCTTTGGGGTTCATTTAAGCACCACTAGTAAAGAGCACGGTGCTTTTATATGCATCACCAAAAGAGAACAAAATAAAGAATTTCTAGGTCCTTCCTTTTATCTGGGATGACCGGAAAAAAAAAAAGAACAGGGAGAGAGAGAAAAGAGATGAAATTCGCATTTATCTGGGTTTTGGGTAGATTATGGTAAATATTGTTTTTCATATAATGAAAATTTTCCAATCATCATCACCCAAGAAGTTATGCTTTGAAGGCTCAAACCTTAAAAACTCTTTGTTCTTGTGGTGCAGATAACTTGCCATTCTAGTTGTTCTCATAATTGTCAACTTGCCTATTAATCCAGGTCTTGGGTTCTATATAGTATAAATTTTTGACAAGAGAAAAAAATAACCTTTACGTGTATAGAGCCGAACAAAAAGCCTCTGACTGTCATCTGATAGAGAAATAAATGATTCTGTTGACAAATAACAATGAAATAGTTAGAAATTATAAAGAAGAGAAGAAAGTGATGAAGTATTAAACTAGATAGCAGAGTTTATACCTAAAAACATTTTTTCATCATTGGTGAAAAGATGGGGATTACTTTTTAAAACCTCTTGTATCAACACCCAAAAGTTTTGTTGATATTTCGTCATACTAGGCGGATAATTCTTGGCAGATTCAGCCACATGAAGAACATTTTTCCATGAACATGTGAAGTCCTCAATTTCAGTATGGTCTTTATTGCTTTGTAACATAACTTCGCAACATTCGATTTGAATGGGAACAACATCAAGATAATGTTTTGGAACAGAAGTTATGCATCCCTGCAAAACAATCCTGATGGGATTATAATTATTTGGGAGTGGCAACCATTCATCATGTTCTCATTTGATTTGAACAAACACATGATAGTAAGATTAGGTTTGGTCGGGAGTAAACAGACATAAAAGTAACAATGGTAACTATTCATCATGTTTTGTGCACAATTCTGAGAGCAACAAATGTTGTGCAGGAAATTCTTTCCTTGGGGTCAGGGGCAATTAATTCTCTCTTTAAGAAAACAAATTTTCAGATATATATAGTTGAACAATTTTTAGTTCTTCTGTTCACCTTAAGTAACAATTTAACTTTAAAAACCTTCACAAAAGTACTAATAACTCTTGCTAAATTACTTCAATATATATATATATATTGAAAACAATCCATAAATGTAGACAGAGTCAATAGGACAGGTAAAATATATCAGCAAACTATGCATCATCAGATTGGGGGGGGTTTCTGTATCACTTATTGATCAGTGCATATTTATCAATATCTACACCAAGATTCAAGAATAGATTCAATGGCAAGAAAATAAGTGAAGTGACACCCATCCTTTGATTTCTTTACACTACTTTACTCAAACACAATCTAGAATTCAAACATACAAGTTTGGATAGAATTATTTTCACAAATTAAGAACTATATTACCTTAAAGGTCAGTGAGTACTTATCAATTAGAGGAGACAAATATTGAGCTAATTCTCGGGGGAGATAACCCAGCACTTTACAGCATCTGGAATCTGCCAAAAGAACCTGAATCAAAATGATCACATGATTTAACATTAAAACTAATCTATAACAAACTGAAATTCAAGGAAAAACCAAAGCAGAAATGAGATATACCTGGATAGCATTGGGATCTTTAGCATTATCTGTCTCTCTCAAAAGACAGATGTTTGCACCAAGATTTAATTCCTTTTCAACACTAAATCTACGTCCAACAATGAAGGTTTCAAGAAACACCCCTGATATGTCACCCACAGGTACAGCCTCAATAGATTTCATGACCTCACTTCTCAAATTCAACAAAGAGGGGTCAACTTGGCCATTGATCCGATCATCATCAATCAGTTTTTGCTTCATAGTCGAACCACCAGCACTAGTTCCTAAAGCAGTCTCCCCTGATATGTCATCCACAGTTACTGCCTCAATACATTTCGTGACCTCACTTCTCAAATTCAACAAAGAGGAATCAACTCGGCTGTTGATCCCATCATCATCAATCAGTTTTTGTTTCATAGGTGAACCATCCATGCTAGTTCCTAAAACAGCCTCCCCCATTGGAACCAATGTGCCTAAATTACCTTCATTTTCATCAACTGCAGTAGAGTTGTCAAAACCAACTGCCGCATCCTCCTGTACATTTCCTGTTCCCAACTTCTTTACATCACTAGACCTACTACACACCATTGGTTGTGAGCAGAAGTTGAGTTGGAAGAGGGTGCGCTGCGTCAATTTCCGTTTGGTTCCTCTAGTTAGGCATGCATCTAGAAACACCAATAAATAATAAAACAATTAAAAAAAAAATCATAAGCCCTTAACGCAATGTCAATATTTGGTACCTAGCAATTTCGAATAGTATCTCTCTATCTCATTTAAGTAATTAAACCTAATAATAAACGACCTTAATTAAAAATAATAAAAAATCTATACCTAAATGAGAGTTGATGATGTGGTCTTGAGCAGCAAGTTTAGAGGAACAAACAGGGCAAGTTACCGAATCTGAAGACTGCGGTGATTTGGATTTCTGTTCACTCTCCATTGACATTATTATTCCATCTTCATTTTCATCCGTTTTTCCCAAATTCAAAGGCGTCTGAGAGAAGAAATTAAAAGCTTGAAATAACAAATAACAAATCAAAATAAATAATAAAGAAAATCACAACCACAATCATAATCGGTGAGGTGAGGTGATGTGCAAGAAGTACCTGAGGAGGGTGAGAGTGAGAGATAATGGAAGTGGAATCGGAAAGAAGAGATTTACGATTGGGGAGGAATCTTCGGCGCTTACCAACCAATCGGATCAAGCTCTCCCTTCCCCTCAACATTTCTCTCCCCCTCTCCTCCTACTTCTGCTAGGCTAGGGTAAGCAGTGACCGAGGAAAAAATAAACTTTCCATTTGTTTATCGTCTCGTCCCGCCAAGCTGGGTTTTAATTTGGTGTGATGCCTAGTTTCGGCTTTAACTCTTTTTGTGCCGTTAGATTTAGCATCAGTTTGGAATTGCATTCCATTCTAAACGACTTTTTTTTAAAAAACATTCTTTTGAAAATTCTTTTAATATATTAATGTTAAAAATAATTCTTTTAAAAAATATATATATATTTTTAATACATTTTAAAATAAAAAATACTTTAAAAAACAACCGATACCGTATTTTCAAATAACGTATTTTCAAATAACTATTTAATATCCTAATTAAAGTTAATTGTATTGGATTAGTGACTCCAAAATGCAATGTAATTAAATAGCTTTTTTACCATCATTAATCATATATTTATTTATGTATTATATAGTTTTTTTTAAATGCTTTCTAATTTAATTAATTTTTTTCTCAAAAAATTATGGTATTTTGAAGGCTATTATAGAATGAAAGATATAAGAATCTATAAGAAGTTAGATTTGAACAATACCTTATAAATAAAGTCATTTGAAAAGGTTGGATATTTTATAATGTGCAAGTCAATTTAAATATGAGATGGGAGTTTTGTGAGATTGCGCGTGTATGTTTTTTAGGTTATATAGAATATTCAAGTTTGAGAATAAGATGAAGTCTTTTTTATCTCTAGGGGAAGAAGATGATTTACCTTAAGGTTTAGAGCTCTCTATACAGCTTTGAACCCCCTTGTATTTCTTGTAAGGGTAGGATAGTCCATGTGTTTATCATCTATATTTCTTGTATCTTCCCCGAGTCTAATTTTTCTTTTAGATTAATGTAAATGTTCGGTCAGCTTGCGTGCATATCGACTAATCCAACATGCTTTGAAGTTAATGACCATGTAAGCTTCTAGTAACCCTGAAGTTAGTGAAACTCGAACTGGTGATCTCTAGAAAGCAAACTTAAAACCTGACCAGTTGAGCTAAACCCCTCAATATCAAATTTTAAATATTGAGACATGGGTTGGCTCCGAGGATATACTAATAAACCTCGAGCATGTATTACTTTTTTTTATTTATTCTATTTTCTTCAAAAAAGAAAAAAAATGAAGAAATGAAATTCATAGCTGAATTAAAATAAAAACATATAGAAAAACATTAGTATTAGATGCTGTAGTTTATGAAACCACATGCAATAATTAATTAGTTTTATTGAACTAGAGAAATTAAGTTGTAAAACTGTATATAAGTTTAAACTGTAACTGAGCTTTTCCTTTGTTTTCTCGCTTTCTTTTCGTAAAAAAGACTGGTGTTTTTCTTTAATTTCTTTAAAAAATTTGAAGCAACTAATTTCAGAACTATTTCATCCCATTTATTTTTTATGTTTTAAAAGTATTTTTTTAAAAAAATTAAATTTTTATTTATTTTTTTTATTTTAATTTTTTTTATATTTTTAAATTGTTTTAATGTTAAAAATAATTTTTAAAAAATAAAAAAATATTATTAAAATATATTTTTAAATAAAAAATTACCTCAACCACATTTTTTTTTTTTAGTTTAACGTGGATGTCCGGGCCAGCTTGCGCGCACCTCGACTAATCCTACGGGCCCTAAAGTTAACGACCATGTAAGCCTCCAGTGGCCATCATATGAGCAACCACAGGGCTCGAACCTGAGACCACAAAAAAAACAAACCTCTTAATCCC
>Ga0307507_10009179_pt1 | contig 13281 bp, 8 predicted proteins | sample 7_EM_MG_FD_207223 | JGI IMG/M metagenome (GOLD analysis project Ga0307507, IMG submission 207223) | Populus trichocarpa ectomycorrhiza microbial communities from riparian zone in the Pacific Northwest, United States - 7_EM | ecosystem: Host-associated > Plants > Roots > Unclassified | place...
TGAAACTTAATTCACAGAATTAAGAGTTGTTCTTCCAAATTGATTTTGTGAAGAACCCTACCTGACTTATCACTCTTCAATCACAAAGAGTGTGGCGTCGAAATCCTAGATTGATCTTTGTGGCGTCTAGATCGACTTATCAAAGTATCATTCTAGTCTATCCTCCATCTTATTTACCTTAAAATCACTATAATCCAACCTAAACACCAAAAGAAAGACAACACAACCAGACCCATCCTTCATCCATTTTTGTCAGATTCATTGTTGCCGATTTTCAAATCATTCACGGCACATCACATAGAGCCCCTTGTCATATGTAGGGTAATTCAAGGCTTCCCCATTAAGTTTTTTCGCTAAAATATGCAACGGGCTTCCTATCCTGCATTAACACAGCTGTTATACCTATACCCGAAGCATCACATTCAACTTCAAAAGCTCGCGTAAAGTCTGGCAAAGCTACAGGCGCCGAACAAAGTTTATATTTTAATAAATTAAAAGCCTTATCTTGTTCATCATTCCATTTAAATCCAACAGACTTTTTCACAATTTCAGTTAAAGGTGCACTAATAATACTAAAATCCTTCACAAACCTTCTATAAAAACTAGCAAGTCCATGAAAACTCCTTACCTCACTTACCGATTTTGGTGTAGGCCAATCATGGATGACCTTAACTTTCTCCTCATCCATTTTGATACCCTACGCAATTACGACATAGCCAAGAAACATAATTTTGTCCATGCAAAAGGTACACTTCTTAAGATTAGCATACAATTGCTCACTTTGCAATACACTAAGTACATTACGCAAATGATCAAGATGCTTATTTAAGTTCTTGCTATAGATCAAAATGTCATCAAAATACACAACAACTAACTTACCTATAAATGCATGCAATACATGATTCATTAAACGCATAAACATACTAGACGTATTTGTAAGTCCAAACAGCATGACTAACCATTCATACAAACCATGCTTAGTCGTAACTGCATCTTTCATCCTAATCTGATAGTACCCACTCTTTCACTCAATTTTAGAGAAAATACACGATACATGTAACTCATCTAATATGTCATCAAGTCTAGGGATAGGATGTCGATACTTTTCCATTATGTTATTGATGGCACGACAGTCAACACATATCCTCTATGTACCATCTTTTTTATGCACAAGTAACACTAGAACGGCAGACCTAATTTGAGTTGCTTTTGCATAAAAATTAGGTTTTTTCTTTAATTTTTCCACACTGTTATCATCACAAAAGCTTACTTTCTTCACTCCTCGAGTTTTACCTCCACTCTCAACTGATTTAATTAATGATTTAGGTTTAGCCGAATCTGATGGTCTTCTCTCACCATTGTCCTCACATGAATTCACTCTTCCCATCCTCACATTCCCTTTTTAATTTCTTTTGATCATCATACACTTGTTTGGAGAAAGAGGTATAAGAGTGATGGTTTTACCATCTTTTACAATAGTGAACCTATTTCTAAACCCATCATGAATCGCCTTTCGATCAAATTGTCATGGACGCCCCAAAAGTAATTGACTAGCATGCATTGGGACTACATCACACATAACTTCATTAGAATACTTCCCAATAGCAAACACAATTAATACTTGTTTAGTAACCTTCACTTCAGCACATGCATTCAACCATTGCAATCTATAAGGTTTAGAATGCTTAATACAACTCAAATTTAATTTCTTCACAAGAGTATCATTAGCTACATTACACAACTACCTCCATCGATTATCATGCTACATACCTTGTTTTGGATGTGACATCGAGTGCGAAATATGTTTTCCTATTGCTAATCTACATCATCTTCTTTGATTTGCATATTCAGGGCACGCCTTATAACCAAGGCCTCCCCCTCAACAAGATATGCAATCTCCTCATCACTACAATCCACCAAAGGTGGCATCTCTTCACTTTTAGATTTGTCACTTTCATATTCAACCTCCTCATTGTCTCTTGTAAGCATAACTCTTCGGTTTGAACACTGAGATGCAATGTGCCCCTTCCCTAACCACTTAAAACATTTAATATCTCTATCACAAGCAGGTTGAGATTCAGAGTTACCTTTCCTATCCATATGAGCATCCTTTTTGGCCTTAGGTGGTTCGACCTTTACATAAGGCTTTGGTTGGACAATCCCCCTCTCTCTTCAGATTCGGCCTCCATGTTGAGGAAGATGAAGTTGAATTGGTCTGAAAACATGTACTTCCCCTTCTCTTTATTTATATCTCCACCTCTATTGTCATATGGACCATGTCCTTCAATTCCACACAATGTTGTAATTCTACAACATTTGCAATGTCCCTATTCAGCCCATTTAGAAATCTAATCATAGTAGCTTCCCTATCCTCAATCACATTGACTCGAATCATTACGATCTCCATCTCTTTAAAATACTCATCCACGGACCGAGAACCCTGATTCAAACCCTGCAATTTCAGATACAAATCTCTATAATAGATGTGGTTAGGCACAAATCACCTTCTCATCAACACTTTCATCTCCTCCCACGAAGCTACCAGCCTCTCTTCACTCCTTCTTCTACTAATCACATTCTGATCCCACCAAATCAGTGCGTAATCTGTGAACTTGATTACTACCAATTTTACCTTCTTCGTCTCCAAATAGTTATGGCAATCAAAAATCCAATCCACCTTTTTCTCCCACTCCAAATACGCCTCAGGATCGTTTTTACCTTGAAAGGATGGTATTTTCAGTTTGATAGTGTAACAGTCTTGACTGTTCTATTCTATAAATGCTAAAAGATCCTGACATATGCTTTTAATGTGAGGGTAATTTTTTAAAAAAGAATTCTACCAAAATTTCGACAGAGTTTTTTTTGTATATAGAATGTCCCAAGTTATTGACTACTTCCAATTTACCTGTTCAATCATCACAACATGGTCCAAGGGTTTTGGACTTTATTTCCATCATCAATACTCAACACCTCATACAATCCATTCACTATATTCACTATATATGTATGTGTATGTGTGTGTGTCTTCCAAACAAGATCAATATAAACATGGCCCACAAATCATATAATAAAGTCAACAGGAAAAGGGGCACTAACATTTAATGAGAGAATTTAAACATAACATAAGTATTTTTAAAAGTTTCAAAAGGTTTAATTATAAGATAACTAAGGAGTTCTAGTTCAAACAAAATTAGAGTTTACATAACTAACATACTACATGATGCTGAGCTAAGATTTTTATATACATCAAAGCTTACACCAAAAACATATTGCATGATCTAGCTAATCTATTTATTTATTCTTAATTTATTACTCTTATCTTATTACATGAACCTAGTAACTTCATTTAATTGGTTTTATTAGATCTTCAACTTTGCATAGTCCAACCTGAATATTTTTTAGGCAATTATACTTATCAAATTTTCCAAGTCATCCAAATATAGATACCCTTTATGAATCAAGCCTTATTGATCGTTCCCAGGTGTCCCAACATGGACACCATTAGCGGAAGCTACTCTTATAATTCATTTCCCGGCAATCCTATCAGGGATGCCATTAGCCGAAGCTAATCTTGTAATTCATTTCCCGGCATCCCTATCACGGATGCCATTAGCCGAAACTAATCTCATTAATACACCAGACATTATTTATATTGAACATAATATTATTGTAATTGCATTCATCAAAGGAGATTTCAAATTGCATAAGCGTTAAGGAGAGGGAAACCACGCATCTGCTCCGCCTGCCTCGTGACTTCCTCCAATATAAGATCCAATCCTGGTCGCTCCTCCTGATTCACAAAGAAGTCTTTGGTCATGATTCATTCAAGCCAAATGTTAGGCAATCCATATTCATTCATTATACACATGCTACTTTCTATGCATGTTCATTTCCTCATCATAACGTACATATACATATCAAATGTATTTCTTTAGAGTTAGTAGTATATCACGTTCAAGTGTTCACATGACTCAGTTTGCATCAACGAGATTTCAATATCTATGACTTAGGTTTGCGTTAACGAAATTTTAGCATCTATTTCCGTCTAGACCCTTTTATATGTTTGTTTTGAATGTTGACATATACATCTCCCATGATTTGTAAGAATTAATTTCAACATGAATCATTAACATGACCAAAATCACTCATCTTCTACACACATGTAAATATGTCCATCAATTCGCAACATGGCCAGTATGTAGTGTTTAGTCTCTAAATGGAATTCTAGAGCTTCAATTTAGGTGGGGGCAAATCCTAGTGAAATTTAACATCATTAAGTACAACTTTCATGTATAAGGTTGCCCAAAATTCTATTGTTCATCTATTCTAAAATTAGTTAGAAGTCAGATAATGAAATCTGTCCTGTTACAAACAGCTTGTCCACTCAATGGAATTTTGCCTATATATGAAGTTCTATAATTCCAGTTGAGGCAAGACTAGTGCCAAATGTTATTTAACTCAATCCTCTATAAAAAGTTATAGCAATTTCTATCATCTTCTGTGTCTAACACTAGTTTTAATTCTGAGAACCAAATTGTCCTGTTACGAACAGTTTAACCTCTTAATGGTATTTTGCCCATATCTAGAGATATACAACTCCAATTGAGGCAAGACCAGTGCCAAATGTTAGCTAACACATTCCTCTACAAATTTCATATAAAACGTTACAACAATTTCTATAATCTTCTATGTCCAATTTGTGTTGGGTTTTCCATTACCAAACTGCCCAAACTTGAATTTATGGATTTAGACACTAATCAAACATTTCCTATGCCTCTTTTTAACATCATAGGATTCCATTACGTATAAACTCTATTAGGAACCAGCAATTGAAGTTCATTCCTTATCAAGACATCAAATCTTTCTTCTTCTTCTTCTTCTTTTATTTTTTTATTTTCATGATAACATGATTCACACAACTTCAAGCACCAACATAAAGCATGTAAGTGCAAATCAAGAGATATGAAAGAAGTTAAAAATGATTTCACTTATTGCACACTTCATCAATCCTATTACCAACCTTGTTAGGCCTTTTATTTTATAATACTACAAGGATAGAAAGTCAGCAATTTGTTCTCCTAATTAAGTAAGGAAGTTGGCCAGATCTTGTTCCTAAAAAGGGGAGGATTATTTAATGCTTTTCCTAACTTAGGAAGGAAAGTAATTAAATCAGCAACAGAGAAAATTTGTTTTCTTATTTGTCCAAGTTAAACAAGGAAATCGGAGCTAATCAAGGACATCAAACGGGGCAGCAACACAAATTTTCCAAATCAGATTTCTCCTAATTTATTTGGGACTTCCTAAGAGTGACAAATCTGATTTTAGCATATTTAGAATGGTAATTTTTGGATTTTTATTATTTTCTTCTTAGTCTTTGGGTTCTTATTACTTATTTGAATTAGTTGTAAGTGGGCCTCATATAAGTCCACCTAAGGGGGGTCTGTTAGGGTTTCTTTAAACGACTCTAAACTTAAGCCCTAATGGACCTCCCTTAGGTGGACTTATATGAGGCCCACTTACAATTGATCCAAATAAGTAATAATAACCGAAAGACTAAGAAGAAAATAATAAAAATCTGAAAATTACTATCCTAAATATGCTAGAATCAGATTTGTCACCATTACGAAGTCCCAAAGAGATTAGAAAATCTGATCTGAAGGTAGAATTAATTATGAAGTCTTATTTCCTTCTTATAGCTAGGATGAATAAGGAATCATTGTAAGAAAAGAATTGGGAAACATTTATGAATCGTTGTCACACTTGGAAACTATGTTGAAGCCCATTAAAGATCTTTGTAGAACTAGGAGATTTCCAAAATAAGCTGCCACATCCTTTTAGGAAAAGAATCCTAGCCAAATAGGAAGTCCACAAGTCAAAGAAAGTAAATAACAAAATTCGTATAGCCTCTGTTGACCAGTATTGCAGTGCCTTCCCGAAATCCAATTGACTTGAAATTTTAACGCAAGGTAGGAGACTCCACGTAAAATTTCATTCCGATCCAACGGTCGGATTGAGAATTATGATTGTTGTCATAAAACTGGACAATTGCACATTTTAAGTTAAAATCCGAATTTGACTTTTTTTTGTTACCCGGATCGTATCACAACACCCAAATTTGTTAAATATGTTGAAATTATACTGCAAGAAACAAAAAAAAAAACAGAAAGAGCGTGAATTTCAAAAGTTGACGCAAAACAGACTCGTTTACGACGAGTTAAGTCTGATTCTGGAACCTAAACTAAATGATGTCCAATAGAACTAAAATTTCAGATATAGTGCGATTTCAACCCAGATTGACAGAATATAAAATTTTAACAATTTACGATAAGGTTTGATATACTAACGCAAAAACATTATGAATCAGACGTGATTAGACAAAATTGAAAACCAAAGCCAACGATATAGAATTGACCCCAAAATTAGTGTGGTGATTAAGACCCCAGTAATCAGAGTATCAAATTTGAGCTATTTCTGAATTGATTTGATCCAATTTTCCCTTGTTTAGTTTTCTGCGGCAGAAACCAATAAATGTCTGATTTGTTTTTTTTCCTTCCCTTTTCTCTTTTTTGTTTCCTTTTGTTTTTTCTTTATGGTACTGTTATATTTGGAAAGTAACAGAATGAATTAACAATTTTTTTTTATATGCCGCAAACTTAAGAAGAAGAAATTGGACACTAAGGAATTTTTGCGGAAATACCAAGAAACGAAAATTTCAGAAGGTTGTCCTTCATGCTCCTTAGATGTCCCAAGCTCCTCTAGGTCCATCTTTCTCCATATATTTTGTACAAGCCCATTCAATGCTTTTTTAAGCTTCTTTGCCCTAACTCTTATAATTGGCCTATTTTGTACCTCCAATGAGTCATTGGCATGATTAAACTTGGTGTTGGGCTGATCCGCATCACCATGACACTTGAAACATTTAACATCACGAGTACGTTTAGAGGTTGAGTTTAAGATTTACCTTTGACACTAGTAGAGACATCAACTTTAGCCTTTGAGTTTCAGATTTACCTCAGATGGACAATACCGATGTCTCATTATATACAACTTCCAAGATGATGAAGAATCGGAATTACATGCTGGCCGAATATGTCCCTTCCTAAGTTATCTCTCAACCTTCGTAGCAATGTGAATCATGTCCTCTAGCTCCACATAATGTTGTAGCTCAATAACATTGGCAATGTCTCGATTCAACCCATCAAATCTAGTCATGGCGACTTCTCTATCATCAATAACATTGGCCCGAATCATTGTCATCCCCATCTCTTTGTGATATTCATCTACTGATTTATAACCTTGATTCAAACCTTGTAGCTTCAGATATAAGTCTCTATAATAGTGGTTTGGCACAAATCGTTTTCTCATTAAGACCTTCATCTCCCCCCAAGTTTGAACGAGTTGTTCCCTTTTCTCCTCATACTGATTACAATCTAATCCCACCAAATCAATGCATACTCCTTAAAACTCAATGACCACTAATTTCACTTTCCTTTGTTCAGAATAGTTATGGCAATTAAAAATCTAATCTACCTTTTTCTCCCACTCCAAATAAGCTTCGAGATCGTTTTTACCTTCGAAGTTAGGAATTTTAGGTTTAATAGAGTTCAAGTCCCCGTCCACATCTTCATAATTCCCTATGCCATGTGAATTCACTTTCCTCCTAGCCCTATTTGGTCCAGACCTGATTCCTTGGCCAGCATATGTAAAATCATAGTTATCTTCATCCGCATCTGCGTTTTCATCAACAACTCTTCAAAATCAGTTCTAACATTTTGTACGACCCTATGGACCGTATTTCCTCGGCGATCAGCCCCACTATTCTATTGCCTTATCGAATTCACCTCGTCTTTCAGATCTTTGTACGTCCTAGACAAGAGCTCGAGTTACTGGCCTATGGCTCATAATTGGAAAGTGCCATCAGTGTTTTGTGTCACTGATTCATTGTTTTCAGACATTCTTTAATTCTGCAAAATTTAGTTAGTACCACAAAATATATCCTCATGCCTCTCATGTTTCATACAAAAATTAAGGTTTTGCACTCTAATAAGCTTACTACGCCTTTTACCTCACAACTTGCTTTCTTATGGTTCTTTAGGAACTGAAATCAACAAATGAAAATCAGTAGCCTTCGTAGCGCAATCCAATTATAATTTTCAGACTCAAGAGTTAATAAATATACTGAAAACAAAGCAAAATGAAACTACAATTATGATTTCGTGAGTAGCAATACAAATTTGTACGAATTATGGATAAAACGAAGACACGAAATAAAACAGAAGCAAATGTTCACTCCTAAATAACCCAGTTATAATAGAAACAAAAAGATTTGGTAAAAAACAAATAGTAAGGATCACGTTTTGGAACCCAAACCAAACGATATCAGAATGACCTCAGATTCAATATTTAGTGTTCTGATACCAAATAAACAACAAATCTCATTTTATAGTTCGTTCTCATATCTAGGTACCCAAACCCCACGTATGATCAGTTTGTGGCAGAATTGAACCTCGGATTAAAACCTCAAGCAAACAATCTCATAATACGCCCAAATTTAATATATGGTGTGATCTCACCCAAGTAGACAGTATATGATGTGTCAATATTCTGAGGTGGTTTGCTTATGGTTCACTAAGAATTGTGTTTCTGTGGCAGAATTAAATCATCCTTCAAATTTCATCTAATTTCTCTCTCTCTCTCTCTCTTTATTTTTTTATATGTTGTTGATATGATTAGAGACAATAATAAGATGTAATATAACCCTCCTTTTTTCGTAGATGTCCCAAACATAAGAAACAAAACGATGAACAACGCAAACACTGAAAAACTTAAAAGAATAGTAAAAAAATGAAAATAACATAATGATGTGACCTTGTTTCAAAGCCTAGCTCTGATACCAACTGATGTCAACCTCGTGATCATGTGGTTATGCAACCCACAATCAAGATTGAGATATGATCCTGGAAAGTCGAAATAAGTCTGATTGAAGTGTGACATAATAAAAACCTACCCAAGGCACCAAGGCTATTGGAATGAAGTAGAATGATGCCACACAAGCCTTTGATAAGTCAGATTCATTTTATTCAAAAACTGAAGAATGCAAGAATCATTCTCTCATATTAAAACTGGAAAATTCAGAGGTAATATTCATTAATGGCTGCCGAAATTTAGGTTACATGAGTTTAAATAGTTCTTGAAAAATTAACCCTGAGGATCTACCCTAGTGGACTGATTTGACCCACTTACAAAACTGACCTAAAAACCTTAAACTAAAAAAAACCCATAACCTGATCCAAACAAGCCTTGGATCCTAACCGAAAACAAAGTATTATTTAAGCCTAAACAAGCCTTGGGTTGTAGCTAACAAAATAAAATAAATCCTGTAATATTAAATCCATGTTTTGCCATGAGAAGAAGAGAAGGAAATAAAATGTTACAAAACTGATTTAAGGCTTATTTATAGCCTTCTATGTTTCCAAGTTGTAGTAGGATTCTTTGTTTCCTTTGTTATCCTCACGTCATGACCCAAATAAGGTTGGATTGAGCCCCTCTCGCACATGGCTAAGATGTATTAGGACCTCCTTTTGATACTCTAATAGACCCTTCAAATCTGACTTGGTCGAAACCTTCAAAACCAATGCATTCAATGTCTTTGTCTTGGATCGAGTCATTGGACCATTTGGAACATATAATGGGTACTTGCTGGTGTTTCTGGGTTGGTCCACATCAAAAGTATTTTTTTCCCATGGAATAATTAATCCATGAGGCAAAAATACTTTGCAAATGAAATTATAAAGTTCTTTTAATTATGGGAATCCTATTGCATGGAAGCATTGTTCCTAAAATGTTCCTAGTCGATGCTCTCTTAAATACTAGAAACATATTTTTGCCACAGAGACAATACATATTATCTTCCTTTTTTTTTTTTATAAAAAGAAATGGTTGTTCTTATGAGCTGAGATATAAAGGATACCTAGATCTAATATGTAGGTGCTTGTCATAATACATGTACACTAAACTGACCTCCATGAGAATTTAATATGGAGAGATCAACTGTCTATGAAAAGGCTTATGTAACAGTTGTGTAAGTGATCCTTAGACCTAATATCACTAAGTTATTTTATTACCTTATAGTATTGACTGAGAAATCATTGGTTAAGGTGGAATAAGATTTGAAAATAGTTTCAAATCTTATTCAAATGATCAATGACTATTATGTAGAGAACAAACATGATTTTACATAACAAACATACTTCATGCTTTAATATTAAATTGGAAAAATATTGATGAAAGAAAATTAAATACAATGAAAAACTGGTCACTGAAAGGTTCAGTCAAACCACTAATCATTTTTTTAACATTTAGGGAATCATGACATATTGTTAGACGATGCATCTGATTTTCAAATATAAATTAATTACCTTTTGAATTGATAATAAATTAAATTATTTAATTTATTTAATTTAATTTTATTAGAATTATAATTTATATTCGGGCTAACATATTATGAACCTAATAGGTCACACACATTAAGAACCATTAATCAGAAATTAAACTGGGATAATTAATTAAGTCTGACTTGATTGAAAATAATTTTAGAAATTAAGCACTATAATGTATTTAATTAATGGATGATAATTCTAGTCTTAAAATAATCAAGTAGGGTTGATTGATTAAATTTCTAAAATTATTCTTAAATAATATCCATATATTATTGAAGGGGCAAATTGAAATTTTGTCAATCTATAGGATTTTTTATATTTTCCTATAAATAGTAAGCTATGCCTCTTATTATTTGTAGTTGTTGTCTATTAAACATAAAAACAACATAATTCACATAATAAATGATGAAGATCAGCCCAACACCAAGCATAATCATGCCAACGACCCATTGGAGGTGTCAATTGGGCCAATTACAAGAGTTACGGCGAAGAAACTTAAAGAAGCATTGAATGGGCTTGTTCAGAACATATGGAGCAAAATGGACCTCGAGGGGCTTGGGACATCTAAGGAGCATGTCGCCTTTAATTCATCTAATTGAGGTCCAAGAAGAGTCCAATTCGTGTGGAACAAGGGGCTGATGTGTCCGGCCCAATACCAGCCTTGTTAGGCTTGTTTTTTTCCTAATGCTACAAGGATAGAAAGTCAGCAATTTATTCTTCTAATTAAGTTAGGAAGTTGGCTAGATCTTATTCCTGAAAGGGGAGAATTATTTAATTTTTTTCCTAACTTATGAAGGACAGTAATTAAATCAACAACAAAGGAGGAAATTTGTGTTCTTATTTTTCCAAGATAAATAAGGAAATCCAAGCTAATCGAGGACATTAAAGGGGGCAGCAGCATAAATTTTCCAAATCAGATTTCTCCTAGTTTATTTGGGACTTCTTCAGGGTGACAAATCTGATTCTAAATATTTAGAATGGTAATTTTTGGATTTTTATTAATTTTATTATTTCCTTCTTAGTCTTTGGGTTATTATTACTTATTTGGGTCAATTGTAAGTGGGCTTCATATAAGTCTACCTATGGGGGGTCCATTAGGGTTTCTTTAAGTCTAGAGTCAGTATAAATAAAGACATAGCCAAACATGTAAGGTTACGTAATTTTCAGATCAATAAACTTCTTTGCCGCACTTGTTGTGTGTTGGTGGGATAATCTCCATTCCTTGGTTCTCTAAAGAACTGAAAACGACTTATCGAAGAACAACTGGCTTCGTGGCGTCATCCTAATACTTCTCGTTCGTGAATCAATATTCGTTGGGTAGGGGTTTTCCATTTCCAATAGTGCTGGTGTCTAGGTACAAATTATCTTTGTGTCACACTCCTATCAAACCTGATTTACTTGGCTTTCCGGGAATTTAAGTCTTTGCGTGTGGGTTGCGTGACCATGTGATCATGAGTTTCGCATCATTTGGTATCAGAGCTTGGCTCCATTAATCAGGTTATATCCCTTCTGAAATTTTCGTTTCTTGTTGATTCCACAAAAATTCCCTAATCTCCAATTTCTTCTTCTCCTTCAATTTGCGGCAAATAAAAAAAATGTTATTTCATTATGTTATTGTTCAAAATATATCAGTAGCATCAAAAACAAAAAAAAAATAAAAAATAAAAAAGCAAAAAAAAAATTGTTCAAAAAGACCTTTATTGGTTTCTGTCGTAGAAAACTAAACAAGGGAAAATTGCACCAAATCATTTCGGAATTAGCTCAAATTTGATACTCTGATTACTGGGGTCCCAATCGCACGATATATTCATTTTGGGTTCAATTGCATGTCGTTTTCTTTGGTTTTCAATTTCGGGTATAATCAGGTCTGATTCATAATGTTTTTGCGTCAGTATATCAACCTTATTGTAAATTTCTCAAAATTTATATTCCATCTATTTGGATTGATATTGCACCATATCTGAAATTTTATCTCAATTGGACATCATTTACTTTAGGTTCCAGATTCGGACTTAACTTGTCGTAAACGAGTCTATTTTGCGTCAACTTTTGAAATTCACTTTCTTTATGTTGTTTTCATTTCTTGCAGTATATTTTCATCATATCTAACATATTTGGGTGTTGTTTCATCGTTTTTGCATATTTCGTTTTCGTTTCTTTCAGTTTCGTTTGTATTTCGGATAGATTCGGTTGCTACTCGCGAGACTATCATCACAGTTTCATTTTTGCTTGTTTTCTGGTTTTCTAATTGCTTCTTGAGTCATATATACATATTTGGATTGTGTTGCTAAGATTGGTTCTATTTGGTGTTGGTTTCAGTTCTGCAAGAACCGTAAGACGGTGAGACAAGAGGTGTGAGTGTGTGAGGATATTAAGAGTGTTTGAGCGAAACACGGGCCGAAAGGCCAAGGTGGGCTGATTATGAGGATTTTGAGGAGGCCGTTGATGATATTTGTGACGGTGGTTTTTAGCATCTTAGAAACCGAAGGGATTTTGGGAATAGAGCTAGGGGCCAATTTGGCCAAAGGGAAAATTTCCGTAGTGTTGGGGGACATGCTAATTTAGATAGTGATTTGGATTCTATCAAACTAAAAATACCTTCTTTTCAAGGTAAAAACGATCCCGAGGTATATTTGGAGTGGGAGAAAAAGGTGGATTGGATTTTTGATTGCCATAACTATTCGGAGGCGAAGAAAGTGAAATTGGTAGTCATCGAATTCACGGTTTATGCACTGATTTGGTGGGATCAGAATGTGATTAGTAGAAGGAGTGGAGAGAGGCCGGTAGCGTTGTAGGAGGAGATGAAAGTGTTGGTGAGAAGGCGATTTGTGCCTAACCACTA
>Ga0307507_10009180_pt1 | contig 13280 bp, 14 predicted proteins | sample 7_EM_MG_FD_207223 | JGI IMG/M metagenome (GOLD analysis project Ga0307507, IMG submission 207223) | Populus trichocarpa ectomycorrhiza microbial communities from riparian zone in the Pacific Northwest, United States - 7_EM | ecosystem: Host-associated > Plants > Roots > Unclassified | place...
AGACTAGTAAACTATCTTAGGGCAATTTTTATTATTTTATCTACTTACTATTTGATTTATTGATAATAAGTCAATCATGGGGTAGTGGGGAAATATTGGTTGCTATGGAGGGGTATGAAGACTTTGCAGACACGAGTGTACTACACCACTAATTATTGAGTAATCTGAATTTGTTGGGTCAATTGCAGCGCTTACGTTAATTCATCCTCCCTCTCCCCTTCTTACCACTTTTCGACAAACAAGTATCTTCAAAATGCAGTTCAAACTCCTCACTATTGCCGCTCTCGTTGCTGGTGTCTCTGCTGCTGATAATAAGAATATTACCGTGGTTCACTGGGTCGTTGAGTTGCCCGGTTTGTTGATTGTTTTTTCTATTTTTCTATTTTTTTTTTCTTCTTTCTTTCCTTTTTGTTCTCTTCCTCTTCCCCTTCCCCAGAGCGATCCTCCGGCTAGCGGCTAGCTCCCCATTCAATAAATCTTTCATGCTTGCTGCTTTAGCTAATAAAATCAAAATGTTATATGGAAGTCTACGTGCTCCCGGCATTGCGCAAGCCTAGTGCTTTAGACTATCCTATTCCTATAGGCTTTTTTCTTCTTTTCTCTTTGATCGTTCCACAAATGTGCCAGTGCACGCGCTCCCACCCAGTCAAATATCGCATTGTATTGTTATTATCGTTATTACTTCACTCTCCAAACCCGTAACTTATTAGTCACTTGGAAATCGACCCCGAATCTCCTTACCGCCCCGGGCGTTAGCGGTCGAGTGCCACGGATCGGGATAGCATATTTTTTATCCCCAAGAAAAATCATATCGCAACCAGCAACTCATTTAGGGCCTGTTCGGCAAAACGTTCAACCAAAACTGCCTGCTAATATTTGCCAAGTCTCGCTGAGGGCATCGCCTCGCTGAGGGCACACCCGGTCTACCGTTCCGTTGTGAAAAGGTTTGACTTGGTGAAATGGTTGCCACGAACGGTCAACCATTTCTACAAGGCAATCATTCCCTCACCTCTGGTGTGAAACGGAACGGTTGCTATGTTGTGCCAAACGGCCGTTCCGTTTTAAAATTTTCAAAACGGAAGGAAACGGTCGTTTGTATGGGGAAATGGAACGGAACGGTCGCATCCGAACAGGACCTTAAGAACTTCCACAAAGTCATAAGTCCTCAAAGGGTCTGGAAAAGAGATCTCGGGTTTTCTAGAGCTTTTGAATATCCTAAAAAAAAACAATTTGCTTCATGATTCGATCATTTCGAATCAGAAGGTCTTGCCTATTCAAACGCGTCGCCCCGCAACGCGTCCGCATAATTGATTTTTCAACGGGCGAAACCCTCCAAAAATCCATCCACAAACCTCGACATCGTTCATCTGTTACCACCACGACCAATGCTACCACACAACTCATGATGCAAGAGCCTCCCGTGGGCAGTTCCGCTGACTCGAGCCTCGGGCAGTTCTCACTTTCTCCGTTTCCCATTTCGGGGAGCCAGAGTTCCCCGTCGTCAGCGAAAAAAAAAAAAAAAAGACCTTTCACACATCGGGTTCGGCTAAACTGAAACAAACGCTGTTGAAGCCACATGAGTTAATACTTAACGTCTCGAAGAAGTTGCAAAGTCCTTTTTCATCCCAAGGCGCCAAAGGGAAAATAGGGAAGAATGGCTCTATATTGAACTTCTTTAAACCGGTGTTAGTGGATGCAGAAGGAAGGGATGACGGTGGCGGCAATGGATTAGATGGAAAGAACTCTGTGGAAGTTGGAGCAAAAAAACGACGATTTATTTATTAAACATGGAGGATACGACTTAGATGTCTCTGACCCGGAGGATGAGGGCGAGGGTGATGGTTGGTCTCAGGAACCTAAAATCGCAGGTAGGCCGGACTTTATCAACGAGTTCTCGGCAGTTGAGAAGGATTTCTGTATAGGGCTGGAGGTTCAAGTTTCTTTGGGAGAGCAAGAATCGAGCCCAGACAGCACGATCGAACTTGGAGAAGGCGTGGTTTTGAAGAAAGGGACCGGCACTAAGGAATACACACCACCTCCACTGTCATTACGAGACTAGACTCTGGTTCATGCTGCTCTACTCGAGACGCCGCTACCAGTGCCTAATACTCCCGCGAGCATGACCTTTGATCCAGGGAGTTTGAAACTAGACCGCGGTCGCTCAATGCTGTTTAGTAGAAAGGGCTCTACACCAAGCCCCTTTCGTGGACTCAGAAAACGGCCTTGGGCAGGTATTGATTACTTAGATGCACTAGATCATGGGTCTTTTGCTGAGGGCTCTAATGATCTAGCTTGGGAATTAATGTTGGAGAAAGCTAAAAGCGAGGTTTTTCATGCGCTGGAGGACAAAGGGAGTCAGTTTATTGGGGGGGCGTCAACTGAGATCGATGGGCTCCTGCCGAACAGATCACAAAAATGCAATAGTACATTGATTGACGACTTCCAGAATATCGGAGACTTTGAAGAGGTGGGCCTTGAAGAAAACGAGGATAGACACCCTTTCAATCCAGTCTCTAGGACAATAGAGCAGGACTTTCAAGACCTAGATAGTCTCTCTCCCGAGGAAATCCGGATGATCATGGGGCCAGATAGGGATAGAAACCAGGATATGTCACAGGGCGAGGCAATGATGCATTGCCCAATATGTGCCGTGGAGATTACAAATCTATCAGAGCAAGATGCAAATGCCCATGTCAATGGCTGTATAGATGGTCGGCCAGTGCCCTTTCCAGTTTCCAAGCCCGGCGTTCAAGCCCCGGCAGTATCTCCGTTCTTCTCTAAAGGTCCTGCACATATATCGAAAATTCCAGAGACACCCTCAGCATTCTCAAAAATAATGTCTCGAAACATCGAGTCGCCGGCATGGGCGTCTGTGAAGTCTAAGATGGGGCCGCGCGGGAAACGGGGCGCACAAAAATTATGCCCATTTTATAAGGCCTTATTTGGAGGGTCAATAACTGTGGACGCATTCAATTATGGTAGTGTCCCTGGATGCCAGGCATACTTCCTTAGCCACTTCCATAGTGACCATTACATCGGTCTGACCTCTAAATGGGACCACGGTCCTATATGGTGTTCCCGTGCTACAGCCAACCTTGTGCGCATGAAATTAAGAGTCGATCCTCAGTACGTGCGGGAATTCCCGTTTGAAGAATGGACGGACGTGGTTGATGGGATTCGTGTGAGGGGGTTGGATGCGAACCATTGCCCGGGAAGTATGTTATTCTTATTCGAGCAGGACTGGGTCGGAAGGCTGGGCAAGCAAAGAATTCTCCATTGCGGTGATTTCAGGGCTTCGGCAAAGCATCTGGATCATCCTCTGTTGAGACCGGGAAAAGACGGTGTTAATGGGCAAAAATTGGATTCGGTATACCTGGACACCACATATCTCAATCCAAAGTATGCATTCCCTAATCAAAAGAGTATTATCAAAGCTTGCGAGGGACTTTGCGTGGGACTTAATGGTGAGTCAATTGATGGCCAAAGGGGGGCATTTGCGAGCGAAGCAACCTTGAACGGGATGAGAGGATTTGTGCGAGGTGGCGGAGTCAGCGGGAAGGGCAAAGGGAAGCTCCTCGTTGTTGGGGGGACCTATAGCATTGGAAAAGAGAAAGTCTATCTAGGCAAGTCATCCGTTCCAGACGATAAATTGTATGCTAATATAATAGCACTAGTTAACACGACATTCTCGATCTACGATGGGCTTTGGTTCAAATCTAGAGATATTTATGCGTGATTACTAGGGATAGCCGGATATATCCGCACTTGAAGGGCAGCTGAGGCTTTGCTTATATTGGTTGACTAAAGGGGAAAAAACAGAAAGAGGCCTGGTTCGAAAACCAGTAAAAATTGCTAGCACAGAAAAGCAGAAAAGCAGAGGTCCGTTAACACAGAAAACTCATACATAGTTCCCAAGAATTAATGCCTCCCTCTGCATTGGCTTCATCTGCTAACCCTTTCATACCCCAAGACAACAGGCTGGGTGTAGAACAGACATTCGATCTCCTCAAAACTAACCTCCTCAATCTACCACAAGATTAGTAATCTCTTAATTATTGGAAAGAAATGGTCTCAACTGACCAAACGATCATTGCAGTTCACCCAGACCTGTCCAGGCTGCTGGACAAAGCACGTGTAGTGCCCTAGGTCAGGAAAATTAGTACAAAAAATCTAGAATGAGTCTTCAGAACGCTTGCTAACTTACCGTCGTTCACAGAGATTCCCTCGTGGCAGATTACTGCCTTCAAAACATAGAAAACAGGACCAAACTCAGACCAAAGTGCAAGGTACTCCTTTATTTTCAATGCCCCCATGAGCTTTGGGCTGTTAAAGTCATAATACCTTGCGACGCTGAGGACAAGGAAACTAGGCGCGTGATTGACCCGAATAATCTTGAGAAAGCTGGAGTCCGAGGACTTATACGAACAGGCGTCACAAGTAGAGTCAACCTTCTCGCCTTTAAAGAAGGTCTCTAAGAGGTCTTCAACTTCTGCGGGCCCAGTCGCTGTTAGGGGGTAATACAATTGCAACATCTGCAGTTCCTGCCCGGTCACTGATTGGTTGTTGCACTTTGGGCAACAAACCACCGAGGGATACGACCCGGTCAGGACATCGACAATCGGTTTGGAAAAATTACCCAAACTTGACATGGCGTTGATGATCTCCATTAGATATTCAGACGCGTCCTGCTGAATTACGCCGTCGTACCCAAGATCTAAACAGTTGTCAGCTCAAAAGAAAGGAGAATCCGGGAAGGTTGGGACTATATACTAGAACTTAGGATTCTTAAATCGCAAATCCAGCCGTTTGAAGGTGTAGTGTTTACTCTTATAGGCCCGGGCTCGTGACCGCGGAATCGATGATTGGCCATGACCCAGCCCAGGGCACAAAGGAGACACATCTCATCGGCACAACACGAAGGAACAGTAAAGGGGTATGTCCCTCCAAAATTAATGGATTGGGAATCGCTAGCCATTGCATTAAGATGCTCTATGAACTTTACTCTGAGGCTGTCGGACGCGCATAGCATCTGGATAACAGAATTCTGATAACAAAAGAACCCATTATTGTCGAACCCCTTGATGCAAATGCTGCTTCTAGTATTAATTGCCTCTGGTTGAATTTCGAGAAGTGGGGTTTTGACAGGCTCGCTCTCGGGCGACTTCTCGACGGTACCCTGTTCACAGGGAGTAGACTTGAGTACAGGTCTTCCACCTTCGGACTCTGTCAAAATATCGGACTGGCCAGAGCAATCAGGCTGATGGGGCGACTGCGGAACAGCAACGGAATCCTCCTCAAAGAGCTGGAAAGCCTCGCCTGAATTTCCCCTATTGGGGGAGGGCGACACTTGGGCCGTAGGCCTAAGGTGCTCCTCTAGCAATTGAAAGCAGTCGAGGGGATTTTTAGCGACTAGTCGCTTATATATTTCCTGCTGAAGAGACTCCTGGCATTGAGGATATTCGGCGCCGCTCCTCAACCCATTCAGCAAGGGAGGATGAGGGCGGGGCATATGTGGCGGGATCATGGGGTTAAAGATGGGGGTGTGAGAGTAGGATTAGAAGACTAAGAGACGGGTGTGGGGGTGGGAGAGTTGGAAGAGTGGGAGAGAAAGGTGTGCGAGGTGGGGGGGGTGATGTGAGGAACTAGTTTGGAGTTGGAGTGTTTCTGGTGTTGGAAAGAAGGCTATGGCAACTGGGGGGGAGGGGGTAGGGCGGGTATCAAGTGGAAAGAGGAAAGGACGTGAGGAATATAAGGATGGGAGAGCAAAAAGGATTCCGGGCTCTATAAACATGGCGGCTGACTGAAACCCCAAACTTTCAACTAGCACAATGGTAGACACCAGGTTCAGCGGCTTGGGGATTAGTTTCCTCTAAGTGCTTACTAGCCATTGACGGTGAAACAAAATTCCCACCCACTTTCAAGCCGTCATACTCGGCCCCAGTTCTTGTCTCCTTGCTATCTCCCATTCACCTCACCATCCATCAATCCACCAACTCATTCTCATTCTTCCACATCTCCCCCACCCCCTGATACCATGGCTTGTGTCATAAACGCTCAGCCAGACCTTCGGTCCATCTACTCTTAAGGTTAAATAAATTTACTTATCCCTATTAACTACTATTTTTCCCGTAATAGCTATCATACATTTACACATGTTACTTAGCATTTCCTTCTCTTCTCTCCTTTTCTTTCCTTGCGCCGAGAGAGAGGAAAAAAAATTAAAAAAAAGAGTCCCAGATCAACGAGTGACCGTCCATGCCGCTAGCTTTTGACTTTTGTAGTTTTAAAGTTTTGAGAAACAATATGCTTTGAAGGGATTGAGAAGGTAGCGTGGGGTGGGATAAGGGTAGGTTTGAGACAGATTCCATATTTTTATTTGTTTATTTTGTAGGGGATAGTTGTACGTTTAGTAGTGTTATTATACGAATATTGTAGATGATTGGAAATGCTACTATATCATGAAGGGCTGGAGGGGCGTTATTCTATATATTGTTTTACCAGCTTAAAAAAAGGAAAGAAAACAGAAAGTGTAGTATGTCTCTGAGGCTTATCTTCCTACTAATTCACTGGCTCGATTAATTGCTTCTACTACTCCCCTCCCCTCCCCCTCCAAACACCACGCCTGAGAGTGGTGGTTCCTGGTGATGCTTGATGCACTGTATGAGAGGTAACTATAGTGTCAATAGAGCACAGTACAGGAGGAATGTCAAGTGTATACGTACCGTACAGCAGTATTTCCCAACCATATAATCGATCCAAAAGTTACCGACAGGATATACCCTCCAGAACACAATGTGTAAAAGCTTGAGAAAGCCCCCCCCCCCCCAAAAAAAAAAAAAATCCATCCCACATGAAGAAAGTATCAGTGCACTGTACAATATCTATATTAAGCCTTCTAGATGAAAGTGATCCCCTTGACGAGCAACCTTGAGCCTACGCTCACTACGATAGTACAGAAACCGTTCGGTGAAGTATAGCTGGTGTGACATTTGAGCAATGATTTTTCACTCGGATAAAGAAGTAGGAATACCAGCATTGACAACGTATCGATTTTTGACTGAGATGATAGAGTATAGCGTAGCTCTCGCTTAATACGAAACCTTCCTTACCATAATACTACCGTGCACTATTATACAATCGGTAGCATACTGCCATTGAAGATTTCGGTACAGTACTCTCGGTCACGTAGTTGGCCGTGGGGAAAACTAAGTTACCCAGCAGCACTCAAAACATCGTGAATGTTTGTTATATACCGTCACTCTAGTATTATAGCTTAGCATACTCGAGTAGTAGTAGAAAAAGGGGTATCATACTTAAGGGAGAAAAGTATAATAGATGGGAGAAAAAAACCATCATCACCGTACCCCGGAAATAATCAAGTTTGATCACTTTTTCATCGACCTTTATTTATTTATCTCATTCTGTAATCCGTCTATTATAATATTATCAAGCCTGTCTTCCGGAATTGCCATATCATAGCCGCCAAAAGAACGCCTGAGAACCTCACCAACCCTAACCCCATCCTAAAAAAGCCATTAGGCAAAAATTAAATTTAATGGTCATGGCAAATTCCGTTGGAAAAAAAAACTCTTGGTATGCCCACAAATACGCTCGTCGCTCCACCAACCCCACCTCCGCCCGCATCTGGAAAAGGAAAAAGTGGTTTTAGGAAAAGAAAAGAAAAAAGTTTTTTATGCAAACTTCCGCTCTCCCTCTTCTCTCACCAACTCCACAGAAATTCTCAGTCACTTGCTTTCCACCTCCCTCCTTTTTCTTTCTTAGGGGTTCTTTATCTGATGCTTTGCTACAATTGCACCTCCCGCGTACTACGAATTTTCCTACATGACTCGATAGCGGCATCTGTGTCACGGCCACGGCCTCCTCTCCAGCCCTATTACTTCCGACAGCAGCAGAGATTCAGTCTGCACACCCGAGTGCCATTCCACATAAGCCAAAGGTTACAATCCACACTCGCTAGTGGTTCTACAACGTCCCCGCCCGGTGACGATGACTACATCCCGTTTGGCCCGCCCATCTCAACAACGAACAGGCCCGTACTCGCTAGTGATGATGGCGGATTGTCCGGACTCCTGCCCCCGCCTCCTCCTATACCCATTTTTACCCCCCTGCAAGCCTCGCATTTAGTATACGGCTACGAACCCGAGGTTGAGATATTGAACTTGCCCGAAACCGAGCCCGAGTCGCAGGCGCGGGAGGCCGAGTCAAAGCGCACGATTGAGTTGATTCGCAGGAAGATTGAGGCTTCATGGGCGCGGAGGGGTGCTGTGCATAGGTCTATGGCGGAGACAGGGTTGCCGGTTGTGGGCGGGGGTGTGGACTTGCTGGAGAATGCGAGGTTGGCTATGTTTCAAGAGGGAGCGGTGAGAGGTAGTGAGGGGGCTAGAGAGGGCTCGCGTGAGGTTAAGGGTAAACATAATTGGAAACTCCCGACTATGAAGGAAGCGGCTAGGAGAGAGGATAGGAGGAAAGTTAAGAAGATGGAGGAGGAGAGGGAACAGGCAAGAAAGATCAACAACCTGTCGCCTTCCGAGGAGAGGAGGAGATTGAAGAAGATGAGAAGGAAAGAGGAGGGAAAGTGGGGAGTGTCGAAAGTAGTTATGGAGCGTCGATTGGAGCCCAAGGAGGGCGGGTTCCTGGAAGCTAAAAAGGATCAGGACGAATCCTTGAAGGGTGAAGAGAGAGAGTATAGCGGTGAAGTGAAGACTCAAAGGACGGTTATCATCGGACGTAGCCAGATCCCGGTGCCTATTATCAAACAATCACTACCAAAGCCAGAGCCCAGAGCACCCTCCATTCGAGAATTCATTCGTGATGAAAAGGACCCCTTTGATAGGAAAGCGTTTTCTCGAGAAAAGGCGAATCAAAGGCAGCGATCTGCCCTACACAATGAAGTAACGGGAGATTTTGAGTGGGAACAGAAGCGCAGAAAGAGAAAATGGGAGCTCCCGCCTATCGAAGAAGTCAAAAAGGAATCAAAGACCGACGAGTGGGGTCCTAAGCAGAAGCTCCAGCATTACGTTGCCACTACGCCGAGATCCGAACTCGAAGCCTGGAGGGTTCAGAAAGCTGCACTCCAAAAAAAGTTTGGCATGGGCTGGGCCCCGCGCAAGAAGCTTTCCCCAAAGGCCTGCGATTGGGTGAAAGAGCTTCATAGCAGCGTCCCCGAGCTCTCTACGAAAAAACTCTCGGAAATCTTCAAGGTGTCGCCGGAGGCTATCCGGAGAATCCTGAGGTCGAAATGGACGCCCTCTCCCAAGCAGGAGGAAGAACGGGAGCGGAGATGGCTGAGGCGACGGGAAGATGTCTGGGAACGGTGGATAGACATTGGGCGGGTACAAACGAAGGGCATGAAGCTGGGAGTTCAAAAGCTCAAGGCGGAAGGGAGAGAGAAGTGGCTCAATGAAATGGGTGAGGCCCGCGAGCGATATATTGAGAAGATAAGTAAGGACAATAAGGAAAAGAACGCTATGCTGGACAGCGCGAGTGGGCCTTGGAGGTCTCCAGGCAAGAAATTATTCCAGGCGGAGCCAGAGTCTGGGGATGCGGGAGAGGTGATGGCGAAGGAGAAGTATGCTCGGGATCTCCAGAAGAATATGGAGAAGCGGAGGAAGAGGGACAGAAAGTATAGAGAGGGACTTAAGAAGGCAAATTCGTCGGAGGCCTCGACCGCTCCTCCTACAAAACTTCCCGCGGAAAGTCCTGCTAAACCATTTCCAAGACTTTTATAATGTAATGTCTCGTATGGGATTTTGTTTTTCCCTCCCTCCTTCCTTTCTTTCGCATCATAGCATAGGGTTCTTCGTTCTTGTTTCTCGTGTTCCTTAGTTGCTTATATACAGTAATATATACATGTTTACGAGATGGGTGATTTGGCGTTGGGATTTGGAGTTGGTATGAAGAAAGTCTTTGGTTTGTACTTAAGTTGAGTCATGACGCCCCTGCCTGCATGGTACCGTGAGGGACAGAAGGCCGAATGTCTCTTTTTCATTTTTGTTCATTTTTTCCATTTTTCTCATCTTTCTCATTTTTTTTTTCATTTTTTCTCATTCGAAAGTTTGTAAACAGAGTCTGCTCTGCTACCGGCACGATATCATGAATTCTCGTCCTGAGACACCATCCCACACACACGACAAAATGCTGCTGCTGTGGCACTGTACCAGTAGAACACAAACAGCACCGTATGAGACCATGTGAGCAAAAACCTTAAGTTAACTCCCAAGTTACGATACTGGTACAATACGGCACACACATGCACGCTGTGTTTGTACGAGTACTTGCAGCAAACTTGTGGCCATGAGCGACGATAACTTTACTTGACGCAAAGGGGTTGTCGCTCGAATCACGTCTCTTGTTTCGGAGGTTGGAGCTTCACAAGTTAGGTGCCTAAGCGACGTGAAACCTCCCCAAATGAAGGGAAACCCCTATTGTTGACGCTTTCCCATAATACGGCCGGTATTAATACCATTTGTTCCCCGGGCACTCCTATACCCGTACCATAATTACTTATTCACATCGCTCCGTTCATCGCGTTTCCTCTCCCCTCCCCTCCCCTTCCCCTCATTTATTGCTCGACCTTGCCTCTCTCTCCTCCTCTCCCAGCAACAACCTTCTTTCCTTCCTGCCTTCCTTATCTTTTCCCTCACACTACCTCAACCGTGCTTCCCCGCTAAATCACCGAAACTTACTGTATCTTACCGTGCTTTGCCCATCTTCTCACTCTCATCTCCTACTAAAATGAAGCTATCAACATCTCTGCTATTACTAGCTGGTGCATCGACATGCGTATCGGCCCAATGGACAGACTACCTCAATAAGATACTGAAGAACGGGGAGAAACAAGTCCCTCTAAAAAAGACGGAACCGGAAGGCCACGTGGAAGATCGCGAGATACTCATCGCACACCGAGTAAGGAATGTTACTTCGGAGAACTGGTTGAGCCTCGTGCAACCGAGCAGCGCGGTGGCGGAGGAGGAGCACAAAGAAGGTGCCGCTGCCGCCGAGGCTGAGGCCGCTGTCACCACGCCGACCGAGTGGTATTATTACTTTACGTCTTCAGTTGTGAATGGGACTAAGAATGCTACGTATTGGGACGGTATTTTTAATGTAAGCACTCGTTTATTCTTTTTCTACTTTCACGATGTTAATCGTGATGTTTAAGGATACTGTCTATACACTCGCGAAGAATCCGGATGTGAACTTTGGAAAGGCAGATTGCGCGACGGAGGCTTCCAAGGACCTCTGTAGGGATCTTTACATCACGTCGCGGGCCAGCATCCCACGATTTTATCACCTCGTTGCGTATCCGGACAAGTCTGTCGAGATTCGCGAGCTTCCGTGGAACATGACCACCATCGAGGCTAAGGATCAAGTCAACCATTACACGCAGTTCTACTCCAGCAAGAAGTGGAAGGACGTTGAAGCCTGGACTGGGGTTTTCAACCCTATCAATGGTACTCTGAAGGATGTCAGACCCTATGCTGGTATAGCCTTGACGTGCTACGAAGCTATGCCGTAAGTTTGAGCTTGGATGACTTAATCACTTATTAAGATACTAATTCTTGTGCTCAGACAATGGGTTCCTATGCTTCTTATTAGTTTCGTCGGAAGGACTGCCATGTATGATTTCACTCCCTGAATTTCCTTTACCGTTTGCTTTCACTTACTGACTATTGAAACAGGACAAAGGTCTCAAGACGTACCACTGAGCCGACTCGCTCTGGTGCACAGCCAGCTCCTCAAAGAGCTTCATAGACCCTTTTTATTTACAATGGCGTATCGGGGAGGTAGAGGATCGGGCGAAGGGCTTTTTTCATTCTAGATGTATGATGGGTTTCGTAGAGAGATGATGTTACTATTTAATGTGACGGAAAAGCGGTGTTATATGTATGGTGATTTTTATTTATTTATTTTTATTTTGGTATTACGCGACACAAGGGTATTCACTTGGTGGAAACGTGTTACGGAAAAGAATGCGCTTGGTTTTTTTCTCAATTAATTTTTTTACTCTCTCCCGACAAGTTACTATGAAGGAGGATTCAAGGCCCTTTCGCAAGTATCGTGTAAGTTCTCCAGATCACATACAATCCTTGCATCCGTGTCCGAGGCTGCAAATTTCCCGTAGCGAAGGTCGCTGAGATCCCCAATAGTGGACTTGAGCTCCTCGAGCATCCTATCACACTCACCATCAAGAGCGTTAAATTCAGCATCCAAATCCTCTACAGCAGAATTCATCTGCTTCAGCAATTCCTTGAGCGGAAGTTTCGGTTCCATAGGTGCTGCACCGAACAACTATAGCGCTGTTGTTAGATAAGAGCTCCCTCCTCCGTGGTAACCAAACAAAGAGCCCTCGCTCTGGGAAAAAAAACGATGAAGATGAAAACCCACCTCAATAGCGGTCATAGTCTCGTCATCTACGCGTTTCAACGCCCTCCGTTTCTTCTCGAGCTCGCTGCGCTGCTTGATTCCCAGCGCAGCCTCATGCTTGATGTTTTTCTTGACGCGCTCGCACGTCTTGTTCCTGAGAAGCTGGAGCTCTCGGTAGAGGAGCTTCACCTGGGGGTTCGACCGCTGGTCTTTGGGGAATAGCTCGGTGAATTGTCGGAGGGATATTATGTCCTGGAGTGAGGCTCTAGACAAGAGAAAAGAGGAGAGGATTTGAGTTTCGAGATCTTTCGTTGTGGAGGCCATGGATTGGTTGGTTGATTGAGTGATTGATCGATTCTTGACGATCGGTCAATCAAGTGCGCACAAGCGTTCCTCTTGGTCCCTGAGCTGCAAAGCGAGTTGACTTAAGCGGCTTGACAACAGAGACGCCCCTCCCACCACCCCCACATAATGTCATAACCCAACCTATTAAGGCCAGCGAGTGAGCAGCTGTGACGGCCGGGTAAATGCTACCTCGAGTGGAGTTTTTCGTGATTTATTGTGGGTTTGAGCTTTCCCTTTAAACGCGTCCTCCGTGTTCTGGCTTTTCCCTCACTTTTTGGAATTTCTCGAATCTTTTTCCCCTTCCCCCAACCCTAGCAAATATCTATCTATCTCACACCCTACATAGAACACTAACTACATACTATACCTATCCCTCTATTTAACCTACTTATACTTATAAACCTCCTCCTGCTTGCCTACACTGCCGCTACCTTCCACTTATCCACTTACCCACTTACCCATCCCTTTCCGCCCGCCCCCCCCCCCACCCCCCCTACTCCACCTTCCCCGCCTCTCACTTTTCCCTCCCCCCGAGTCCCCTAAAGTTTCTT
>Ga0307507_10009181_pt1 | contig 13279 bp, 5 predicted proteins | sample 7_EM_MG_FD_207223 | JGI IMG/M metagenome (GOLD analysis project Ga0307507, IMG submission 207223) | Populus trichocarpa ectomycorrhiza microbial communities from riparian zone in the Pacific Northwest, United States - 7_EM | ecosystem: Host-associated > Plants > Roots > Unclassified | place...
GCTTAAAGAATTCTATAACTAATACCCTAATAAGCCAAGACCTCTAAAGTATCTAGATAAGTAGATAAAGTACTAGTATAGTAAAGATAATAAGCTACTTATTAAGAGTATAGATAAGAACACCCTATAGACATAATATGGATATATAAAGCCTAAGGGCAGGCTTTTTTAGAGGGGGAGGGTAATATTACGGCGCTGGTGGAAAACGGTAGATTATGGTAGGTAGATAATTGTCACGAAGTTCAAATAGATGAGTTCATTGATGAAATGGGTTAATTGATTGATGATCTTATATCGTGTCTTTTTGACCTTGATCTGACGTATCTTCAGTGACGTGTCTTCGTGCACGTAACTCGTGCACGTGACCCACGCCTTTAGAGAATACAGATTATCTAACACACCCCCTTAGCTTTAAGCTCTTTAAGGTTAAAGCTAGCCACCTTCTTATGTCCGTTAATGAGTCAATTAAACCGTAATCTTATTTAAATCCTTCCGTCTTGCTCTAATACTATCCCTTAGGTCCTTTAGTTACTTCTCCTTATCTAGCTACTCCTTAATATCCACTATCCTAATTATATTAACAAAGCTTTAAAACCTCTGCTTGGGCAGGGCCTTTATAAGTCCATTAGCGATTATCTTCTTTATTACTATCTATTAAAATCATACTCGTCTTATTGCGTATTACTAACGTAGCCAGTATTAATAGATATTAACGTATTAGAGCTTTGTAATTAGCTTTATTATATCTTCTATAATTAGTTAAAGTGTCTAGGTGTTATCGCATTTAATAATTAAAGGCTTATTTAGCCTTAATATTATTGCTTTAAACAGTCTGCTAATAAAGATAGCTTCCTTTACTATCTGTAATAAGGCTAACAACTTAGCTTCTATGCTTAACGTCGTTACCGTACCCTGCTTATTTACTCTCCAGGCAATTAGCCCCCTAAATAGCTTTATAATATATCCTTATAAGCTCTTTTTATTAACGGAGTTATCTATAAATAATGCATCGCTAGTATAGATAAATAATTGCGCTTTACCTCTACCATCTCTTCTATTATCTTGTCCTTTATCGCGTATTCCTTTATCTCTCCCTCTACTATTTATTCCTTTCTTATCTCCTCTATAGCAGATTGCTCTGCTTCTCATACCATATAGGTATTAGATAACTCTATCTACCGCTTAATAATGCTCTTAGCTTAGGTTCTAATTAAACCTTGCCAGCTATAATACTGCAAAAGTAATATCCGGACGCGTTATAGTGGCTGTATAGAGTACTAAGCCCAATTTTCTCTAATATAGCATTATAGAGGCTGGTAGGGATATAGGATGGACTAATAGGTCTGTATTAGGGGACGGAAGCGTTAGATAGATCGATTGGTAATTAGTAAGGAGGAGTTCTGATTCTGCTATAGGAGTATCTAAAAGATGCCCTTTAAGATCTATCTTATACTAGTTAGCTATTTTCTTAATATAGGTTTCCTAGGATAGCTATAGGAGCCTCTAGCTATAATTATATAGCACGTGGATTTCTAGGAACCATTTTAGCTCGCTAAGGATACTTATCTGGTATTCCTTGTATAGCTCCTTAATTACTTCTTAAGCTTTCTTCTTATTTATCTTTCGGTAGCAGAAGACAATATTGTTAACGTAGAAGAAGATAACTATTCCACCTTTTAGTATAATATATGGCTCCTAAGGTACCTCTTTAAAGCCTAATTTATTTAACAAGCTCGTAAGATTCTTCTGCTATAATAGTGGTAATCGTTATAGTCCGTACAAGGCTTTTATTAAGCGCAGTACTTTGTTTGTCTTTCCTTTGTTAAACCCTGGCAGTAGCTTTATATAGACGACCTTATTAAGATCATAATGGATAAACGCATTAACTATATCTATCTGTATCGTCTCTAGGTTAAATTTTGCGGTGATCGCCATAAGGGTTTGGAAGGTTATACTAGCTAATATAGTAGCTCTCGTAGGTAGGTCTCCTAGGGCCTATTAATTTCCGCATACTATTAAGCGTGCCTTATATTTCTAGAGAAATCTATGCTTGTCCGTCTTGTAGATAAATACCTATATTAAGCTAAGGATCTGCTGTCCCTTTATATACTTTTTTTCTGTTTCTTAAAACGACCTTATTTAATAATAAGATTAGAAATGGGCTCGTTAAGCCTCTTAGAACTAATCTTAAAGAGGATACATATTAAAGTCCTAGATTAACTAAGATAGCGGAGGTAGGTTCTTCCTATATAATCTAATATCGCGTATTCTACCTGATTTTAGCTTGCTGTTATTAAGTCGACTGTTAAGGTTAAATTTCCTTCCTGCTAAGAAGGCGCCGTGATAGGCTAATATGATCCTTTTAGTAACAAAGTCTTTAAACCTATTATCGCTAGCTTCCTTAAACGAGTCTTTAACTAAGTTATTGGACACCCCCTAAGTGTTAAACACATCTCCTGCTCAATAAGCGACGTCTTAATCAGTACCTTGTACATCTAATTTCGTAGGATACTTAATGTAAAAGGCACATGGAGATTCTTCGTCTTCTTTTGTTGGAGGTGGTATATAGTACGTATCTTTGAGAGCTCTTACAAGCTCGAGATCTGCTAACTCATTAAAGGTTCAAACTGGCTCATCGACGTCGTCATCGTCTTCCTCTTAAATTAACGGTTTAAATATTTCTTTATCGTCTTCCAGAAGGACCTTATTCTTGGTTAGGGTATTAGGGAGTTGAATCTTCTTAATCAGCGTGTAGGTCCTTTGAGATGTCCGTTCGCTTGCCGTTAAAGAACGTCTTTTCATCGAAGATGACGTCCCTAGTAGAGATGACGATACCTTTATATGGGATCCAGATCCTGTAGATATTGGTAGAGTTATAGCCAATGAGGTAGCCAATGTGGGCTTACGGATCTAGCTTGCTCAGCCTTTTCTTCTTTAGCTAGGCATCCGACGTTATCGCGTACGCCCTACAGCCGTAGGCTTTTAGGTGCGTTAGTTGCGGCTTTCTTAACCCATTGGCTAGGAAGGTATAGAACCTCTTATATAGCGATTTCCAACTATTGCTTTCCCGTGGCGTTTGATCTTAAAGGTAGACTATACAGTTAACTATCTTGTTCCATAGGTTGTATAGTAGATTAGTAGTAATTCTTATTGCTTATGCTCTCTTAATAATTATACCCCCTAAGCGTTCGGCGGTACCGTTCTGAGCTTAAGTATATGGCGCTAAAGGCTCAAATATAATCCCTTACGTCCGTAGCTATTTAAGAGTTCTCCTTCTCCCTAGCTTGTTATCTAATCTAATAGTGTTAACTTTAAGGTTATACCTTAGACGAATCCATTAGATAAAATCTTTAAGTACTTATAGTATCTCCTTCTTCTTACTATGCGTTATTATAAAATACGGGAAGGATCTTCCTAAGAAGGTGTTATGGATAAGTATAACTTATACAAATCCGGTATACGCTTTCTTAAGGTTAGTCCAGTCAATATAGAGGTTAAGATAGGGTTTATTAATTTTCTATTTTAAGAACCTTCTTGAGACCTAACGCTTAATTTTAGTAAAACTATAGTATTAACATTCCATTGTTTTAGGGCCTTAAAGCTTAACTTTTAGGGCGTTAAGACCTAGATAATAAAGGCTTATAGGTCCTAGATAACCTAGACGCAGATACTATAAATACGCATTACCTTTTAAATCTAGATAAGCGTCTCTTAACAATACTCTACGCTTCCATTAGCGGCGTAGCAGTCGGCTTATATTAAATGCTAATAGACTTCCTGGTTAGACATATTTAATAGTCTATTATCCATAACGTTCTTCCATTTAATATAGAATTGTATTATCCTTCCAAACTAGCAGATTATTATCTCCTTTATTATCCTAGTAGAACCCTTATTTTTAAAGTAGACAAAACAACACTAGATTTATATTAAAGTCTATATAAAAGGCAACGTCCTTAAGACGTAGGATTCCCTTACTCTTGTCTAGTTTTATAACCTAGATAGTAACATCGCTATAACCTAGTATAGGCACTTCTAAGCTGCCGGCGATAACATATTTATATTTTAAAGCTTTCCTAAAATTATAAAAATAAGAAAGGTTATTAAAGATATAGAGAGTAGTTCCTAAGTTAAGAATAGTTAATAGCTTTAATAGATAGAGTTAACCGGTGTGATACAATTCTAGGAATATTGCATTGGCTTTTCCCTTAATCTTAACTATCTCCTATTATTATTAAGCTTTATTAACCTTTAATTCCTTAAGCTTAAGTTATTCCACTTAGGCAGCTAAATCCTTATCTTACTCTACCTTTATAAGCACCCCTTTAATATATATACCTATAGCTTTAAATCCCTTAGGCCTTTTACTTTTAAATAGATACCAATAATTAGGAAGGGTATATCCCCTTATATTATATGCCAGGCATTTAAGGTTCTTTAACCTTTTAGAAGATATCTCTTTAGTTAAATTTATACCTACCCTTTTTTGGCTGCAAGATAAGCTGTTCCCTTTTTCTTTTTAGACTTTAGTAGTAATAAAGATACCCTCTTTAGGCTCTTCTACAAAGTCTACGTTAAATGCACTCCCTCTTGCCGTTGTAGGTACGGCTTTAGAAAGGTTTTAGAATGCTTCTTATAGCTCTATTACTACTTTACGGTATTCTAATAAGAGAGCCTTTTTAATATTATTTGCCTGCTTTGTATACAGAACAAAATAGGTTTCACTTATAGGTTGTATTATATTTACAAGGTCTATTAGCTAGATCCCATTAATTATCTATAGAAGATTATACTTCTCTGCCATCTTTATCGCATGCTCCTATTGGTTAAGCCACTGGGTAACCTTTATCTGCTTAAGCCCTTTAAGTGACTTTATATACTGCAGTTATACCTTCCTTATTATAAAGTTCTTTAAAGGCTTAGTGTCTTCTTTTAACCAAATTAGCTATTCCTTAACTATAAGAAAAGGGTTAAGCAGTAGCTTTTTCTAAATTAATACTATAGATGTAATCTAGGTGCGTATCTATTGCAGATACTCTTCCTATTTTAGGAAGTACTTTATGTCCTAGTTATAGTATTATCTGCTGTTCTTATACGCTTTCTATTAATTCGTCGAGAGCTATACATATAAGGTTGCATTCTTGTTAAAATCTATAACCTTTAGATAGGCTGGTTCTTATAGTAGAGCTTATTAAGGTGCTGTATTATCTAGGTCAATATAGGCCCAAATTCATTTATTTACTAGGGCTTATAGTTGCCAGATCCATTATTCCCAGTCTTCTAGTTTATTAAGGATAATTATAGTCAATAAACTCGATATTAGTGGAGTCATTTTAACTAATAGGTAAAGGAGGAATTGTAATAGTATTTTATTATTAGGATCGTCCTTATTGTTAGGATCGTCTTTATTATTAGGGTCGTCCTATAACAATTAATATGGAATCTTATAGAATCTTATGGAATCTCGTGGAAGGTTCGTATCAGAATCGTCCTATAACACTTAAGGTAGGATTTCTATCAGAGTCTACGTCCTTAATAATAAGGTGTCAAAGTCTAACAATAAGGTAGAATTTCTTCAAATAATTAAGTAATAGCTGACTAGCTTCTTAAGTCGGCGGACTAGGCTTATAACTGTCACGAAGTTCAAATAGATAAGTTCATTGATGAAATGGGTTGATTGATTGATAATCTTATATTATGTCTTTTTGACCTTGATCTGATGTGTCTTTAGTGACGTGTCTTCGTGCACGTGACTTGTGCACGTAACCCACGCCTTTAGAGAATATAGATTATCTGATAATAATCGCAGACAGTTTCTTACTGTTTTAGACAGTTGCAGTTATATAACTAGACAATTATATAAAACCTTAAGCAGCGCTACCCTTCTTCTCTTTTCCTTTCTTTAGCTTTGGATCCTTGTTTATAGACTACCAATTGTATAGGCTTATGCGCCCCTCTTGCCATGCTCGTGCCTTAATTGACTAAGTCGCTAATAGTCCACTTTTTATTCCTTAGTCTTATTTACTTTAATTATTTACTTATTAAGTTCTACTTTCTAGGACTAGTAGTTACGCTTGCCCTAGTTTAAGGTATCCAACTTATTTTTAGCCACTTAGGTTATATTTATGGTCTTATAGTGCTTCCTTATACTATGGTTTGCAAAAGTATTACAAAAATCAAGATTAAGCGAGCCCCCCGCCCATATGCGCTCGATTTACAAAAACGCTTCTATAACCACTAAAAATAAGTCTTATTTTACAAAACTAGTAGATAAAGCTATAAAATAGATACTGCTTTACAATTTTTAATATATAGCAGCTTAGTAAATAACGTGGTTGTAGAATTTTAGGTAGTAAAGCGTTGGGCTAAGTAAAACGTTTAAGTTGTAGTTTTTGTTGCTAAGACTGCCAAGATATAAGACTGCACATTTCCCCAGCCCCCAAATACCAACTGCCCCTAAAAGCTCTACCACTATATTATATACTAAGATGCCACGTATCTAAAATTGTAAAGCAGTATCTATTTTATAGTTTTATCTACTAGTTTTATAAAATAAGACTTATTTTTAGTGGTTATAGAAGCGTTTTTGTAAATCAAGCACATATAGGCGGGAGGCTCGCTTAATCTTGATTTTCGCAATACTTTCGCAAACTACAGTATATATAAGTATAGACTCTTGGTCAGAGAAGATCTATTTACTTGGGTCGCTTAGGTATATACATAGCATATTAAGGCTATGCTTAATATAGTCATAAGCCTTATCTGTTAGCATGTCTAATATATAAAGGACTTCGTCTATTAAGGTTTTAAAGCACTTTACATCCCTTTAGAAAACGCCTTAGACCTTTATTTCCCATATTTCGAATTTTTCTTACTTTTTAGTTGGTGATCCCTTGCTATTAAACGGGGTTAGATCTTTTACTTTACGCTTTTTTCTATAGGGCTTAGTCGGAAAGTAGGAGCTAAGAGCTATATTCTTATTAGTAATAGTCTAGGTAAGTATAGTAATCTAAGAGCCTAGGTGTATAATTACAGCACCTGTTATACCAACCGCGTGCTTAAGCGTTCGGTACATCAACCACGCGTTTACGCGTTTGGTGCACCAACCACCCGCTTACGCGCCTGGTGCACTCCTAGAGCACTAACTAATCAAGGGGGAGGCGCATTAGTATATAGACTACGTAGTCTGCTTTATATAATCGACAGTCACCACCATCTAAAAGAGCATACGATACTATACGTATTTCGTGCCACTGGATATGACTTAATTGTACCATTAAGTTGGTACAAACACTGATTAGTAAGTGCGCACAGATTAGCAATTACTTAACACCTCCCACCGAGCGATATACAACAGTGACTACCTGTTTAGACTCCTAGTACGACCTGCTAGAAGGTTGGAAGTTGGGGATTACGGACTTATCACCAACTCTGTATACTTATTTAAGTCTTAGTACGGTTTACTGGAAGTATAATAGACGCGAATATAGACCTATATGGAACCCCTACCCTTAATCTACCTCTAAACCTTAAACCCCTATTCCTACTATACCCTTTAACCTCTTTTTTAGACCCCTTACGGAGACCTCTTACCCCTCTACAAACCACTACGGACCTGTTAATCGCTTTTATGGACCGTTATAAGACCTTACGGAAACCCCCTACCCTCCTATAAACCGTTACAGACCTGTTAACCGCCTTTACGGACCACTACAAGACCTTCCCTACCCGTAACGCACTATACTATACTATATAGTATGGCAGACCTAAGCAAGCAAGTCAATAAAGGTTAAAAAAAGTAGAGGCAGGGAGTTAACCTTACGTCTATAACTGATGTTAATAACTATATTAAATTCAAAGTTCTTAAATATGAATATTTTAAGCTTATAAATAATAACCTATAGGAGTAATACTAGGAAGACTTTACGGACTTTACAGAAGCTATTTTTAAGGCCTGTAACCCTACTACTATCCGTAACCTACGAACCCTTTTATGTTACTAAGGTGTATGGGTTAAAAGGGATAAGCGAGTTACTATTGCACAGTCTTTATATAATATAATATATAAGAAGGACTAAACGGAATAGACTAAAGAGGAAATCCTAGACTAGGTTAAAGCCACTAAAGAACTCTTTACTTCTTCTAAACTTAATAGAATTGCTAGCCTTACACCTAACCCACTTAACTAAATTTGTCCTATAAACCCAAGCAGTTTTAGAATTAATCTTATGGGCTAAAGCACACCTAGTGCTTAAGTTACGGACTGTAATACCCCTATAACCCAAAATACGGACCAAAACCCTTTTGTTTAAGTTATAGATCCGCAAACTACCTAAGTAAAGACCTATAGTAAGGAGCTAGCTAACCTAGCTAAGCTCTATACTGACAAATCTAAGTACAGCAGTAAAAACGACAACTTTAACTTTAAACTAACTATCTTTACGGACCTCTATTAGAAGGCCGATATTTTTAAATAGGAGTTTAGTCAAGCCTACTCTACCATACTGCGCGGCCTAGCACTTAACCACTACTATACCAACCTTAAGAGCAACCCCCTTGGTGTTCCCTTTAATAAGCTATACAAAGCCACATATAACTACTTTAAAGGACTGGAATATAAGTGTGATATCCTTACCTAATAGAATACAACTAAGTTACGGACCGTAACGGATAAGAACACTAAAAAATTAACTATAGAGTGCCTGTAAATCCTTATTAAAGACCTCTACTACCTATAGCACGGTCTTAATATTAAGCTTTAAACGGACAACTTTCTGCACAATAAACTTATTACGGCTTGCTAGGAAATGGAACCCTGTAAATACGCCTGTTATAAGCCCGCAGACACCATAGCTAGCCTTATTAATGATTTACGGTCCTCTATTATAATGTATAAAGCCTTAAACCCGCCAGGTAGTACTTAAGCCTTTATTATGGACCTATAAAATCCGTAAACTGACTTAGATGCCTACTTTACGGACCGCCGCTACCGCTAGCAGCACCTATATTAACTAGGTCCTATCCGTAACCCCTATAGCAACTCCCATATAAAAGTATACCCCCGCAGATAAACCAATTAGAGGTGCTTTATATATAGTAAGGAAGGATGTTGGTCTATAAGATATACCCAAAAAGAACATAATAAGTCTAAGAAGAGATTTAACAGATGGATTAACCAGTTTATCTTAGACTATAAAAGAGAGGAAGTAGAAGAGTCTCTTAACAAGTTAATAGAAGCCCTTATAATTAACTTTAACTTAGATACTTAGGAATAGGAAACTTTAGAGACGTTCTTAACTACTTTTGGACCTTTTACGGACAGCTAAGCCTTTAATATTACGACCGTATTAGCTAACCGCTCCTTTACACACTTAATTGCACCTAAAAACTGGCCTATAAGTACACCTGTTGGACCCGTTACAGATATTACGGACCGCGAACAGGACCTATTTATATATATTATTACAGAACGCTACACCCCCAAAGAATTCTATGGCGTTATAATCGATATAGGTGCCTCTAAGAAGTCTACTATAGGTTACGGATAGTACCTTACATATAAGACCACCGTAAATAATAATATGGATATTAATACTATATAAACTAGGGCTATAAACGTCCAATTTAGTATCGGCTTAACTACATTAATTAGATTAGTGGCAGTTAAGACCCTAATTAGCCTAGTTAACTTCTACGTAGTAAAAGCGGACACCCCTTTCCTACTCTGTCTTGGGGATATAGATAGGTTACAGGTTTACTATAACAATATTATAGACACTATAATTGGCCCCGCAACTGCCCTAGGAAGCAAGCATATTACCCTACTAATTATATAACAATTTGGACACCCGTTCCTTATATGGGGAGAGACGTTATGGACCTATATTTAGGAATCTTTTAACTATAACCTATGCTACCTTACTAGTACTGAAATCCACCGCCTATACCGCCGTTTTGGCCACCTGTTAGCTGAAAAGCTATATAGAGTCCTTAAACACTCTGGACATAACAACGTTAATAGGAAGGCAATTAACCACCTAACTAAATACTGCTCCTTTTACTAGAAATACGGACGTTCCCTAGGCCAATTTAAGTTCACCCTTTATAAGGATCTTAATTTCAACCACTTAGTGTACGTAGATATTATATATATTAACGGCAGCCTAGTATTATATATAATTAACAAGGCAACCCGCTACCAAGCCGCCTGTTAGTTGTAAAATATATCCGCAAAACATATTTAGGACATTTTATAGACCTACTGGATTAACATATACCTTAGACCTCCTAAGTATATTACCTACAACGCTAGTAGGAACTTTATCAGCAAGAAATTCTAACAGTACGCTATGGCTATAGCTATTTTAACAAAAGCCGTTCTAGTTAAGGCGTATTGGTCTATTAGGCTTATTAAGCGAGCTTACCTAGCTCTATAGAGAGCTTACTAGATTATTACGGACGAGTATAAGGATATTTAAAAGGAACTGGCTTTATAGATGGCTATAAAAGCTATTAACAATACCGCTAGCCCTAACGGACTAGTACCTACCCTCTTAGTTTACGGAGCCTACCTAAGGATAAGTAACCTAGGCCCTCCTACCCCGTCTATTACGGAACGAGCAACTATAATATAGAAGGCAATAGCCGAAATAGTTAAATTACGGGCCAAATAAGCTGTTAATAGCGCCCTATATTACCGCAATGGACCTAATATAACCTTAGTATATAACCTCCCGCTTAACTCTAAAGTCCTTATATAGCGTAAGAGCGGCAATTAGACTGGACCTTATTGTTTACTAGCTGTAGAAGACGAAATGTGCTATATACAACTTCCTAGCGGTCCAACTAGCTTTAGAAGCACGTCCGTAAAACCCTACTTTCAGCCCGAAAATACCTATAATGTTGAACTAGATAAACTGGAAGCACCTGCCAAACTAGACGAACTAGAAGCACCCCTACCTACTCTAGAAGTCCCCTATAAACCCACTGAACCTACTAAACCTGCCGTAAAGCGTGGCTGAGGACGCCCCTAAAAGCACCCTGTAACTAAAAACCCTATAATGGAGAATTACCTAACCTCCGTAGGTACATCCGTAAGACAACCTCCGCCTATGGATATATTAGTTCTAGTACAAGAAAACCCTTTTACGGACTCAAGACGCAAAGAGATCAATGGACTACTTAAAAAGGGCGTCTTTACAGTTATAACGGAGAAAGACATCCTGTAAGGCGTCTATATATTTAACTCACGCTTTATTAACGAGATTAAGCACCCTAGTACTGATAAAGCCTTTGAAAAATTAAGGCTTATTATACAAGCTTATAATGACTAGGGAAAAAGCTTAGTTCTTATATAATCGCCTACAATTTAATAAGTCAGCCAACGGATCATACTTGTACTTACGCCTAGACTATAGCAAACTAAGCCCGTAGCCCTCTACTTACGGGATATCTTATAAGCCTATATGCAGTCTAATACCTACCTAAGTAGGGATATCTTTATATAACCACCCCCTAAGCTTAACTTGTAACTAGGAACAATTTTATAGGTTATAAAACCACTTTATAGAGTGCCAAAAGCTGGAAACCACTAGTTTAAAATGTATCACCAGTATTACGTCCGTAAACTTAAGATGGAGCAGTTAACCTATAACCCTTGCCTCCTATACACCCTATTAAACGGCCTTAGTATTATTAGGCTCCAAACAGATAATACTCTCTTTTTAGCGGACCAGACTTTTACGGACGTGGGGGAGACTAAACTGTAAGAAGCTAAGTTCCTGGCAAAGCTATAAGAGTAGTTAACTGAGTAGACTCTAATTAAGTTTAACGGAGGCTTAATTACATAAAAGGGCAACTTAATCTAGCTAACCTAGGAACGCTAAGCTTAAAACCTAAAGCTTATTATAGTAAAGCCTACGGACCTTACTAGTTCCTGCGGAGAGACTTATAAAACCATAAATATAAAGGACTAATACGCTGTATAGCGTGCAAGAGGCGCCTATATTGCTATAGTCTACTAACCCAAATCTACCTACGACTTGTCCTTTGCGGCCCAGGTAGTAGATCCGCAAGAAGAAAATATTAAGCAGCTTAATAAGCGCATTTAATAGCAGATTAACAATGTGATAAGAGGACTTACTTTTATAGCACTAGACCTAAATTCTATTAGCGTAATAGTATTTACGGACGCCTTCTTCGCTAATAATAGGGACCTGTCATTGCAAATCGGCTTTATAATTGTACTTACGGACTATAATTAAGACGTAAATATACTATATTGGTCTTTAATTAAATGCAAATGAGTAACCCGCAGTGTACTAGCTTCTGAACTATATACACTAGCCCATGGCTTTAATATAGCAGCCGTAATTAAATTAACGATCCAGAAGATTCTATAATTAGAGCAGCTACCCCTGGTTTTATGCACTAATTTAAAGTCCCTTTACGACTGCCTAGTTAAACTAGGTATGATATAAGAGAAGAGGCTCATAGTCGACCTAATGTACTTACGTCAGGCCTATAAATGACGTGAGATTACAGAGGTTAAATGGATTAGCAGTGAAGACAACCTAGCAGATGCTATAACTAAGGCAAAGCTATGTCAAGCTCTAAAAACCCTAATTAATACGAATAAGCTTAACCTAAAGGTTATAGAATAGGTAGAATGAGACTAACGGAGCACCTACGGTCCATTTACGGCCTGTCGGAAGGCTGTACGGTTTGTTTATAACCCGTCGGAAGGCCGTATAGTATATTTACGGCCCGTTAGAAGGCTATATAGCTTATTTTGCGGACTGTAAGCAGGACTTACGGCCGACTTAGAGCACCGTTTGGAAGGCAGGCCAGAGGGCACCTTAGGAGGGATTTCCTATGTATTTTCTTACGTGTTTTACGGTTCTATTAAGGCAATTACGGAGGTTATATATAAGTGGTTTCATTTTTCAAGTACCGCTAGTATATAATTACAGCACCTGTTATACCAACCGCGTGCTTAAGCATTCGGTACATCAACCACGCGTTTACGCGTTTAGTGCACTAACTACCCACTTACGCGTCTGGTGCACTCCTAGAGCACTGACTAATTAAGGGGGAGGCGCATTAGTATATAGACTACGTAGTCTGCTTTATATAATCGACAGTCACCACCATCCAACAGAGCATACGATACTATACGTATTTCGTGCCCCTGGATACGACTTAATTGTACCATTAAGTTGGTACAAACACTAGGTTTTATATAGTTTTAGTGTATATAAAAGCTTGCTATTCGTATTAT
>Ga0307507_10009182_pt1 | contig 13279 bp, 11 predicted proteins | sample 7_EM_MG_FD_207223 | JGI IMG/M metagenome (GOLD analysis project Ga0307507, IMG submission 207223) | Populus trichocarpa ectomycorrhiza microbial communities from riparian zone in the Pacific Northwest, United States - 7_EM | ecosystem: Host-associated > Plants > Roots > Unclassified | place...
GACGACAGAGCGTAACCGAGGGGCGCGACCGTGGCAATCGCTAGGGCGGCGAAGGCAGTAGGGTGCCAGCCGAGTGAGTGGACTGTAGCTATAACCGCGCAACGGGACGAGACCTGAAGGGGGAGAGGAGGGGTAGACCCAATAACCGTGGAAACTATTGGTAACCGTGTGCGTGTCTGACTAGGCAGCCTCTAACGAAAGTGAAGAGAACGGAGAAATCGACCGTAGCCTGTTGAAGAGTTTTCTCCTACTGCGAACTGTAGTCCCAGCCGTCTGTAACATGGGCGAGAGGGTGTTGCCAACCGTGCGAACACTAAGCGAGGCAGCGAAGCGCAAGTGAAGAGAGGGGGTGATAGAGCCAAACGACCCCTAGAAACAAGGACGCCAGGGCCCAAGAACATGATAAGGGAAGTAAGGCGGGAGGAGGAGGGTGCAGCTCACAGAGAGTGCTTGGTGCAGCTCACTGAGAGTGCGGGGGTGGTGGATGTTGACGATGAATTCTCATGGTGTTGAGTTTTCAATCGCCGGGTGTGTAAGGGAGATGGTTCGTGAGACTACAGGACACATGATTCAATTATTCGGGTTCTCTGCTCCTTATTTTCTCCTCGCATCTCGAACTATCTAACTTACATTCTTTCTGTATTGTACGTATCGCATAATAGCGTATACTATTTATTTTTCCTAACGGAGTTCTCCCGATGGGCGTTGGAATTTAATACAATAATATTGTGTGCAGAAACATGGTGTCCGAGGTCGGCATATAGCTAAGTGTGAGAGAGGACCCCGTTGTTGTTTTCCTTCGTCGTTTCGGTGTTGAGAGCCCCGATAGTGGGTTTAATGAGAGTTTACGGGAATTCAACCTACGATAAATTAATTGTTCACCAACTTTACAGCGGGTACTTGCACCTACGCCCTCGCAAGTGTACTAGTAGACAGCCAGAACAGGATCCGCACAAAGCAAGGGCCGAACCGTGATGCACACATGCCCACATTCCAATTTGGATGCAGCCAGCCGTCTTGGCTGCCCCTCAAACCCGGATGCCCTTGCCTTTGGCGACGATCCGGAAGATGCCAGCCAATCGCTCGGGTCACACAACCTTAAAATGAAGGCTTCTGCGGCTCAAGCCTTGACAATGCTTGTTGCAACCGCAAACCATGGGCGAGATGCATAAATCCAAAGACATTCGCTTTTTGCAGCCTGATTGGGAGTCAGGGCTTCCAGCATCAGCTTCGGCTATGATAGCTTCGGCGGTCGTTGTCCAGACACATTTTTTTATCCCTAAACCCACCGCTCACGGCATTCCCTTGTTTTATAATAATATGTAGATACGCACAGCGTTCTTATATTTCCACCAAAAACCTCCGAGGAGTCCACGTTCTTCAAACAATGAAGCGGTTCACTTATGGGATAATTAATGGCTTCATTGCGCGAGATTTTGCGGGAACATACCATAACCTACGCCACGCACATGCAACGCTCCGGAGATTTTACAAAGCGCGGTGTGCCCCCGCCAAGACTCCTCACCACAACAGCGTCTTGCTCTAAGGTTAGAGTAATTCTCCGCCTTCCCACTCTCACTGACCAGCGCCACCGTCTCTCTCATCAACCCAACCACAATCACCATGGGTACCGGCGACGCTAGTACTCCTCCCCCCAGTACGAAAGGGGTTGCTGAGGGTGAACCTACAGTCAACACCAACAATGCCGCCACAACCACCGCTACCACTACCCCCATAACCCCAAGCATCCTACCTCAGTCGTCTATTCTTCGCGTCATCGGGTGGCATCGTTCCAACTTCCTAGATTTCTTCCATGAGCACAAGATCCACTTCCACCCCGATTGGTCTTGGAAAACATTCGTCTTGACCATCGCCAAATTCATCGTTCAAAACAGTGAAGATGAGATTATCAGTGCCGACTGGGCCAAGGCTCCCGGCGGTGAACCCATAATGGTAATAAAATTTTCGAGCTCTGCTGCTTGCAGTCGTGGGTTTGAAGTCTTGTGCAAGTCGAAGGGGTTTGCGAGTTGCCGTGTGGAGTTGAGGTGTTCTTAAATAGAGGTTTTTTCTTGTTCCCATCTATTGTAGCGTTGAGCTAATGTTAACCGAGTAGAACTGAAATTGTGACCTTTCGAGTAGTGGTCCTGAGTACCAGAAATGCTTTTACTGAAGCACAACATAATATCCAAATTTCATTTTTGATCATCACTCTGTATCTCCATATTTTTAATTTAGCTCTCATCTCTGGTGTTGGCCATCCCTTCTCTCCATTCATGTACTATTTATTGTACCCAAATCTCTCACATTGCGCCGGTAATTTCTCTCTGATGATCCCTAACTCTGCTGAATGATTGTTCGCCTCTCTAGTTGCACGTGGGTAAATAGGCGGGGATGAGCTTTTGCACAATTCTCTTCTTTTTTTTTAGTCTCCTAATTTTCAATCGGTCAATCCATGTACTAAGACAGAAGTCAAGTGTCATTGCGGTAGTTCACTACAGAAAATTACCATCTTGCTGTAAAACCATAGGGGGTGACTCTGTTGTTAATCGCCGGCGCTCTCCCGGGGACAATCTCTACACTTCCAACTGCTAGAATATGCGAGAAGAATATCGGAGGATTCACCGGAGTCAGGTTCTCGGTGAAGTATGCGAAGTGAGAGATAAAAGGTATCCTAAAGCGGGGAAGTAAAGAGGGGAAAGAGGGGAAAAGCAATGGCCTAAGAAAGTACAGAAATAGTGTAATTATGTTTAAGAGACTCCCGGAAGAGTTAGCATTGATTCATGTATTTTAAAGGGTCCCTCTGGCCACAATCGTAGACAGAGTAGGTTACCGAATAACTCCGTCTTTGGTATACTCGTTCCGTTTCTTCCTACGCTTCTAATTCAAACACTGCACATTTCTCTTCATAATTTTCACAGACTCAAGGTAGCCTATATGACAAAATTACGAGGGGATATGGGCGTGGGCTAACAGAGAAGCGTACTTAAGGATGGAATAGAGTATACCAAAGGATGACGAATAGTTCAGTGACCTGGGCTTCCTACAATTGTGCCCGGATGGGACCTTTGAAATAGAAAGACGGTGGCGACTCTTCCCGGAGCCACCTTAACATTATCACGCAACTTACACCGTTTCTCATGCCACTTCTACACCCCATCTACCATAGCAATTCCCAGCTTTGATGAAGCTTCGAGCCCTCTTCTCGCATCTTTCACAGAGTTCTTGACTGTACGGGGATCCTTCGGCATCTTTCTAGCATATTCTATCCGATGCGGTAGGAGCAAGGGCAGTGAGAATCGTGTCTGGTGGGCTAATACTGAGTAGCCCCAAAGGTTAATAATATAACCATAAAGTCTTTGACTGGTGTTTGTTTCACCCTTCCTACACCCTGACTCCCCCATCGTCACCTCATAGGAACTGGTGGCGCCGATTTCCTCACCCAAACAAAATGTCAGGACAGTCGCTAAGGTCTTTCAGAGGGTGACTCGGGCCCCACTCGCATATCTGCATTGATAACCGGCCTAAAGTAATATGGAAAACCAGTTGATTTCTTCAGTCAATCTTATTGACTCCGGACTAAGCATACGTTCCTATTTCCCAGCCCCAAAAAACATCAGTATTCAACCTACGTTCTTTCCTTGGCCCAAATACCGCAATGATCATCCGCTGGCAGTCAGCCAGCTCCCTCCAAGCAGATAAGAGTGCATCCCTGTGTAGTTCAGAGTGTGATATCGCTTTTGTTCATGTGTTGTGTAATAGTCAAGCTGTGAAGAGAGGATTCTGTGGTTTGGTAGGTGAGGTGAAATGTGTTGGGCTAAAACAGTGGATGTGAAGATGTTTACACTGTATATTCGGACGGAAGGCCGCCACCGGAATTTCCTGTTATTTGATCGCAATAACCAGCGCTATAATAATAATAAAAATTCCTTCAAAATTTAATAAAATACATTTCGCCAACCAATTAGTATAGGATACTCGCACACAAGAAGGCAATCTGGAACAAATCAAATCGAAATAAAACAGAAAAACGAAGGGAGCTGGACCAGTATTGGCGGTGATGGACTCATCTATTAACTACAGCACTTATTGGACAATTTCCATGCGCGGCGTTACCAGCTATTAACCGGGGGTTTTTTTTTCAGCAACCCCCACGGCCAACCAACGTATCGCATGATGAAGGTTGGTGCGTAGCCACCCGTACCTTAAAATCTCACGAAATCAACTATCTCCGTCACCCCTCTAATCTCCAGATTCAGAGGCAAGAGTACCTGAGAAAGATTATTGCTTTCCTGACAGGATTACATCAGCCCTCAGGAGGCGCTGGCTCTCATCCATTGGTTACTCATTAGCTAACCCGTAAAACTAAACCGACCTTAGGCTAACCGAGGCAACAGAAATCTCTGGGTTCGCGGTATAGTAGTACAAGTACGTCGAAATAAAGTTTGTGGCTAAAACAAGTATCCGACCAGTCAAAAAGGGTGGAATGCAGTGCCTGTACAGTACTCGTAAAAGCCTCCTCCCCTTGGCCGAAGCCGATGCGACAGATCCAGGCAAGCCACCTTGTGGCATGAAAGTTACACAACAGGGGACACCAGGAATTTGCGATGCAACCACTTCGAAGGTCAAGCCAAGGAAATTTTAAACGAGCCGGTACCCTTGAACGACGCCCTTCCCGCATTTTTTTTTTTCTTTCTCCCAGATGACAGGAGATCTTCCTTATCCGATAAGATAAGATAATTTCAGCCTCTCGTTTTTTTTTGCGGAAAAAATAAGCAGAATTCGAATAAAGAGCACGAACAGAAAATGTCGCGGGTGGCGAATTTAGTTGCAACTGCCTAGAATAAGCCTTGTTTGCCTACCACTACGCTTAGTTTTTCAAGAGACGCGACATTATCCAGTCCGCGACATTGTCTGTTCATGCTCTTTTTATCAGCGAGTGACGAACAGGGATCAGTACCAGGTATTTTGGTTACCCTACTTTGACGAATTGATCCTTCGTTGCCAAATACCCCTGTTGCTCACCCGCTGATATTCTTCACGACCTTATGAGAGACTCTATCCCTTCACTTCGCTTAAGGCACTGGAAGTACATCAAGGTAATCTAAGTTGTCCGTCACATCATGATATCATATTATATTTTAAAACTAAAAATTACCCTAACAGTTCAACTATCGTACCGCCCTGTTTACAAATAATTCCACCCGCTTCCGCTCCGAAGCCTGCAGAGGGGAGCTATCTTGTACGGTTACCTTGCAGGATTCGCCTCGGCGACCCTTAAGGCATTTCCACAAACAAGATTCTTATACATTCAAGTGTCCCGGTATCACCATCCACCCCTATAACCTCACACCCAAAGATACGCCGCAAGGCTACCAACTGATAAGCCAAGGACGGCCATCTTGGAGACCCCCGCGACTGACCCGGCAGACTTTTTAACACTCCCCCCTCCCACGTCAGAGTCAGAGGGTGTGCATTGCTCGGCCGGCGGAATCTAAATGCCATTTAGTACAGAGAAGTGCAAACGTAGAGAATGTATAACGTACCTGCTCTAGATATTGGATAACGCCATTCTTGGAGATGACATCGGGCGTCGAGATCCGGACGCCGTTGACGAGTACGTCTTTCCCCTGTCTGGTAATATGCAATGAGCCGCCGCCTCTCGTGGCCAAGCAACGGCCATCACTCATGTCGGGAGTGTACAAAAGGCCGTCGTAGATGAGTGGGTTTAGATCGGCAGACCCTGGTAGATTTGCTGGGTCAAGATTAGAGTCCGGCACGGCGAAAATCGTCACCATGCGCTGTGACGATAGCTGTGTCAACAGATTCGCATTCTGCAATGCCGTAGACCATGACCGGCCACTGGTATTGGCAAAGACGGTTTCAAGCGCGTGTGGAAGGGTAAAAAATCTTTTTAACAATGTCAGTCCACATCAGCCATACCGGTTAAGAGCAGTGCGCTTACCCGTCACATTTCTTGATGACGCCACCCTCAAAGGGTATATCGTCGGCATGCACTAAGGTCGAATTTCCGAATCCAGAGATGATATGCACTGTACCGTTCTCACTAATCGTAGGATTCGAGACTACACGAGCACCTTCACCAGCACCCAGGTCAACGTATTTGGTTTCACCCACCAGTGTCGTCTGGAGAGTAGTCGACACACGCTTGATATCTGCCGCGCCCTTCGGCTTCTCGGCAAACTGTTGGCTGACGTTTGGATCGACAAGCACCTTGCGGCGGCCCAATCCCTGCGGATTGTCTTGCAGGTGCTTGAGGAAGTCTACAATGAACTGGGTAGTAGGAGCGAAGACGTAGTATTCTTTGTTTTCCTCAAGACCCTCAAATACCGACGGTGCCTGTGTTAAAAAGTCCCCGAAGGCCTGGGTTTCAGGGTCCTTTGCGAGTGCTGCAAGCACAGCGTCTTTAAACCTGCTGGGGGCGGGCTTGAAGTTGGCTACGGTTTGAAGGGGGAGGACTTCACCGGAATAGGATAAGGTCACGGGGTTGTTGGAGATGGTTGCCGTGATGGGGCCGTATTTGGTGGTGACCGGTGCTGCTTCTGTTGGTGCTAGAGAGTCTTCGTTGACCGTAGGGTAGGAGGAAGGCTCTGGGTATGTAGTGGTAGGTTTCCTGGGCGGCTCTTTGCTTGCACTGGAGCTCGAGGCTTTGTTTTTGTTCGAGCTTGAGGCCTTGCTTGCATTGGAATTTGAGGCCTTGCTTGCGTTGGAGCTTGAGGTTTTGCTTGCGCTAGAGCTAGAGGTTCGGCTTGCCCCTGAACTTGAGGTTTTGCCTGCGTTGGAGTTTGAGGATGGGCGTGTAGAAGATGCTTGCGTGGAGGATGAAGATTTAGCCGGCCTTGAGAAGCCAGCGGGGAGCGTAAGACCGCTATTTTTGGCACACTTTTCGGGATCGACTTCGTTGGGACAGCACAGACCATTAATGAGACAGTAAGTTCCAGATATACACCCTGAAGTCGTTAATTGATATTCATTGAATCTAGTGTGTATGTAACTTACCATAGCTAGCCTTAGGGTCACAGCATGTTTCCCCTTTTTTGCTATCATAACAAAGGCTACCGCATGAGCTCAACCCATTAGATTGGCAGGAACCACTGAGACTGGTAGCCATCGGAGGTTTGAATGCAGTAGATGTCGAATTATTTTGACGAGGAAGGAGGTGGGCGACATTCGGTTGGCTCTGGCCCGGGTGGGCGTTGCCCATTCGGACGGCAAAGCAAAGTACCGGTAACAAGATACGTACGAGCATTATGGAAGAGTGTGGTATCCCGGCTCTAAAAGGGGAATCCTGAATAATGTCAAGAGGGTAATCTAGGAATGCTAGCAAACTGGGGAATGTAATGAGGATGCGCTTTCTTTATACTTGTCCTAGGGAAGGGGCAACCAAGGAGAGGGGAGGAGATATATTTTCTGTCAGCACTTAGCGGGACACAGATATTTCGCCATAAACCCCTGAAAATCCTTCTCTTGGTGTGCTTTTTCCCGGGACAGCGTACCCGGCTAGGTCATTACAGAGGTGAATGAACACTCGATTCTCCAGCCAATCAACCTTGATATTCTACCGGATCAACCCGCGTTCATCATTCGGCGAGTGTGTTGTGCGGATGTGTTGTGCGGATGTGTCGCGCTTAGGTGACCTGGGCGGCGGTGAGTCAAATCACATTTGTTGAACCCTAGTGAGAGCGATTCAGTTGCCTTGTTGTGCCTTGTTATGTCTAGCTCTGTGTATATCCATGATGCCGAGGTCGAAACTTGCAGCGGTATACCGTAGGGCAACGCCCGGAGCAATGGAAACAGTGATTGGCCCCATTAAGCAGGGGAGGTGTGTCGGCGAGTTGTGTTCCGGAGAAGATCCCTGTTTTTTATTTGCCCGGGTAACGATACTATACTAGCGTGGGGGAGCTAATCCATAAACATCGTCGCATTGGCCAAACTAGCCTAGATACCCCTTTTAGCAAATAAAACAATTCTAAAGCGCTCACGGAATTTCCTCTCTTTTACAACCAATACCGGGTTGGCTTAGCTGCATACCAGAAACTATCATTTATTGGGAATTTTCACGGACTAACCCTGGCACCCGAGTACAATTGCAGCGCATATTTCCTAGTTGTATGATAGGATCCGGGTGGGGTGCGATAAAAACTTGCCTGGAATGGATCTGGACCTCAGCAGAAACTTGCGATATGTTATTGGGCTTTGGTGTCTCAATAAGGTTTGCCGATTTTGTTTTAACCCCCATCTCGTAAGAGCGAAAGGGGGTGTGTGCCCCCGTTGCCTTTCCCGCCCCTCTCCAGAGATGAGAATTTCCATTACACAAGCCGACGGTTCAATGTCTCAAGTTTCTGCAGCAAGACTGTCCAGAGTTGATTAGATCTTTCAGATTAATGATATGTCGAATATCTTCTTCCTTCCCTTAATTCTTGAAAGCTTAGTTTTCTCAATACTAGAAGATTTCGAGAAGTCCTAGTCCGAGTGAGTCGATACAGAGTGAGTTCTCACAGTAGAAGGCGAAAAAGGCCCGGTCTACCTGTATCAGAATGAGAACTTCAGGAAAACAAATACCCCGTACTTGTGGGGGGGGGACCGAGAAGCGAGGCTCGATCCGATCTTTTTTTTTTTAACGGGGGAGCCCCTTTCGGAAGTCGATTAAGCTTCGAATTTGTGATTCTCTAAGTGGGGGCCCCACCCAACTTTGATACTAGTCCCCATTTTGCCGTTCGCTCTGAGCAATCAAGTCGACCCCTCCGGTGGCGGTTATTCTAGCGAATGAGAGCCCTTGGTGCGGGCTTTGCCTTGCCGTTCCTGAATTCGGCACCGGTACGGTAATAGACCTGGTTACTGTTGCTGCACACTACAACACAGACAACACACTCATGCGATCGCCGTCTTGAGGATTTTCGGCCGGCCAACGTAGCTAGACGGGAAGCTGATATTGAAGCGCTAGACTCACCTTAGCGAGGGGCTGACGGGCAAGGCGCAAAGGCGCTGTTTTGGACTAGGCCTAGAGAGTTTTGTGATGCAGGTTACTCAAATGCCAACATACACTATTGCCAGTTACCAGGATAAATCATAAATTGACCGGGGGAGCGGGAATGGCTAGTGGTGGGCTGTGCTAAAACAGGGGCAAGCAACCTACGACATGTAACACGGACACAAAATTCGCCCGGGAGAGGGAATAAGGATTGATCTCGGGATGCAACATGCTACAGTCGCTGCTGGAAAGGGTCTAGTTTATTCCATTGACTAATTGTTTCCTCCTTTACTCGCACAGCACCCGAACACTATGGCCAATGGGGGAGAAGCATTTACATTTCCCCAAGCCTCATGCGGAGGACCGCCATATTGGGCATGAGGCGCCGCACCCAAGCATTAGCGTTGTACGGCATGCGGTTCGCTAAGATCGCGTATCGAGTGGCTTGCTGGTTACCTGGAACAAAAAATCGCCTCTCCGCACCTCATCACGCCAGGCGCCTCCCGATCTTGCCTAGCATGATGCTTGTACCTGACTACGGTAAGTCGCGGAAAGTCTATCATGGTGCCACGATGAAATTGGTGGAACGGCAAGCGTTAAGTAAGAGTAGCAGATATTTGTTAACCTAAAACTTACTTTAATAAACCTACCGTACTCTCACAGCACTGTATCGCCCAAGCACAGTGCTAGTACAGTGTCTGGCAAAAACATCCCCCAGTCTTGTGGTCGCAACAAGCATTGCCAAGGCTTTAGCGGCACAAACTTTCATTTTAAGGTACTTGTAACCCGGGCGATTGGCTGGCATCTTCCGGATCGTCGCTCAGGGCCAGGGCATCCCGGTCTCGTGACAGCTAAGACAGCTGGCCCACACATCCAAATCGGGATATGCACATCTCCGTTCGGCCCGTGCTTTGTGTGGATCCTTTACCCGGACCTTCTACACTTGCGAGGCGGTAGGTGCAAGTATCCACTGTAGAGTTGGTGAACAATTAATTTAGCTTAACCGGCGACATAATCCCTGTCTTGTGCGAAAACATCTCCCAGTTTACCCTCCGATTGGCCACAATCCTTACACGATAGCTTTGGCTGCATAGCAAGTTTGGCGTTGTCAAGTTTTTACGATAGTGCGGCAGGGTGAAGCTGGTCATTTCGAGTGCGACAATGTGTGGTCTTGCATAGCGAGTTTGGCGAGTTTTTTTTGCGGTACCGGTATTTTGTCGAACTGGAAATGGCGCGAGAACAGTCAAACAAAGGTTCACCACCCACGATAGGCGAGCAAGATTCATAAGCGGGTTGCCCAACGGAGTCCGATTCTGATGATTATTTGCCACACTGTTTCTCCCAAAGTATTTTTACTTTTTCAAAGGACAGCATTTCCTGTTGGGGCTTAGTCTCACTCGCCTATAGAGCCACACTTTATTTGACTAATTAGCGCCATTTCCAGTTTAGCCAAATAGTGTGTGGTGGCACCTTCTGGGCAGCAGGGTTCGGACAACAGGGAACATGCATCTAAACTTCAACTGAGGTGAGACACGCGCAGTCAAGCAGTCTCAGAATATGCTTAATTGGCCCTTCGATTGGACAATGGGATCCGGTTGGGGCGCCGGGAGATCTACGGTAAAGTCCTCGAACAAGTGAAAAACAAATTTTCTGAAAGTGAGTTCCCGAAGCGGAGAACTCACTTGTGGGGCAATAATTAATAGATATCTCGGACAGGTACAACCCTCGCCCCCTGCATATTTTCCCATGGTCGCTATGCCTTACGTGAATACCGGTAGGGCGGGTCCGGATAGAATGCCGGATGGATGAAGGTCGCTTGTACTTTACTGCACTGGGCAAGAAAAAAGGGGTCTTCCTGAGCCCAAGTAAGCTCCCACAACAACAATCCGGTGCCCGAGTTTTCTCCTTGCTACTGCCAAATATTGGATGAGCTTCTGAGGGGACTTTTCCGGGAGTCGTTCTTTTTCCTTAGGGCTGTTCCGGCTGCTCCTCGGGAGGGTGGCTCAAGGCTTACTGACAATTCACACTTTCCTTTCTGTTTTTTTGAGAAGGACTGTATTCGGGCGTAAGGTTATTTGGGGACCGGTAACACAAACACTTGCCCAGCGTATTGCTCGAGAAAACGCAGAGAAGGTGCTCGTGTCACCGGTCCCTACCCCCCCCCCCGCTGCCACCAAAACAATACTCACCCACTATCACTCGTGTTTCTGAATTCTTGCTTAGTCTATAATATATAAATTCAACTTCCTGTAAATGGAGATGGACGCGACTTTTGTCTACCCCTTAGTGCAACCTTCTGGGATGATGTTCCCACACGCCGTAAGTGCTCAAATACCGTAGAAGGACAATGTGCTAAGGCGTTGGAATTCCCCTTCCCAACTTAGCCAGAAAATAGGGCAAACTCGGCTCCGCGTCGAGACAAAACAAAAGGGGTATGGACAGCGCTTCAGGAGGAGAGGCAACTACAATATCTTAGCAAATTTATCTTCTATTTGAGTACCATACTTGGTGTATATGGGAATGCGCTATGATACCCCTTGATTTTGATCAACAGCCTTAGTCAAATGGTGCCATCATGCTGGGGGTGTGGGGGGTATGAGTGCGACTTTTCCCCGCTTCAATTTTTTTTAATTGGCTAATCGTGGTATTGGAGGTTCACATCCGTGGCAGACTCAATATTGGCAAGCAAGTCGCCCTGTAGAAAGGGGGTTGCACTTTTCCCCGTATGACTTCGGCCGCCATAACGTCACACAGTTCGCCCCACAGCCCCCTTCCAAGGGCCCACACTACCGGCCGCTCCTGTAAAAACTCTTGCGATCCGCTGCCCCGGCTAAGACCCTAATCTGATTATATGGTAGCTGAGCTGAAGATTCCTCCTCCCAGTCAACTTGAGACACCATTTTTATTTTATTTTTTTATTCTCTCTGGGGGGAAGGGGTCCTTGAGCAATGTGTCGTGTAAAGCACAGTATGCAGTGGCATACCCGAAGAAATTCAATCATTAAAAAAAGAAAAATACATAGACGGAGAACGATGAGGTATTATTCTAATGAGTAATTTAATTTAAGCTATCGTTATCAAGGGGATATAATAAATCCTCACTTTCTCCCTCACGCATTGGGTGTGAAATGTTGAGTGTTCTAATCACCATAGGCAAAAAAAAAGGAAAATAAGGAATTAGGAACTTGGGTCTCAGAAAAGAAATTGAACTTAGGCACGCACAGATTGCATAATACAGTACCGTAGATTGAGGTTGGCATACAGTATGGGTGAAAAAAGAAAATTGAGAAAGTGCTCAGAGACAACCGCCGACCACCTTTCCGAAATCGATAATGGCCGATGGCAAGATTTTTTTTTTTACTGTGCTAGCACATGCTCGATGCAGGCACCAGGCATCGACCCGAAAGCAGGGATTCGCAAAGTGTGTGACAAGGAATCTGTCCCTCTCTGGACTCCCGTGCGAACTCATTGCCGGTGTCACTGCTCTCCCGTACTTCTTGCCTCCCCCGAGCATTTAACCTAGGGTAGCCTCCACCCTTTTGCTATCCTTTAACCCTCGGGCGACACATTCCATCACTCTCATTCCTTTACCTCTTTGCTCTAACTCGGACGCAGAATCTGAGCGCCAGCCCCCGAGGTGCAACGACTTCGTCTAGCATCTATAGCTTTTTTCCGATCGGAATTCATCACGGCTGAGCGAATTTACACAACCGAGCGAATTTAACGGTTAAGAGGTAAAAATACCTATCGTTTTCCAATTGTCAGTCTGTTAACCAAGCTCTACCAGGGTCACTACCGAATATACACATATTTATCTTAAGAAAATCCGGGATACCTGTCCATCTTTGCTCATAGTGTCCTGCCGGCATCAAAGGTCCTGCTACTTCGGTGATCGGGCGGCCAAGATATCCACTTCACATCTCCCGGAGATCCCCGAACCACCCCCCCCCTGCACAGATAGCACCAGTCACACAGCTCCTTCACACACACCCCACCGCTCCCTCATCGATCTTCCACTCTCCGTTTATTATTACATGCTGCGGCAGCAACCTGACGGAAGCCTGAGATTATGGAAGTATTCACCGATGTCGAGGCGGGAACCTTCCGTACCGGCCTCCCCCCGTTTCAACGCCCGACTGGGACTAAGACCGGCTCTGAATGGTGTATAGCCGTATCGAGCGGGAACGGTCAGATCCTGACAGCGCTCTATTCGGTCATTGTTACCTTGCTCTTCGCTGCTTGTTGGAAGATTGTGAGCATTGCTGTGATGTCCTTGTCAGGTCCTCTCGAC
>Ga0307507_10009183_pt1 | contig 13279 bp, 14 predicted proteins | sample 7_EM_MG_FD_207223 | JGI IMG/M metagenome (GOLD analysis project Ga0307507, IMG submission 207223) | Populus trichocarpa ectomycorrhiza microbial communities from riparian zone in the Pacific Northwest, United States - 7_EM | ecosystem: Host-associated > Plants > Roots > Unclassified | place...
TGGATCACGACCCAGGCGTTGACTTCCGGCGCACCGTCCGCCGCGAGGACCACGGTCGGGCCGCCAAGCGGAAGGTCAAGTCCGATCGCAAGCCCGCCGCCCATGGCAGCGGCGCCGACGACAAAGGTACGGCGATTCATCGTTGGAGTTTGGGCACGATTCATGGTGGGTTCTCCAAGCGTTCGCGGCGTGAATGGCGAGACGCCCCCGCTGGAAGGTGCCGCAGGTGAAGCTATTGGTGACGGCCCGGACCGTCACAGGAATGAGCCGAGCCCGCTTCAGCCTCTCGCGACACCCGATCTTTGGGGCGGCCGCGCGCTCGGCGAAACCCGTACTAGACGTGACCGAAAAAAAAGCTCGGACCGACCTGGCAGCCAACATGTTCAACCTGATGAATTCGCGGTCCTGCTACCTGAGCTTGTGAGGACGCCGGCATAAACGCCGGGAACAAGCGTAGTTACTCTGCCTTCTGTTGCGGAAGAATGCACATTATTGCGACTGCCGCTTGACTTGAACCTCAACCTGCTTGCGCCGCTGTTGCAGCTCCTTAGTCAGCGCGACCGATCCAACGGTCAACGGATCGACGAAGCCCTTGCCCCGGCGGCTGGGGCTTTTCTTTTGCGCCGAGCGAAAATAGTCTGCCGTCCATGTCCTCGCCTGAAATGCCCTTGCCTGCCATGCCCTCGCTCGAAATCCGGCCCGCGACCGAGGCCGACCTTCCCATCGTGACCGCCATCTATGACCACGCCGTGCGCTTCGGCACGGCGACGTTCGAACTGGAGCCACCGGACCTCGCCGAGATGACGCGGCGCTTTCGCGTGCTGATTGACGGCGGCTTTCCCTACTTCGTGGCAACGCTGGACGGCCGGGTGGTCGGGTATGCCTATGCGGGCGCCTACCGGCCCCGCCCCGCCTATCGCTTCACGGTCGAGAACTCGGTCTATCTCGAGCCGGCCACGCACCGGCGCGGCATCGGCCTGCAATTGCTGCGGCGGCTGATCACGGACTGCGAGGCGCGCGGGTTCCGCCAGATGATCGCCGTGATCGGCGATTCCGCCAATGCGGGCTCGGTCGGCGTGCACACCAAGGCCGGCTTTGCGATGATCGGCACGCACCCGAATGTCGGCTTCAAGTTCGGCCGCTGGCTCGATACGGTGATGATGCAGCTTGCGCTCGGCGAGGGCGCGGCAACGGTGCCGGCGAGCAAGCCGGCATAACGCCAGACCGATGCTGTTTGGCGTCATTCCGGGCACGCGACGGGCGCGAACCTCAGATGCGCAATTGCGCTTCTGGGAATTTCCTACCGCAGTCCGCAGTTTGCTCACCAATCTCGGGATTCCCGATCCAGCGTGGCGCAGCGGTCCGGAATGACGGGACTTTACTACACCAGCACCGGCTTGCGATCGATTGCGAGCAACACGCGATCAAGCTCATGGCCGCGGCGCAGGACCAGTCCGGTGGCCGAGATCACGCTGTACATGCCTTGTTTGCGCGCCAGCCGCGGATCCTTCTCGATCCGGTAGATGGGCACCTCGGAGGCGCGGCGAAACACCGAAAACACGGCCCGCTCGCGCAGGAAATCGATCGAATAGTCGCGCCATTCGCCGTCGGCGACCATCCGGCCGTAAAGATTCAAGATACGACTGACTTCGAAACGATTGAACGTCACGCGGTTCGGCGAGGAAATCGCAACGGCGTTGCGCGCCGCCGCGCGATTCTCGCTCGGTTCGGCATCCTCCGACGTCAGATTCATGCAGCGCCTCCTGTCATTGACATGACATGATCGCGCCAACCGGGAGACGCCGCAAGAGGCGTTCGCAAATTGAGGGGAACCGGACCATGATCCGGGTGAGGGCTTTGCGGACCGCCGCGATCCGGTATTTTCGCGAATAACGTCACGGGATCGTTAGCGGAATCATAATGCCGCCTCACTTCCGCCCAGCGTCCGCCCCCGTGAGTTGGGACAAGGATGTACTGCGTTGGCCCGGTCCCTTCGGCTCCGGATTCCTCAGCCCCCAGCCCCCCGGGATCGTTGGGATCGGGCTATCGCAGCGAGTTTGACTGGACCAACGCAAGTTGGTCCATTCTTTTTTTGGGGTTCCCGTTCCGGAGCGCGCCGCAATCGGCAGGACGCTCTGGCCGTGGCTGCAGCGAACGCCGACGTATTCACGCCGTGCTGCAATGACACAAGCGTGCGCTCTGTACTCCGACAATGGCAGCGCTGGACACGGATCACCCGCGACGGCACATTGCGCCTGAGCGCGGACGATAAGGCGCCGGGTTGTGCAGCGAATCAGTGCAGCGGCGTATAGGCCGCGCCCAGCATCGGCCCCGGCTTGTCGCGGTTGCCGTCCTGGACATAGGCCACCGCGCCGTCGATGCCCTCGCGGGCGATCTTATCCATCGGAACGGTCCAGCTTCCGGACGTGCCATTCCAGTCGGCGACCTTGAAAAGGTTGCGAACGACGTTGTAGTAGGTGACCTCCTGGCCGCGGTTTTCGCCGCGACCGATCGAGATCGGAACCGCCTTCGAGATCGAGCAGATCCACACCTCGCCATGCATCGGCGCGGGACTTTCCGGCGCCGTAACCGACACAGTGAGCTTGCTGTCCGACTGGGTCATTGTCACCGGGACCGACATCACGCCTCCGGCGCGATCGGTCTTGTCGATCGCGATCTGGATGCTCTCGCGGTCGCTGCCGATCACGTGCACCGCGCCGTTGACGACCACTTGCGGTGTATAGACCTCGCGATCGCCGCGCATCCTGGAATAGGCCCGCTGCCGCGCCGAGAAGCGGGCGTCCGCCAGCGTATCCTTCCAGCCGAGATAATCCCAATAATCGATCGGCATCGACAGCGCGATGACCGACGGATCCTGCGCAAGCTCGCCGAGGATCTTGTCGGCGGGAGGGCAGGACGAGCAGCCCTGCGATGTGAAGAGTTCGAGCACCGCGCGCGGGTCGGCATAAGCGGGGCGGATGACGGCAACGATTGCGCAGACACCCAGTGCACCCGACCACCGCGAAAAGCGCTTATAGGCCATCGTTGTTGTCATACTGAAACCGGGCTTACACTTTCCGTCACCGCCGTACCGGGCGTCGTTCGCGGCCTCCTGCCATCGAACGCAAGAGAGGCGGCCTTTTTCTTAGGCCGCCTCGCCCCCCACCCGCTACTCACTTCGCGGTGAGGTAATCGACCGCATCCGTGATCACACGGCCCTTGATCACGCCGCCAGTCGGCGCAGCACGTAATGCAGGATGCCGCCGTTGCGGTAATAATCGAGCTCGTCGAGCGTATCGATCCGGCACAGCAGTGTCACCCGCTGCACCGCACCGTCGCCCGAGACGATCTCGGCGGTCAGATTCTGCCGCGGCTTGAGATCGCCCTGCAGGCCGTGGATCGTCACGGTCTCGTCGCCCTTCAGCCCGAGCGATTGCCAGGATGTCCCCTCCTCGAAGGTCAGCGGCAGCACGCCCATACCGACCAGGTTGGAACGATGGATCCGCTCGAAGCTCTGGCAGACCACCGCGCGCACGCCCAGCAGCCGCGTTCCCTTGGCCGCCCAGTCGCGTGACGAACCGTTGCCGTATTCGGCGCCGGCAAACACCACGAGCGGCACGTTTTCGGCCTGATATTTCATCGCGGCATCGTAGATCGACATCTGCTCGCCGTCGGGCCAATGCTTGGTCAGGCCGCCCTCCGGGATGTTGCCGTCGGCGCCCTTCAGCATGAAGTTCTTGATGCGGATGTTGGCGAAGGTGCCGCGCATCATCACTTCGTGATTGCCGCGCCGCGTGCCGTATTGGTTGAAGTCGGCGGGGCGGACCTGATGCTCGCTGAGGAACTTGCCGGCGGGCGAGGTCAGCTTGATCGAGCCGGCGGGCGAAATGTGGTCGGTGGTGATCTTGTCACCGAACATTGCCAGGATGCGGGCGTTGACGACATCGACGATCGGCTCCGGCTCCTTCTTCATCCCCTCGAAATAAGGCGGGTTCTGCACATAGGTCGAGCTCATGTTCCAGCGATAGGTCTCGCTCTCGACTGTCTTGATCTTGCGCCAGTTGGTGTCGCCCTTGAACACGTCGGCATAGCGCTTCTTGAAGATAGCCGCGGTCACGAACTTCTTCATGACCGCATTGATCTGCTTCGCCGTCGGCCAGATGTCCTTGAGATAGACCGGCTTGCCGTCCTTGCCGATCCCGATCGGCTCCACCGACAGGTCCTTGGTGACGGTACCGGCCAGCGCATAGGCGACGACCAGCGGCGGCGAGGCGAGGTAATTGGCCTGCACGTCCGGGCTGACCCGGCCTTCGAAGTTGCGATTGCCCGACAGCACCGCGGCCGCGACGATCCCGTTGTCGTTGATCGATTTCGAGATGTCCTCGGGCAACGGACCGGAATTGCCGATGCAGGTGGTGCAGCCGAAGCCGACCAGGTTGAAGCCGACCTTGTCGAGATCGGCCTGCAGGCCCGAATTGGACAGATATTCCGCGACCACCTGGCTGCCCGGCGCCAGCGAGGTCTTGACCCACGGCTTGGCCTTCAACCCCTTCGCCGCCGCGTTGCGTGCCAGCAGTCCCGCGCCGATCAGCACGCTGGGGTTGGAGGTGTTGGTGCAGGAGGTGATCGCTGCGATCACGACATCGCCATGGCCGAGATCGAACTTCCTGCCGTCGACGGGATAGCGGGCGTCGCCATCGGTCGGCTTCTTGTACTCGCCGGCAAGCGCCGTGGCGAAGCCCTCGGCAACGGCCGGCAGCGCGATGCGGCCCTCGGGGCGCTTCGGTCCGGCCATCGAGGGCACGACGTCGGCGAGGTCGAGGGTCAGGGTTTCGGTGAACACCGGATCCGCCGACTTGGCGGTGCGGAACAGGCCCTGCGCCTTGGCGTAGGCGGTGACCAGCGCTACCCGCGCCGAGGCCCGGCCGGAGGTCTTGAGATAGTCCAGCGTCGCCGCATCGACCGGGAAGAAGCCGCAGGTCGCGCCATATTCCGGCGCCATGTTGGCGATGGTCGCCTTGTCGGCCACCGAGAGATGATCGAGGCCGGGTCCGAAGAATTCCACGAACTTGCCGACCACGCCGAGCTTGCGCAGCATCTGGGTCACCGTGAGCACCAGATCGGTGGCGGTGACGCCTTCCTTGAGCGCGCCCTTGAGCTTGAAGCCGACCACCGAGGGCAGCAGCATCGACAGCGGCTGGCCAAGCATGCAGGCCTCCGCCTCGATGCCGCCGACGCCCCAGCCGAGCACGGCAAGGCCATTGACCATGGTGGTGTGCGAATCAGTACCGACCAGCGAATCCGGATAGGCCACCTCGAAGGTGCCGGTCTTCTTGCCGACCGTCATCTTCTCCTTCTTGGTCCACACCGTCTGCGCCAGATATTCGAGATTGACCTGGTGGCAGATGCCGGTGCCGGGCGGCACCACGGAGAAGTTCGAAAACGCCTTCTGGCCCCACTTCAGGAACTCGTAGCGCTCCTGGTTCTGCTTGTATTCCTCGACCACGTTCTTGCCGAAGGCCTTGTTGTCGCCGAAGAAGTTGACGATCACCGAATGGTCGATGACGAGATCGACCGGGACCAGCGGATTGATCTTCTCGGCGTCACCGCCGAGCGCCTGCATCGCGTTGCGCATCGCGGCGAGGTCGACCACGGCGGGCACGCCGGTGAAATCCTGCATCAGCACGCGCGCCGGGCGGAAGGCGATTTCATGCTCGAGCGAGCGCTTCTTCAGCCATTTCGAGACCGCGACGATGTCGTCCTTCTTGACGGTGCGGCCGTCCTCGTTGCGGAGCAGGTTTTCCAGCAGCACTTTCATGGAATAGGGAAGCTTTGAAATTCCCTTGAGACCGTTCTTCTCGGCTACGGGCAGGCTGTAATAGACGTAAGACTTGGCGCCGACCTTGAGGGTCTTGCGGCATTTGAAGCTGTCGAGAGAGGTCATGTCTGGAAATCCCAATTGATCGTGATACCCGGCGAGGGTATTTGAACTCGGTCAGCGCAATTGGCCTGACGGCTTGCAGCTGCCCATTGTGTGCTGCATCAAGTTTTCGGCTTATAGAAGCTTTCTAACGGCCCCGCCACAGCGACCATCGTGCTGCGGCGAGGCGGCACCCACAAATTCTCACGCGCTACCGATAAAATTCGAAGGGCTGTAAAAACGGCAAAATGCAGCTCCGGGGACGCGAGGTCAGATGCGTGAGGGGTGGCCGGGAGGTGTTTTCCGGGCTCGATTTCGCTATCTCCGGCGGCGAAGCGCTGGCGGTCACCGGCCGCAACGGATCGGGCAAGACCTCGCTGTTGCGGCTGATCGCGGGGCTTCTGGCTCCGGGGGGCGGCAGCATCGAGATCGAGGGCGGCGATACCGAGCTGACCTTGCCCGAGCAGGCGCATTATCTCGGCCACCGCGATGCGCAGAAACCGGCGCTGAGCGTGATGGAAAACTTAAGCTTCTGGCGCAATTTCCTCGGCGGCGAGGTCGCGGACGCGGCTGATTGCCTCGATCGCGTGGGGCTCTCCCATGCGGCGGATCTGCCGGCGGCGTACCTGTCCGCCGGCCAGCGCCGCCGGCTCGCCTTGGCAAGGCTGCTCGCGGTGCGCCGCCCCATCTGGCTGCTGGACGAGCCGACCACCGCGCTCGATGCCTCAGGACAGACCATGTTCGCCGGCCTGATGCGCGACCATCTGGATGGAGGCGGGCTGATCATCGCTGCCACCCATGGGCCGCTGGGCATCGCGGCGCGCGAGTTGCGGATCGGGGGCGGGTCATGAGCGCACTCGGAGCGCTGATTCGGCGCGACATCAGGATCGCGCTGCGGGTCGGCGGCGGCGCGCTGATCGGTGTCCTGTTCTTCCTTACCGTCGTGGTTCTGATGCCGTTCGCGGTCGGGCCGGATCTGGCATTGCTGACCCGGCTCGGACCGGCGATCCTCTGGCTCGGCGCCCTGCTCGCCAGCCTGCTGACGCTGGACCGGCTGTTCATGGCCGACCATGAGGACGGCTCGCTCGACCTGATCCTGACCGGCCGAACCCCGCTGGAACTCAGCTGCGCCGCCAAGGCGCTGGCGCACTGGATTGCCGCCGGCCTGCCGCTGGTCATTGCGACCCCGGTGCTCGGGCTGCTGCTCAATCTCGACATGGTCGCGACCGGAGCGGTGGCGCTGACGCTGCTGGCCGGCACACCGGCGCTGACCTTCACCGGCATGATCGGGGCGGCGCTTGCCGTGACCCTGCATCGCGGTGGATTATTGCTGGCGGTGCTGGTGTTACCACTCTCGATCCCGGTGCTGATCTTCGGCGTGGCGGCATCGCAGGCGGCGATCACCGGTCCGCTGACGTTCGGCGCGCCGTTTTCGATCCTCTGCGCGCTGTCGCTGGTCAGCTTCGTGGTCGGACCGTTCGCGGCCGCCGCCAGCCTGCGTCACGGACTCGACTGATGTCAGGACCCATTGATACCGATCAACTTTCCGAGCCGACGTTCGTGCTGATTGCCTGCTAGACTGGCTGCCATTACAAGGCTCAAGACCATTATCAGGGTGTCATGAAGCTGATCGATGCACTGACCGATCTCGCCAATCCGACGCGGTTCCTGGCGCTGACCGCGCGGGTGTTGCCGTGGCTGGTAGCGATCACCGCTGTCGTGCTCGCGATTGGCCTTTATCAATCGGTGCTGGCGCCCGACGATTATCAGCAGGGCGCCACCGTGAAGATCATGTTCATCCACGTCCCCAACGCGTGGCTGTCGATGTTCGTCTGGGGCGTGATGAGCATCGCCTCGCTGGGGACGCTGGTGTGGCGGCATCCGCTTGCCGACGTCGCCGCGAAATCCGCCGCGCCCATCGGCGCGGCCTTCACCTTCCTGGCCCTGGTCACGGGCTCTTTGTGGGGCCGGCCGATGTGGGGCACCTATTGGGAATGGGATGCGCGCCTGACCTCCGTGCTGATCCTGTTCCTGATGTATCTCGGCCTGATCGCGCTGTGGCGCGCGGTCGAGGACCCCTCGCGCGCGGCCCGCGCCGCCGCGGTTCTCACTTTGGTCGGCGCCCTTAATCTGCCGATCATCAAGTTCTCGGTCGACTGGTGGAACACGCTGCACCAGCCGGCTTCGGTGATGTGCATGGGCGGACCCACGCTCGACCGCGCCTTCCTGATTCCTCTGCTGGTGATGGCGATCGCCTTCTCACTGCTGTTCGTCACGCTGCATCTTGCCGCCATGCGCAACGAGATCCTGCGCCGCAGGGTGCGGAGCCTGCAGATGATGCAGGCGTCGCAGACATTCGAAGCGTCGCAGACTGGCGCGGGCGCAGCAATGCCGGACCAGGGCACGTTGAAGCCCACAATCGGGACAGCATAAACGCATGGCGCTCGGCCCCTACGCCTCCTTCATCCTGACCTCCTATCTGCTGGCAGCAGCCGTGGTGCTGGCTCTGATCGGCTGGATCGCGATCGACTATCGCGGCCAGACCCGGCGCCTGCGCGAGCTCGAGCAGCGTGGCGTGGTCAGGCGTTCCGGGCGCAGCGCGACGGAGATCCGATGAGCGAGCTGAGTACTCCCGTGACGCCACCGCGACGCCGCAGTGTCATGATGGCGCTGCCGCTGGTGCTGTTCGCAAGCCTTGCGGCGCTGTTCTGGTTTCGACTCGGCGATGGCGATCCCTCGCGGATTCCGTCCGCCCTGATCGGCCATCCGGCGCCGCCAACCGCGCTGCCGCCGATCGAGGGGCTCACCAGCAACGGCGCGGCCGTGCCCGGCCTTGACCCTGCATCGTTCAAGGGCAAGGTCAGCCTCGTCAACGTCTGGGCCTCCTGGTGCGTGCCCTGCCATGATGAAGCGCCGCTGCTCACCGAACTTGCCAAGGACAAGCGGTTCCAGCTGGTCGGCATCAACTACAAGGACGCTCCCGACAACGCGCGGCGCTTCCTCGGCCGCTACGGCAATCCCTTCGCCATCGTCGGCGCCGACGGCAACGGCCGCGCCGGGATCGAATGGGGCGTCTATGGCGTGCCGGAAACCTTCGTCGTCGGGCGCGACGGCACCATCCTCTACAAGCTGGTCGGCCCGATCACGCCGGAAAATATCGAGACCGTGCTCAAGGGCGAGATCGACAAGGCGCTGAAGGCGGGGAGTTGACTCCCACCCCTCCCCAAAATCCACTTGCGAAATGATCGAACAACAGCCATGTATGAGCTATCGAGTTTCGGCCGAACGACTTGGCCTCGCCGCTGATAGCGCGCCTGACTGACGACCCTCCCTCCAGATCTCGACCAAGCTTGCTGCGCTCTTGAGCGCAGTCCCCAACACTTATCTTAAAGGACGATCTCCCATGAATACGGGAACTGTGAAGTGGTTTAACAGCCAAAAGGGTTTCGGCTTCATTCAGCCGGACCAGGGAAGCCAGGATGTTTTCGTTCATATCAGCGCAGTCGAACGCGCCGGCATGAGCACCCTCAACGAGGGACAGAAGGTTTCTTTTGAAATCGTCGCAGACCGCCGGACCGGCAAATCTGCTGCGGAAAATCTGCGCGCTGCGTAAGCTGCCGCAATCGGCGCCATGCTGCTTTGACCACGAATGTACTGGCAAAGCCTCTGGTTTCGCGAACCCCGCGACCGGTTTACCGGCCGCGGGGTTCTTTTATCACGCCGCGCGCAATGTCCGCCAAGGCCAAGACTCGAGCCGTCTGCCGGCGGGTGGCCCACGCATGAAAGCAACTGAGGTCGCGATCGTGTCTGCCAATATCGATCCAGATCAGCAACACGACGACATCATGTACCCGCAGGTCCTCCCGTTTCTGCTGGTCCACGCAGGGTGCGTGGCGGCGATCTGGTCGGGCGTCACATGGCAAGCGATTGCAATTTGCGTTCTTCTGTACTGGCTGCGCATGTTTGCGATCACGGCCGGGTATCACCGGTACTTCTCGCATCGGGCCTACTCAACAAGCCGGACGTTTCAATTCATCCTTGCATTCCTTGCTCAAAGCAGCGCTCAGAAGAGCGTCCTTTGGTGGGCTGCGAAACATCGACATCACCATCTTCACTCGGACACCGAGCAAGATGTGCATTCACCCCGGCACAAGGGCCTGGTGTACAGTCATGTCAGCTGGATCTTTTATCGACAGCACGATGCAACCGATCTGGCGAAAGTGTCGGATTTCGCCTCGTATCCAGAGTTGATGTGGCTGCACAGATTCGAGGTTCTGCCGGCCGTCGTGGTCGGCGGTCTATGCCTGCTCATTGCCGGATGGCCGGGGCTCGTGGTCGGTTTCCTCTGGAGCACCGTGCTTGTCTATCACGCGACGTTTTGCATCAACTCCCTCGCACATGTTCACGGACGCAAGCGGTATGTTACGGGTGATGACTCCCGCAACAATTGGCTGCTGGCTCTGTTCACGATGGGCGAAGGTTGGCACAACAATCATCACGCCTACCAAAGCAGCGCGCAGCAAGGCTTTCGCTGGTGGGAGATTGATGCGACCTATTATGTCCTGGTCGTCCTGTCCTGGTTCGGGATTGTCTGGGGTTTAAGGGCGCCGCCCACGCAGGTTCTCCGCAACGAGCAGCGCTTGGGATCACGCGTCATAAGGCGAACGGCTGAGCAGCTCGCCGGTCGTTTCAATCCCGAATACATCGCGCGGGCTATCACATCGTCGGTCCGCGAGACCGAATTGTCGGCGCGAGACGCGCTTCTCCTGTTGCAGCATCGTGCCGATTTGCGTCTGCCCAGCATGCCAACGCGTGAGCAGTTGCTGGCTGAAGCCCGGGACATGTTCGCGAAGACGAGATCGTTGGACGACATCGTCGACCTTGCACGTGAGCTCCTCGTCGAATCCGTAGGCCTCCTTTTGGTCGGTCCACCTCCAGTCGCCGGCGCAAATCCCACATCCTGAGCGAACAGTGGCGTTTGCCGCGGGCATCCCCATATAAAATGAATGGGAAACTGGCAAAGATTCAGCACACGGGCATCGCACAGGACGAAGGCAGAACTCAGCCAGATGCTGGCCAAGGCTTTCCGCAACACGATGGCCTGACGAGGGCGAGCCAGACACAGTTCGCGCCGTTATCAACCGCTTTCAACCTGTTGGCACTTTCCCTAACGCCATCCTGTTCGATTTGAGTCCGAATGCTCACCAAGGCAGGTCGGCCGAGCCCTCACACAGATTCTGTTGAGAGCACCCCACCCCACGCCCAACCTACCCTCTCCCCGGGAGCGGAATCACCCCTTGCTGACATCCCCCGCATCGTCTTCGCTCGCCTGCAGCGACGCCGGCTCCAGATGATAGCGCTTGATCAGCGGCATCTGCGCGACGGCAAAGATCATGGTCAGCGGAATCACGCCGAACGCCTTGAACGCGACCCAGACATCCGTGCTCTGGGTGCGCCAGATCGCCTCGTTCAGGAATGCCATCGCGAGGAAGAACAGCGCCCAGCGGAAGGTGAGGGTGCGCCAGCCCCGCGGCGTCAGATTGAACATCTGGTCGAACAGGATGGCGATGAAGGAGCGGCCGACCAGCAGCCCGCCACCGAGGATGGCCGCGAACAGGCCGTAGATGATGGTCGGCTTGACCTTGATGAAGGTCTCGTCGTGCAGCACCAGGGTCAGCGTGCCGAACACCAGCACGATCACCCCGGTGACCAGCGCCATCAGCGGCACGTGCTTCGTCACCACATAGGAGGCGATCATCGCGGCCACGATCGCGACCATGAAGGCGCCGGTCGCCACGAACAGATTGAATTTGGCATTGGCGACGAAGAACACGAGCAGGGGGCCGAGTTCGGTCGCAAGCTTGAACAGCGGATGCGGTTGGGTCTTGTCCATCATATAACCTTCGTTGCCGTCATCGACCGCCGCCGGGTCGCGCCATCGGCACGCCCGATGACAAGCTCCAGCGGACGATCCAGTCGTCAGAGACGCCCCGTTTCCAGCGAGCGCTGCGGCGAACTGGATGCCCCGTTGTCGCGAGGCATGACAAAAGAACCTTAAGAGTCCATTCCTGCAATTGCGCGCGCGAAATCGCGTGCGGTGAACGGCGCAAGATCGTCGACGCCTTCGCCGACGCCGATGAAGTGCACCGGCAGTTTGTGCTTTTCGGCGAGCGCCACCAGGATGCCGCCCCGCGCCGTGCCGTCGAGCTTGGTCATGACGAGGCCGGTGACGCCGGCAATACGATGAAATGCCTCGACCTGCGACAGCGCATTTTGTCCCACGGTGGCGTCGAGCACCAGCAGCACCGCATGCGGCGCCGAATCATCGACCTTGCGAATGACACGCACCACCTTCTCCAGCTCGTTCATCAGCTCGGCCTTGTTCTGCAGCCGGCCCGCGGTGTCGATCAGCAGCACGTCGCGCGCCTGCTCCTTCGCCGCGGTCAGCGCATTGAAGGCAAGGCTCGCCGAGTCGGAGCCTTGCGCGCCGGCGATGACCGGCGATTTTGTCCGCTCGCCCCAGACCTTGAGCTGCTCGATGGCGGCGGCACGAAAGGTATCGCCGGCCGCCAGCATGACCTTGCGGCCCTCGGCGGCGAGCTTCGCCGCGAGCTTGCCGATGGTGGTGGTCTTGCCGGAGCCGTTGACGCCAACGACAAGGATAACAAATGGTTTCAGCGACGCATCGATCACAAGCGGCTTCGCCACCGGGCCGAGCACCTTCTCGACCTCGGTCGCGACCACGGTCTTGACCTCGTCGGCGGTGATCGCCTTGTCATAGCGCCCATGGCCGACAGCGGCTGCGACCCGTGCCGCCACCTCGGTGCCGAGATCGGCGCGCAGCAGCACATCCTCGATGTCGTCGAGCATGGCGCGATCGAGCTTGCGCTTGGTGACGAGATCGGCGACCGCAGATCCCAGCGAGCTCGAGGTGCGCTTGAGCCCGCTCGACAGCCGGCGCCACCAGCTCAGCTTGGGTGTTTCGGAGGTTGTATCGTTCATGATGGGGACGTGTTAGCGGTTTCGCGCCATGAACGAAAGTCTCGACAGCCCAACGCAGGTTCCCGGCCTGACCGCCGACGAGATCCTCGCGCGCGTCCTCCATCGCGACGGATTGATGCTGGTCATTGACAAGCCTCCCGGGCTGCCGGTGCATCGCGGCCCCAAGGGCGGCGCCAACCTGGAGGCCTCGTTCGACGCGCTGCGCTTCGGCCTGCCGCGCCCGCCGGTCCTGGCCCACCGGCTGGACAAGGATACCTCGGGCTGTCTCGTTCTGGGACGCCATCGCAAGGCAACGGCGTCGCTCGGGCTTTTGTTCAAGCATGGCCGCATCGCCAAGACCTATTGGGTGGTGGTCGA
>Ga0307507_10009185_pt1 | contig 13277 bp, 16 predicted proteins | sample 7_EM_MG_FD_207223 | JGI IMG/M metagenome (GOLD analysis project Ga0307507, IMG submission 207223) | Populus trichocarpa ectomycorrhiza microbial communities from riparian zone in the Pacific Northwest, United States - 7_EM | ecosystem: Host-associated > Plants > Roots > Unclassified | place...
CGCCGTGGGTACGCAGGCGGGCAAGGACGTCGTCGATGTCGTCGACGGCGAACATGATGCGGCGGATGCCCAGCGTGTTCGCCGGTGCGTTCGGCGCGGCGCCGGCGACCGCCACCGGGTTGTGGTAGCTCATCAGCTCGAGCTTGCTGTGGCCGTCCGGTGTCCGCACCATCGCGACGTCGACCTTCACGCTGTCGAACCCGCAGATGCGGGCCGCCCACGCTCCGTCGACCGTCATCTCGCCCTCCAGTTCCATCCCGAGTTCCACGAAGAACGCGACGGTGGTCTCGAGGTCTTCGACAACGATGCCGACGTTGTCCATCCGCTTCAGCATGGTGGTTCTCCTTCGTCGTGGGCGCTGGTGTTCCCGGGGACGGAGCCCGTGCCAGATTCTCGACACCCGGAGTGTGCCGAGTTTTGGCACAATCTGCGGCCGAAGCGAATGAGGGGGTTTGATGATCGACGTCATCGTGGCCGGCGCCGGCCCAACCGGCGTGATGCTGGCCGGCGAGCTGCGGCTGCAGGGGGTGCACGCGCTCGTGCTGGACAAGGACACCGAGCCGACCCCGGTGGTCCGCGCGCTCGGCCTGCACGCACGCAGCATCGAGGTGCTCGACCAGCGCGGCCTGCTGGAGCCGTTCCTCGCGCTCGGCAAGCAGTACCCGCTCCGTGGGTCCTTCGCCGGCATCATCAAACCGTCGCCGGAACGGCTGGACACGGCGCACGCGTACCTTCTCGGCATCCTGCAGCCCACCGTCGACCGCCTGCTGACCGAGCACGCCGTCGAGCTCGGCGTCGAGATCCGGCGCGGCTGCGAACTGGCCGGGCTGAGCCAGGACGACGACGGGGTGACCGCCGAGCTGGCCGACGGCACACAGCTCCGTTCGCGCTACCTCGTCGGCTGCGACGGCGGACGCAGCACGGTGCGCAAGGCGCTCGGCGTCGCCTTCCCCGGCGAACCCACCAAGGTCGACACGCTGATCGGCGAGATGGAGCTGACCGCGTCCCTGGAGACGATCAACGCTCTGAACACCGAAGTCCGCAAGACCCAGCTGCGGTTCGGCGTCATGCCGCTGGCGGACGGGGCGTACCGCGTCGGCGCGCCCGCGGACGGCGTGGCCGAGGACCGCACGGTCCCGCCGACCTTCGAGGAGTTCAAGCGGCAGCTGGTGGCGACCGCCGGTACCGACCTCGGTGCGCATTCGCCGCGCTGGCTCTCCCGCTTCGGCGACGCCACCCGGCTGGCCGAGCGCTACCGGAGCGGCCGGGTGCTGCTGGCAGGCGACGCGGCGCACGTCCACCCGCCGGTCGGCGGCCAGGGGCTCAACCTCGGCATCCAGGACGCGTTCAACCTCGGCTGGAAGCTGGCCGCGGAGATCAACGGCTGGGCGCCGGAGGGGCTGCTGGACAGCTACCACACCGAACGGCACCCGGTGGCCGCCGCCGTGCTGGACAACACCCGCGCGCAGATGGAGCTGCTGTCGCTCGAGCCTGGTGCCCAGGCGGTGCGTGGGCTGATTTCGGAGCTGATGGACTTCGACGACGTGCGTCGATATCTGGTCGAGAAGATCACCGCGATCGGGATCCGCTACGACTTCGGCGAGGGGCCCGAACTGCTCGGCCGGCGGCTGCGGGACGTCGAACTGAAGCAGGGGCGCCTCTACGAGCTGATGCACGCCGGACGCGGACTGCTGCTCGACCAGACCGGCCGGCTTTCGGTCGCGGGATGGACGGATCGGGTCGACCACGTCGTCGACGTCAGTGAAGAACTGGACGTGCCCGCGGTGCTGCTGCGGCCGGACGGCCACGTGGCCTGGATCGGTGACGACCAGCAGGATCTGCTCGGCAGGCTGAACCAGTGGTTCGGCGCCGCCACCGGCTGAGCGGTCCGTTCTGTTCAAGACACCCCACACGTGAACCCCCATCCTGGAGCCATGATCGAGTACACAGTTGACTTCGTCGAGTTCCCGTCGGGCTCGGCGCCCGCCTCCAGCCAGTTCTTCGCGAAGGCATTCGGCTGGGCCGCGACCTCTTACGGCCCCGACTACGCCGACGTCCAGGGCGGGGGTATCGCGCTCGGGTTCCAGGCCGACAAGGGCGAACAGACCAGCGCGCCCCTGGTCACGATCCGCACGGACGACCTCGTGCAGGCCCGGCAAGCCATCGAGGACGCGGGCGGCGTCGTCACCGTCGAACCCTTCGATTTCCCCGGCGGCCGGCGCTTTCACTTCCGCGAGCCCGGCGGCTGCGAACTGGCCGTGTGGCGCCCCACCGCATAATCAGTGAGACACGCATGTAGACGTGGCGCGGCCGGCTCCGACGTTCCAGGCGAGGATGGGTCATCGGGACGCATCCACCACGCCGAGGAGCCGATCGTGAAGTACGTGATCCTGATTCACTCCAACCCCCAGCCGTGGGGACACCCGACTCCCGACTACCTGCCCGAGTACCAGGACCTGCCGCGGGCGGACCGGGACAAGCTGACCTCCGAGTTCGAGAAGCTGCTCGGCGAGCTTCAGGAGAACGGCGAACTGGTCATGGGCGAGGCGCTGGGAGCGCCCGAATCGTCGCGGCTGTACCGGTGGGACGACGGGAAGCCGCTGGTCACCGACGGCCCGTATTCGGAAGCCAAGGAACACCTTGCCGGGTTCTTCCTGATCGACGTGGAGAGCCAGGCCCGCGCCGAGGAGATCACCACGCACTTCTCCGGTCCGGGCGAGACCGTCGAGCTGCGGCCCGCCATGTGGCCGGGCGGCGACGACCAGTGACCACGCGGGTGGCGGAGGACGTGTGGCGGCGCGAATCGCCGCACGTCCTCGCCGCCCTGCTGCGCCGGCACGGCGACCTCGGTGACTGCGAGGACGCGGCACAGGAGGCAGCGGAAGCGGCGGCGACGCAATGGGATCGGGACGGCGTGCCCGACAATCCGCGCGCCTGGCTCATCCGGGTCGCCTCGCGACGGCTGATCGACCGGGTGCGTGCCGACAGCGCTCGGGCGGGCCGGGAGGAAGCGGTGGCCGTGGCGCAGCCCGGCGACGCGTACCTGGCACCGCCGGCCGACGCCTATCGAAGCGACGGCGATGACACGCTGCGGCTGTTTCTTCTGTGCTGTCACCCCAGCTTGAGCCGTCCTTCGCAGGTCGCGTTGACACTGCACGCGGTCGCCGGTCTGAGTACCGCCGCGATCGCCGCCGCGTACCTGGTGCCCGAGCGCACGATGACCCAGCGCCTGACCAGGGCGCGATCCACACTGCGGGCGGCGGGCGCGGAGTTCGGGCTCCCGACCGAGGACGAGCTGCCCTCGCGGATCGCCGCGGTGCTCGACGTCTGCCATCTGCTGTTCACTGAGGGACATACGCGTTCCACCGGTGGGTCGCTGGTGGATTCGGACCTGGCCGAGGAAGCCATCCGCCTCACCCGGCAGCTGCACGCGATACTGCCGGAGCACGACGAGGCGGCCGGCGCCTTGGCGCTGATGCTGCTCACGCATGCGCGCGCGGCCGCACGGACCGACGGCGGCGACCTGGTGCCGCTGGCCGAACAGGACCGCACGCGGTGGGACCACGAGCGGATCGCCGAAGGGGTGCGGATCCTGGAGCGGGTCCTGCCACGCGGGCACGTCGGCAGGTTCCAGCTGCAGGCCGCGATCGCCGCCGTCCACGCGGAAGCTCCCGTCTGGGAAAGCACGGACTGGCTCCAGATCAGCCTGCTCTACGCGATGCTCACGCAGGTGGCGCCGAGCCCGGTCGTGACGCTCAACCGGGCGGTCGCGGTCGGGATGGCGCTCGGCCCCGAGGACGGTCTGGCTCTCGTCGATCCGTTGCTCGACGATCCGGCCATGCGGCGGCACCACCGGACCCACGCCGTCCGCGCCCACCTGCTGGAAATGGCAGGCGACCCGGCCGGCGCGATCGCCGGCTACCGTCAGGCGGCCCAGCTCACCACGAGCTTGCCCGAGCAGCGCTATCTCAACGCCTGCATCAACCGCCTCACCGCAAGCTGACCCCTCGGCGCGGGACGCAGCAGGTCGCGCCAGTCCGCGGGCCAGGTCGCCAGCGCGATCGCCGCCATGATCACCAGGTGCGTCGGGGCCATGACGCTCTCGGAAAACGGGTGGTGGTTGAGGATGTGCGTGGTCACGGCGCCGGTGAGCACCAGCACCAGCGCGCCCGCCCCGATGAACCGGAAGCGGCGCCGGGGGATCAGCAGGAACAGCGCGCACACCAGCTCGATCCCGCCGACCACGAACCGGAACCAGGACGGGTAGCCCCAGTCGGCGAACTTCACCGAGTACGCCGGGCCGAAGTACGGCGGGATTCACCTCCCTGACCGGCCCCGGCCGAAAGGTGTGACAGCGCGCCTTCGAGCAGCGTGTGCTCGGCCGGATTCCGGCTCAGCTCCATCGCCCTCCGGTACGCCTCCGCGGCATCATCGCTGCGCCCCAGGCGTTTCAGGAAGTCCGCGCGGATCGCGTGGAAGAGGTAGTAGTCGTTCAGGTTCAGCTCTTCCACCAGCGACAGCGCGGGTTCCGGACCGTCCACTTCGGCCACCGCCACCGCGCGGTTCAGCGCGACGACCGGGGTCGGCGCCACGGCGAGCAGCTGGTCGTAGAGCTGCTTGATCTGCCACCAGTCGGTCGCCGAGGCCGAGGGCGCGTCACTGTGGACGGCGTTGATCGCGGCCTGGATCTGGTACGGGCCCGGCTGGTTGCGGCGCAGGCAGCGCCGGACGATCTCCTGCCCCTCGGCGATCAGGGCGACCTCCCACAGCGACCGGTCCTGATCTGCCAGCAGCACCAGCTCTCCCCCGGCCGTCGTCCGACCCGCGCGACGCGACTCGATCAGCAGCATCAGCGCGAGCAGCCCCCACACCTCGGGCTCGTCGGGCATCAGCTCCGCCAGCACCCGGCCCAGCCGGATCGCCTCGCCACACAGGTCCTCCCGCGAACCGTCCGTGTATCCCTCGTTGAAGATCAGATACACCACCGCCAGCACCGGCTTCAGCCGTTCCGGGAGGTCGTGGTCCTGCGGCACGCGGTACGGGATGCCGGCGTCGCGGATCTTGTTCTTGGCCCGGACCAGACGCTGGGCCATGGTCGGCTCGGCGACCAGGAACGCGCTCGCGATCTCGGTGGTGGTCAGCCCGCCGAGCAACCGCAGCGTGAGCGCGACCTGGACGCCAGGGGCCAGCGCCGGGTGACAGCAGGTGAAGATCAGCCGGAGACGTTCGTCGCGCACAGCGCCCTCCTCGGCGGGCTCGGCGTCGGCGTGCAGCAGAGCGGCCTGGGCGTGCCGGTCCACCCGTGAGGATTCGCGCCGCAGGCGGTCGATCGCGCGGTTGCGAGCCGTGGTGATGATCCAGCCGGCCGGGCTCGGCGGCACTCCTGCGGACGGCCAGCGGCGTACCGCCTCGGCGAAGGCGTCCTGGACGGCTTCCTCGGCGATGTCGATGTCGCCGAACACGCGGATCAGCACGGAGACCGCACGGCCGTACTCCTGGCTGAACACCCGCTCGATCTCCGCGCTCACTGGAAGGGCCGCACCTCGACCGGCAACGGCGCGACGGCGTCGGCGAGCCTTCGGGCCCACACCAACGCGGCGTCGAGGTCGGGCGCGGACAGGATCGTGAACCCGCCGAGGTGTTCCTTGCCCTCGGTGTACGGGCCATCGGTGAGCAGGAAGTCGTGGTCCTTCGCTCGCACCACGGTCGCCGAGGACGGCGGGTGCAGGCCGCCCGCGAACACCCACGAGCCTGCTTCGCGCAGTTCGGCGTTGAGCGCGTCGAGCTTCTCGACGATCTCGGCCAGGGCCTCGGGCGACGGGGTCGGGCCGTCCGGCTGGTAGATGCTGAGCAGGTACTGCTTCATCGGATGCTCCTCCTCACGGCCGGGGAGCTCCCGGCCACACCCCTCATACGAACGCCGGCACGCCGGATCGACAGAACCTAGCGCGGAATTCATCGATCATCCGGTGAGACACTGGATCGATGATCAGCTCACGCCAGCTGGAATACGTCCGCGCTGTGGCCCGCGAACTGCACTTCACCCGCGCGGCGCAGACACTGCGGATCGCCCAGCCCGCGCTGTCCCAGCAGATCCGGAAGCTGGAACGCCAGCTCGGCGTCGAACTCTTCGACCGGAACAACCACCGCGTCGCACTCACCCCGGCCGGAACGGCGCTGCTCGCGCACGCCGAGCGCGTCCTGGCCGACCTCGCCGCGGTCGAGGAGGAACTGCTCGGCTGGGCTGGCGGCACCCGCGGCCGGATCCGGCTGGGCAGCGCCCGCGGCCTGACCACCCGGCTCGCCCGCCTGCTGACCGCGTTCGGCGAGCAGTGCCCGGACGTCGAGGTCGAACTGCGCGAGCTGACGACCGCCGAGATGCTCGCGGGACTGCACGCCGGAGAGCTCGACGCCGCCACCGTCGCGCTCTCCCCCGGCCTCGACGACGGCCGCCTGATCACGCGCTCGCTCGGCGAGGAACCTTTGGTGCTCATCAGCGCCGGGAACGGTCCGTTCGCCGGGCGGTACCGGGTGCCGGTCGCCGAGCTCGACGGGGCCGATCTGGTCGGTTACCCGCAAGGCTCGGTCGTCCGCGAGATCGTGCTGACCACGCTCGACGCCGCCGGGGCGCGGGCACGGTTCAGGTTCGAGACCCGTGACCACAGCACCGCTCGCGCGCTGGCGAGCCTCGGCTCGGCCGCCGCGATCGTCCCGCGTTCCATCGCCGAGGCGCCCGGCCAGCCGGTCCATGTGGCCCGGCTCGACCCGGAACCGTCGTGGTCGCCGGCGCTGGCCTGGTCGGCCACCCGGCGCCCCGGCCCGGCGTTGAGCGCGTTCCTGAACTTCGCGGAGCTTGGTGATAACTGGAATCAATGACTGTGAGCTCATTAAGATCTTGGACATCTTAGGGATGACGCGACGATGATCAGGACATGACCGTGACGATCCGGGGCACACACGGCCCCGCTGTGCTGCTGGTCCACGCGCTGGGGGTGGACCAGCGGATGTGGGAACCCGTGCTGGACCGGCTCGCCGTCGGACGGCGGGTGATCACCTACGACGTGCGCGGACACGGGACGGCTGCCGCGGCGCCGATCCCGTTCACGATGGCCGACCTCGCCGCGGACCTGCTCGGCGTGCTCGACGCATGCGAACTGGAGTCCGCGCACGTCGCCGGGTTGTCGATGGGCGGGGCGATCGCGCAGAGCGCCGCCGTCGCCGATCCCGCGCGGTTCGCGTCCTTGACCCTGGTCGCCGCACCCGACCGCCCGTTGCCGGAGGCATTCGAAGAACGCGCGAGCATCGCCGAAACCCAAGGCATGGCACCACTTGTCGAACCGACGTTGCAGCGCTGGTTCACCCCGGCAGCGCTCGCCGCGGACACTCCGGGCGTGCAGTACGCCCGGGAATGCCTGACCGCGTTCGACCCGGCGACCTGGGCCGCGATCTGGCGCGGATACTCCACATTGGACGTCTACGGCCGGCTGCAGGACTTCCCCGCACCCACTCTGGTCCTGGCCGGCGAGGCCGACGCGTCGATCCCGGTGGCGGGCATGAAGGCGATCGCCGGCCGGATCGGAGCCCGGTTCGAGGTCGTGCCGGGCGCCCCGCACCTGCAGACGCTCGAATGTCCCGACGCGGTGGCCGACGCCCTGGACCGCTTCCTGCCCGCGGAGATCCACATCCCGTAGGGTCGCGGCGTGACTGGGTATGCCGACCTCGAACCGGTGCCGGACCTCGCGCTCGCCACCCCCGAGGAACGGCTGGCGCACCTGGACGAGGCCGCCGCCGAGCACGTCGCCACCCAACGGCCGCCGAACACGCTCAAGGCGTACGCCCAGGACTGGCAGGTCTGGCAGGACTACACCGCCGAGGTCGGGATCCCGCTGCTGTCGGCTTCGTTGGGCGCGCTCACCGGATTCGTCGTCTGGCTGGAACGCGGCCGCATCCTGCGTCCGGACGAGCGGTCGGTGCCCGAGGTCCCGGAACGCGCGGCGCCCGCGGCACCTTCGACGATCGAACGGCGGCTCACCGGCGCGCTCGCCGGGTTGCGCCACGACAAGGTCGTCGTCGATCCCGAAGCCAGCCGTGCAGCATGGCGCGCGTTGAAGGGCTACCGGCAGCGGCTGGCCCGCGAGGGCGTCCAGCGGGGGCGCGGCAAGGCCACCATGGTCACGCTGACGGACCTGAAAGCGATGTCGCGCGCCTGCCCGGACAGCGTCGGCGGCGCTCGTGACCGGGCGATGCTGCTGATCGGCTTTCCCATCGCCGCGCGGTGTTCGGACCTGGCGAACCTGCTGGTCACGGACGTCGTGCCGGTCGACGACCGCGGGCTGGCGGTGACCGTGCGGCACGGCAAAAGCACCGGCGACATGGTCGTCCCACGCCGGGAGAACCCGGACACCGATCCGGTGCGGGCCTGGCACGCCTGGCGCGTCGCTGCTTCGGTCGGTGAGGGCCCTGCGTTCCGGCGGGTCGACCGGCACGGCAACGTCGGCGCCGGTCTGAGCACCACCGGCGTCAACCAGATCCTGACCCGCGCCGGCGTGCGCGCCGGGCTGTCCTACCCGGTGACCGGCCACTCGCTGCGTTCCGGCTTCGCGACCGAGGCCCGCCGCGCCGGGGCGGACGATCTCGCCATCGCCGACCAGGGACGCTGGGTGCGCGGCAGCCGGGCGCTGTACGAGTACATCCGCCGTGTCGACCAGTGGGACGACAACGCCGCGGGCGCACTCGACCTCTGACTCAGGAGCCGAGCTGCGAGCGCGTCGCCCCGACCACGACGCCGTCGAGCCGCGCGAGCCAGCTGCCGCAGATGCACCGCACGTACTCGACCCGGCGCGTGTCCTGAGTAGCGGAGACGGGAAGTTCCGCCAGGGGCCAGCCGCAGCGGGGGCATCGGTTCCGTTCCATACCCCGATCGTGCTGTAATGGTCTAGTGCACTTCAACCCTTACGGCGGCTCGGGCGCGCTCGTCGCCGCCGACCTGGTGAACGCGGGCTCGTCCGGTGACCTGCTGGCCGGGATGGTGCGGCACGGGATGTCCATCGCGTCCCTGACCGACACGGAGAACGAGCAGATCCAGGCGTGGGCCTCACGGCTGCGGCCGGTGTTCGCGGCGGCGCCGGACGAGCGGGTCGCCTTGGTCAACGACCTGCTCACGGACTCGGCGTGCCGCCCCTACATCTCCAGCCACGACGGGAAACCGCCGCATCTGCACTACTCGGCGGCCGCCGCCGGCCCGGTCGGGCGTGTCCGCGCGTACACCGCGGGCGGGCTCGCGCACCTGGTCTGCGAAGATCCGGAGCGGCTCGGCATCTGCGAGCGCGAAGGCTGCGAAGTCGCGTACGTCGACACGTCCCGCAACGGCCGACGCCGCTACTGCTCAACCCGCTGCGCGACGCGCGTGTACGTCGCGGAGCACCGCGCGCGCCAAGTCAGCGCGTGAAGTCCGTGAATGGCACATTGAGGGTCTTTACGACCCTCAATGTGCCATTCACGGACTTGGACTCAAGCGGAGACTGACTGCTCGGCACCACCGACGATGTGGTCGACGAAGCCGTACTCCAGCGCCTCGTCGGCGTCGAACCAGCGGTCGCGGTCCGCGTCCGCCGCGATGCGCTCGACCGGCTGGCCGGTCTGAGCCGAGGTGATCTCCGCGATGCGGCGCTTCATCTTGCCGAACACCTCCGCCTGGATCGCGATGTCGGCCGCGACCCCGCCGATCCCGGCCGAGGGCTGGTGCATCACGATCCGCGTGTTGGGCAGCAGGTACCGCTTGCCCGGCGTGCCCGAAGACAGCAGGAACTGGCCCATCGAGGCGACGAACCCCAGCCCCCAGGTCGAAACGTCCGGCTTGACCAGCCGCATCGTGTCGTAGATGGCCATGCCCGCGGTGACCGACCCGCCCGGCGAATTGATGTAGAACGTGATGTCGCGCTCGGCGTCGTCGGCGGCCAGGAGAAGCAGCTGCGCGGTGATCCGGTTGGCCACGTCGTCGGTGACCTCCGTGCCCAGGAAGACGATCCGGTCGCGCAGCAGCTGCTCGTAGACGGAGTCGTTGAGCGACAGTCCCGCCGTCGGCGACTGCATCTCGGGTGCCAGGTGAAGGGTCATTCGGTTCCCGCCCTTGTCTCGAAGTTCGACCTCGAAACCGACGGTATGCCCTCAAGATCGGCCACGCGGACGTCGTTCGCTCAGGGCGTGCGCGGTTCGCTGCGGGCGATCACTTCTCGCCGAGGACCTCGCGCAGTTTGCGCGCGAAGGCCTCGGGCTGGCCGGCGTAGCCGAACTCGCCGCCGAGGAAACCGCCGTGGTGGCTGGGGAACACGACCGCCTCCTGCCCGAGCAACTCGGCCGTCGCCACCGCTGTCCGCCCGGTGAAAGTGCCCAGGGACTCCTCGCCCACCGCGATCACGATGGTCGTGGGCGCCGCGGCCAGCGCGTCGACGTCGGGACGATAGTCGCTGACGGCCAGGGACCGGTCGGAGAGCAACGGGTCGTCGCGGGAGCCGTCGTCCGCGTCCGGGATGCCGAACATCGCGGGATCCGCCGGTGGCCGGGCGAAGTAGTCGTCGGTGAACTCGCCCTGCCAAGACGTCATCGCGATGAAGACCGCCATACCGGCGCCGGATCCCTTGGCCTGGTACGCCTCCCGCCAGGCGTCGCGGGCCCGCTCGGCCGCCGCGGCGTCGGGCAGCACCGGGATCAGCGGCGGCTCGTGGGCCACCAGGGTGGTCACGTCGTCCGGGTGGGCGGCCACGAGCGCGAGCGCGGTCACCGCGCCGCCGCTGCTCCCGAACATCTCGACCGGGCCGGCGCCGAGTGCCTCGATGACGGCGTGCACGTCACCCGCCTGGACCGTGGGGACGTGGTCGGCCCGGCCGTCCTTGCGGACGCTGCGGCCGAGGCCGCGCGGGTCGTAGGTGACCACGGTCCGGTCGGGGAAGTACGACGCCAGCGTCGTGAAGCCCCCGGCCTCCATGGGCTGGCCGATCATGAACAGCGGCGGAGGTCCGCCCGCGGTGGGCAGCGGGCCGTGCACGTCGTACGCGATGTCGGCCTCGGCCGTCTCCAGCATGTGCGTCGTCGTCATGGCAGTCGAGACTACGCCCGACGCGCCGACACGATAGGACGCAAATCCACCACTCGGGCCCGGTTGTGGTCTACAAAGGATTTGACCATCGCCCGGCTCCTGACCAGCGCAGGGAGAGCGTCATGGCCGCACCGCAGACCGAGACCGCCGTACACGACGGAACCACCCTGCTCGGCACTGTGGCCTTCTGCCCCCGTGCCCAGCGGGCCTGCCGCACCGACGTCTGGGTCGCCCGCGACACGGACGGAAAGCGAGTGGGCGGCGCGCTCCGCCACGGCGCCGCCGCCGAGCTCCTGCGCCGCCGCGCCCACGGACGCTGACACCGCCCTAACTCGGTGCGCCGTCCACGACCTGGCGGTGCCCGAGCGGCTCGCGCAGTGTCACGACGGTGGTGAACGGCGCGGCGAGCTGGGGTTGCGGCCCGTCGCACGCGGCGCCGGGCAGGTGGCCGACCAGGAGCGTCACCGTGACCGTCCCGGCCGTCTCCAGGACGTCGACCCGCCCGAGCGCCTGGCACTCCGGGTGGCCGGTGACGCTGTAGTGGAGCCGGAGTTCCCGTCCCGCACCGGCTTCGGCACGGGACCAGCGCCGCGGCCGGAGTTCGACGATCCGGGTGTCCGGGCGGGCTTCGTTCGGCGCGGTCGCCGGGGCGCCGGTCGGCCTCGGCAGTGGCCCCGAGGAGACGACACCGCCGTGCTCGATTCCGGTGCCGCCGGGCGCCCCGCAGGCCGCCAGAAGCACGAGCGCGACGCTCAGGCGCAGTGTTCGCACACGGCCTCCTTCAAAAGGACCGTGGGGGAAGCCCGGCCGGGCTTCCCCCACGGGGCGATCAGGTGGAAATACCGCGCACCGTGGCGTACAGACTCGCGACCTGGTTTCCGTAATAGGGCGAGAACATGTACTGCGGGAGCGTGTTGTACTTGTAATCATTGTGGCCGTTGATATAGCCCCAGTTTCCGTCGAAGAAGTTCAGCCATGCGCCGCCGGAGGAACCACCCGTCATGTAATTGAGCATGTAGATGCTGCCGCCACCGGCGTCGTAGGTGTAGTTGTTCTCCGCGGTCAGGCAGCAGCCGTTGAACGGCGCCGCCTGCGGGTACCCGAAGGCGTACATGTAATAGCCGATCGGGTAGTTCCAGGCGATCCCCTGGCCACCGAGGTAGTCGGTGATCCGCCAGCCCGCGTTGCGGTACATCACGGCCGCGCCGACGTCGTTGGCGAAGTCGTTGTTGTTGTAGAACCAGGCGTTCGTGGTCCACAGCTGGTAGGCGTACCAGTAGCCGTAGGGCGCATAGCCGCTGGCGTAGTTCGGCACGAACGTCCAGTTGTAGTTCCAGGCCTGGCCGTCCGACACGCAGTGCCCGGCCGTCCACACCTCGGACCTGCCCTCGGAGTTGACGACCGTGCCCGAGCACACGTAGTCGACGCCGAAGCTGGTGAAGAACACCTTGCCGGAGGTCCGGGCGACCGGATGCCCGACCGGGTAGTTCGGGTAGTACGCCGCCGGTGCGGCACCCCCGTCGGTCTTGGCCTGCGGCACACCCTTGGGCTCGGCGGCCGGCGTGCTCGGCGCGACCTTGCCGGTCGCGCCGTCCGGCTTGGATGCCGCGACCTGGGGCTGCGCGGCCGAAGCCTGCGCCTTGACCGAGGGCATCTCACTGTCCGGCCGGGCCGCCTTCATCCGGCTGGATGTCCAATACGCGGCGAGCGCCTGCGCATGGGCGTCCGTGCCGGTGCCCTGTGCACTGGCCGCCACGTCCGGGCTGAGCTGCGCGGGACCGGAGATGGCGCCCGCCTGACCGGCGTTCGCGGTGCCGGCGACACCCAGTGTGCCCGCGACCAGTGCCGCGGCGAACAGCAGTCCGGTGACCATTCTGGATCTTCGTTCAGAAAACATGGTCTTCCTCAATTCGTCCGGAAAAAGAATCACCGTGAGCCCGCGCGGAAGACGTGGTGATTTCGGGATTTCATCCCCCGCGTCGGCCCTCGGTGTCGTGTATCGAGTTTCGGCCGTCCACCCAGTTGACGAGCCGCGACCACGCTACCGCGATTTCCTGCGCAGCAAATACCGCCGCCCGGGCGAACGCCGAACGGCGGCAAAAACATTTCGCCACTATTTGATCTTAAGTCGGGGAAATCGATTCCCGAAGAATAGGGAAATGTGCATCCTTCGACCGTTGAG
>Ga0307507_10009186_pt1 | contig 13276 bp, 12 predicted proteins | sample 7_EM_MG_FD_207223 | JGI IMG/M metagenome (GOLD analysis project Ga0307507, IMG submission 207223) | Populus trichocarpa ectomycorrhiza microbial communities from riparian zone in the Pacific Northwest, United States - 7_EM | ecosystem: Host-associated > Plants > Roots > Unclassified | place...
CGGGCGCCGCTGCTGTTCGACCCCTACCGCCGCAACCGGGCGACCGGCGGGTTCCTGCTCATCGACACGCACACCGGCGACACGGTCGCGGCCGGGATGCTCACCGGCCCGGCGGTGTCCCCGGTGGTCTGGCACACGGCCGCGGTGCGCCGCGAGGACCGGCCGACCCGCGGCGCGACGGTGTGGCTGACCGGGCTTTCGGCCTCGGGGAAGTCTTCGGTGGCCGCGGAACTGGAACGCCGGCTGGTCGCCGCCGGGCGTCCGGCGTACCTGCTCGACGGCGACAACCTGCGTCACGGGTTGAACGCCGACCTCGGCTTCGGCCCGGCGGACCGCGCGGAGAACGTCCGGCGCGTCGCCGAAGTGGCGCGGCTGTTCGCCGACTCCGGCACGGTGGCGATCGCGTCGCTGATCAGCCCGTACGAAGCGGATCGCGCGCTGGCTCGCACCGCACATCGGGAAGCGGGACTGCCATTCATCGAGGTCTTCGTCGACACGCCGCTGGAGATCTGCGAGGCGCGTGACCCGAAGGGGATGTACGCGAAGGCGAGGGCCGGGGAGATCACCGGGTTCACCGGCATCGACGCGCCCTACGAGCGACCTGTGGCGCCGGACCTCGTGCTGCGTCCGGGCGACGGCGACCCCGCGGCCATGGCGGCGGCGATCCTGGCCCTGCTGGAAAGGGACTCGTGAGTGTTGCCGCCGGTTATAATAGAACCGGCAACGCCACTCACGAGTCCCTACCCCGGCGTCACGAAACCCGACTCGTACGCCCTGATCACCGCTTGCGTCCGGTCCCGCGCCCCGAGCTTCGCCAGCACGTTCCCCACGTGCGTCTTCACCGTCTGAATCCCCAGGTACAGCTCGCCCGCGATCTCCACATTGGACAGTCCACCGGCCATCAGCTTCAGCACCTCGCGCTCCCGCTCGGTCAGCCCCGCCTTGGCGAGGCCGTCCTGCGCGCCGCCGCCGGAGTGCTCGGCCGCCAGGCGCCGGATCGCGGCCGGGAACAGCAGCGAGTCCCCCGCCACGACGGTCCGGATCGCCGCGACGATCTCCTCCGGGCGCGCCCGCTTCAGCAGAAACCCGCTCGCCCCGGCGCGGAGCGCGTCGTAGACGTAGTCGTCGTTCTCGAAGGTGGTCACCACGATCACCTTCGGTGGATCGTCCACAGTGGACATCAGGTGGGTGGTGGCCCTGATCCCGTCGACCGCGGGCATCCGCACGTCCATCAGCACGACGTCCGGGCGCAGCCGGGACACCAGCCCCGGCACCTCGGCGCCGTCGGCGGCCTCGCCCACGACCTCGAGGTCCGGTTCGCTGCCGACGATGGCCCGCAGCCCGGCCCGGATCAGCTGTTCGTCGTCGACCAGCAGCACGCTCACGCTCATCGTCGGCTCCCCCACGGCACCCGCACCACGACCTCCCACCGTTCCCCGGCCCGCCCGGCCGTCAGCTCGCCGCCCAGTACCGCCGCCCGCTCGGTCATCCCGCGCAGCCCGCGTCCGCCCCCGGCGCGCCCGGATCCGGATCCCAGCGGATTGGCCACGTTCGCGTACAGCCCGGCGTCGCCGATCTCGACGACCACCGTCACCGGGACCCTACCGGCGTGGCGCACCGCGTTCGTCAGGCATTCCTGCAGGATCCGGTACACCTCGCGGGACACCACCGGCGGCACGGCGGCCAGCTCACCGCGGATTTCGGCCTCGACCTCGGTGCCGCCGAGGCGCGTCTGCGCGACCAACGCGTCGAGCTCGGCCAGCCCGGCCCGGGGCGTCCGGCTCGCCGACTCCTCGCGCAGCAGCCCGAGAACGTGGTCGAGGTCCTCGACGGCGGTGCGGGCCGACTCCTCGATCGCGGTCAGCGCCTGCTCGGTGAACTCCGGGTCGGTCCGCAGCGTGCGCCGCGCGGCCCCGGCCTGGAGGGTGACCACGGACAGCGCGTGCCCGACCGAGTCGTGCAGTTCCCTGGCCAGCCGGTTGCGCTCGGCGAGCAGTTCCGTGCGACGTTCCAGCTGCGCGATCCGATCGCCCGCCGACATGGCCAGCAACGCGCCCGCGGCCAGCCGAAGCAGCCCGCCGACCGCCCAGACGGCGTAGATCAGCAGGACCACACCGGCGAGGAAGACCGCCGGGATCCACGCCGAGGCCCAGCCCTTCGGCACGGTGACCTCGATCCCGGGCGAGCCCTGGAAGAGCTTGCCGGTGAACACCGAGCTGACCGAGAACCCGACCGCGACCGGGGCGATCAGGCTGAAGAAGCTGGCCGCGGTCCCGACCGAAACGTGCACCACGAACATGGTCGCCGCCTGCAGCCTGCCCTCGCGCGACTGCGGCGGGGAAGGCGCGTCCGGCGCCGGATCGTCCAGCAGCACGCGGACGGCGGTGGACTCGAGCACGTGCACGGCCGGCAGGAACGCCGTCGCGGCGGCCACCAGCAGCGTGATCACGCCGCCGATGATCATCGCCTGCTCGATGGTGGCGACGAACGGCAGCAACGACGGCACGGCCACGGCGGCGAAGAGCAGGTAGGGCACGCTCATGGCGCCGCCGACGATCAGGTAGACCCACCGGCGGTACGTCGCCTTGCTCACCAGGGGCCGCAGTACTCGCACCCGCCGATCTTCGCAGCCGCCGCGCGCTCCCGCCTCCCTCTCCAGCGGGACCCATGCGCCCCAAGGCGGCCTTCGGTGCGTCCAACGCACCGAAGGCCACATTGGGGCGCTCGGGGCGGGGGCTAGTGGGCGACCCTCTGCTCCGACGAGGCAGTGGCGACCAGGCCGTTCACCCAGAGGGACTGGACTTTCGCGGCCTCGCCGGCGCTCGGCTTGGCGTTCTTGCAGGCCGTGCCAGGGCCGTGGCCGGACATGAGCTCAGTGCACGGGCCGGTGTAGTGGTCGGGCAGGCCCAGGTCGTGGCCCAGTTCGTGCGCCGCGATCCGCGTCGGGTCGAAGCCCTCGGCGACCTGGCTGGTGTCGAGGTAGATCTGCCCGCGGCCGTGGCCGTCGGTGCTGGTGTACGACCCGCCGCTGTGCGTCTCGTGGAACACGATGGTCGCGCCGCTCGAGCGTTTGACCAGTTTGACGTCGGTGACCGCGGCGTTCCAGTTGGCCGCGCCCTGGTCGATCTGGCTCAGGTAGTCGGGCGCGCCGCTCGAGCTGTAGTAGAGCGTGGTGACCGCGGCCGCGGCCGCACCGGGTGCGGCGACCAGGCCGAGGCCCAGTGGCGCCGCGATGGCGACGGCCAGTGCCAGCGTCCGGCTGAGTCCGTTCATCGCGTCTCCTTCGCCGTGCATGGGAACCGTTGACCACGGTTCGCCCGACGACGTTAGAAGCACACCGCCCCGGCGGCCACGGCCGAAAGTAGGCGGTTCCCTCCGGAGAGGGAGGCCGCTCCCACCGCTGCGTGAGCACCGCGCCACCGCCGCCGTGGTCTGCTCGGCCCATGGACAAGTTGTTGCTGGGCCTGCTCACCCTGCCCCTGTACGTGATCGCGCTGTGGCCGCTGGTCGCCGCGTCGCGCCGGGTGCTCGGCGTCCGGATCGGCGCGGGCCGCGCGCTCGCCGGTGCCGCCTTCGGCTGGCTCGTCGCCGGCGGCATCGCGCAGGCGTTCCCGAAGTCGCTCGGCGGGAACGGGACCGCGTTCCTCGGCTTGCTGATTCCCTTGGCGGGCAGCGCTTTCCTGGCCACGCTGATCTTCCTGTTCCTCGCCGAGATGGCCGTGCCGACGGGCTCCGGCTTCGGCCTGCTCGGCCGCCTGCGTTCCTTGCGCGCCAAGGCTTCCCGCGCGCGCCGGTACTCGCAGATCAGCCGGATCGCGATCAAGCACGGCCTCGGCCGCTACCTCACCGGACGCCGCGAGCCCGGCCTCGCGCCGGGCCGCCACGGGAAGCTCGCCCGTTCCCTGCGGCGCGCGCTCGAGGACGGCGGCGTGACGTTCGTGAAGCTCGGCCAGCTGCTTTCGACGCGGGCGGACCTGCTGACACCGGCGTTCGTCGACGAGCTGGGCAAGCTGCAGGACCAGGTCGCGCCCGCGCCCGCCGACGCGGTGTGGGCGGTGCTGGAGGCCGAACTCGGCGGCAAACCGGACGACATCTTCGCGGAGTTCGACCCGGAACCTCTTGCCGCGGCGTCGGTCGCGCAGGTCTACAAAGCACGGTTGCGCAGCGGCGAGGACGTCGTGGTGAAGGTGCAGCGTCCCGGCGTGCGGGAGCAGGCGGAGTGTGACGTCGACATCGTCCGCCGCGTCGCGGCCGCCCTGGAAGAACGCGCGGACTGGGCGCGCTCGCTGGGTCTCGTCGACCTCGCCGACGGGTTCGCCGAGGCCCTGGCCGAGGAACTCGACTTCACCATCGAGGCTCGCAACATCGCCGCGGTCGCCGCAACCACGTGCGAGGGCGTCGTGCTGCCGACCGTCCACAAAGCACTGTCCACCGAGCGCGTACTCGTGATGTCCCGTTTGGACGGAAAGCCACTCGCGAAGGCGGATCTGCCCGCCCCGCAACGGCAGACGCTGGCGCGATCACTGCTGCGGTGCCTGCTCGACCAGGTGATGATCGGCGGGGTCTTCCACGCCGACCCGCACCCGGGCAACATCCTGGTGCTGCGCGACGGCCGGCTCGGCCTGCTCGACTTCGGCTCGGTCGGACGGCTCGACGCGGGGCTGCGCGGCGGGCTGCAGAACCTCCTGCTCGCCCTGGACCGCGGCGACCCCGCCGGGCTGCGCGATGGTCTGCTGGAGATCGTCGACCGGCCCGACGAGATCGACGAGCAGCGGCTGGAACGCGCCCTCGGCGCCCTCGTGGCCCGGCACTTCGGCCCCGGCCGGACCCCCGACCTCGACCTGTTCACCGGCCTGTTCCGGGTGGTCGCGGACTTCCGGCTGAGCGTGCCGCCGCCGGTCGCCGCGGTGTTCCGCGCGCTGGCGACGGTGGAAGGCACCCTCGCCGCGCTCGCCCCCGGCTTCGACGTCGTCGCCGAGTCGCGCGCGTTCGCCGTCGAGCAGGTCGGCGCCGGGCTGCGGCCGGACTCCTTGCGCCGCACCGCGGTCAACGAGGTGATGGCGCTGCTCCCGGTGCTGCGCCGGCTCCCCCGCCGCATCGACCGGATCGGCGCCGCGCTGGAAGAGGGCAGGCTTTCGGTCAACGTAAGGCTGTTCTCCGACGAACGCGACCGCGACGTGGTGACCGGCCTGGTGCACGAGGTGCTGCTGGCGTTCGTCGGCGCCGCGACCGGGCTCATGGCGGTGCTGCTGCTGGCGAGCACGAGCGGGCCGAAGATCCTGCCGGAGCTGACGCTGCACCAGGTGTTCGGCTACAACCTGTTGGTGATCAGTGCATTAGTGGGACTGAGGCTGCTCTTCGTCGTCTTCCGGCGGTCCGGACAGCGCTCACGATCACGCCGGTGACACCCAGCAGGAACAGCGCGACACCGCCCGCGGCGAACAACCGCGCGTTGCCGTAGGCCGAATCCACAGACCCGGCGCCCGACAAGCCCGCGTCGGTGAAAGCCGTGGCCGGGGTCAGCGTCTTGAACGAGAAGACCGATCCCTGCCCGACGACGACACCGTCCACTTTGGACCGTGGAATGGCGCCGCTGTGGCCGTTCTCCGGATGGAAGCGGGAATCGTCGGAGTTGTCCCGCACGTCGCCCATGACGAACACCGTGTCCGGCGGAACCACGACCGAGAACGGGCGCTGCCTGAGCGGGGGCTCGTCCGCCTGGACGTAGGGCTCGGTGACCGGCTTGCCGTTGACCTGGATCCGCCCCTGGTCGTCGCAGCACGTCACGGTGTCACCGCCGATCCCGACCGCCCGTTTGAGCAGCCGGCCCGGCATCCAGGGGTTCATCGCGGACGATTGGAAGACGATCAGGTCGCCCCGGTGCAGCTCCGTCGTGGCGTCCACCCGGTAGATCACCGAGGTGCCCGCCGGCACGGACGTGCCCATGGCCCTGCCGGGCACCAGCACCGACTTGTAGCCGAACATGGTGACCAGGCCGTAGCCGGTCAGGCCGACTCCGGCGAGGGCGACGATGATCATGACGACGAGCACCGCGGAGATCCGCCGTCCAGCAGCGGGCGCGGACGGGGGCGCCGCGGGGAAGTCGAGTTCGGTCACGCCGGACTATCGGGACCCGCGGTGCGAAAGTTACCGCCCCGTATAGGCCGTTATACAAAATGCCGTTAAGGCCACTTTACGGGCGTCTGACGCCCGTAAGGTGGCCTTAACGGCACAAGGAAACTCAGACGGTGAAGCCGAGGGCGCGCAGCTGCTCGCGGCCGTCCTCGGTGATCTTCTCCGGGCCCCACGGCGGCATCCAGACCCAGTTGATCCGGAAGTCCTTGACCAGCCCGCCCGAGGTCAGCGCCGCCGACGTCTGGTCCTCGATGACGTCGGTCAGCGGGCAGGCCGCCGAGGTCAGCGTCATGTCGATGGTCGCGGTGTTGTCCGCTTCGACCCGGATGTCGTAGACCAGCCCGAGGTCGACCACGTTGATGCCGAGCTCCGGGTCGACGACGTCGCGCATCGCCTCCTCGACGTCCTCGAGCTTCGCGAGGTCGAGGTCGGCAGAGGCGACGGTCTCCGCGTCGAGGTCGGCAGCCGTGCGTCCCTCGCGGGTGGCAGTGTCTTCAGTCATGCGGTCTCAGCTCCACTGGTCGTCCGGGCGACAGCGTCCTTGAAGGCCATCCAGCCCAGCAGCGCGCACTTCACGCGCGCCGGGTACTTCGCAACGCCCGCGAAGGCGATGCCGTCCTCCAGGACTTCCTCGTCCGGCTCGATCTTTCCCTTGCCCTGCATCAGCTCGACGAACGCGTCCATGGTGGTGAACGCCTCGTCCAGGGTGTGCCCCACGACCAGGTCCGTCAAGACCGACGTGGAGGCCTGGCTGATCGAGCAGCCCTGACCCTCGTACGAGATGTCGGCGACCTTGCCGTCGTCGAGCTTGACCCGCAGCGTCACCTCGTCGCCGCAGGTCGGGTTGACCTGGAACGACTCGGCGTCGAACGGGTCGCGCAGGCCGCGCCCGTGCGGGTTCTTGTAGTGGTCCAGGATGATCTCCTGGTACATGTTCTCCAGGTTCATTGAGCCACCCCGAAGAACTTCTGCGCCTCGCGAACACCCGCCACCAGGGCGTCCACTTCGGACAGCGTGTTGTAGAGGTAGAACGACGCGCGCACGGTCGCCTGGGCATTGCACGCCCGGTGCAGCGGCCACGCGCAGTGATGGCCGACGCGCACGGCGATGCCGAGGCTGTCGAGCACCTGGCCCGCGTCGTGCGGGTGCACCCCGTCGATCACGAACGACACCGTCGCACCCCGATCGGCCAGATCGGTCGGCCCGACGATCCGGACACCCGGGATCGCGCCGATGCCGGCGATCGCGGCGGCGGCGAGCTCGCGCTCGTGCGCGGCGACGCGGTCCATGCCGATCGCGGTGAGGTAGTCCACGGCCGCGCCGAGGCCGATGGCCTGCGACGTCATCGGGACGCCGGCCTCGAACCGCTGCGGCGGCGGCGCGAAGGTCGAGCCCTCCATGCGGACCATCTCGATCATCGAGCCACCGGTGAGGAACGGCGGCATCGCGGCCAGCAGCTCGGACCGTCCATAGAGGACGCCGATGCCGGACGGACCGAGCATCTTGTGCCCGGAGAACACCGCGAAGTCGACGCCGAGGTCCTGGAAGTCCACCGCGAAGTGCGGAACGGACTGGCAGGCGTCGAGCACGGTGAACGCGCCCACCGCCTTCGCCTTCTCTACCAGGAACTTCACCGGGTTGACCGTGCCGAGCACGTTGGACTGGTGCGCGAACGCGACCACCTTGGTGCGCGGCGTGATCAGCACGTCCACATCGGACAGGTCGAGACGACCGTCCGCGGTCACCTTGAACCACTTCAGCGTGGCGCCGGTGCGCAGGCAGAGCTGCTGCCACGGCACCAGGTTCGCGTGGTGCTCCATCTCGGTGATGACGATCTCGTCGCCCGGTCCGACCACGAAGCGCGCGGCTTCGGGACCGGCGGTGGCGGCGTTGCCCATCGAGTACGCGACGAGGTTGATGCCCTCGGTGGCGTTCTTGGTGAACACCAGCTCCTCGGCCTCGGCGCCGACGAACTCCGCGATCCGCGCGCGGGCGGACTCGTAGGCGTCGGTCGCCTCTTCCGAGAGCTGGTGCGCACCGCGGTGCACGGCGGCGTTGGACGTCTCGACGTAGTGCCGTTCGGCGTCCAGCACCTGCCGAGGCCGTTGCGAGGTCGCTCCGGAATCCAGGTACACCAAGGGTTTCCCGTCACGCACAGTGCGCGAGAGAATGGTGAAGTCGGCCCGCAGGGCTGCTAAGTCGAGTGGCCCTGCCGAGGCACTCTTTCCCGCCGAGGCGGCATCAGCACTGCTGCTGGCCGAGGTGGTGGTCATCGGGCCGACTCCTCTCTTTCTCGGTGCAGTGGATCGGTGCTCAGAGCGCGGCGGGCTCGGGCTTTCCGGCGTACTTGACGTACCCGTTCTCCTCGAGCTCGTCCGCCAGCTCCTTGCCGCCCGACTCGACGATCTTGCCGTCGGCGAAGACGTGCACGAAGTCCGGCGTGATGTGCCGCAGGATCCGGGTGTAGTGCGTGATCAGCATGACGCCGACCTCGTTGCCGCTCTTGTACGCGTTGACGCCCTCGGACACCACGCGCAGCGCGTCGACGTCGAGGCCGGAGTCGGTCTCGTCGAGGATGGCGAACTTCGGCTTGAGCAGCGCCAGCTGCAGGATCTCGTGGCGCTTCTTCTCGCCGCCGGAGAAGCCCTCGTTGACCGAGCGCTCGGCGAACTCCTGCGAGATCTCGAGCTTGCCCATCTCCTCCTTGACCTCCTTGACCCAGTGGCGCAGCTTGGGGGCCTCGCCACGGACCGCGGTGGCCGCGGTGCGGAGGAAGTTGGACATGGACACGCCGGGCACCTCGACCGGGTACTGCATCGCGAGGAAGAGCCCAGCCCGCGCGCGCTCGTCGACGCTCATCTCGAGGACGTTCTCGCCGTCCAGCAGCACCTCGCCGGAGGTCACTTCGTACTTCGGGTGACCGGCGATCGCGTAGGACAGGGTGGACTTGCCGGAGCCGTTGGGGCCCATGATCGCGTGCGTCTCGCCCGACTTGATGGTCAGGTTGACGCCCTTGAGGATCTCCTTGGCGCCTTCGTCGGTGTTGACCGAGGCGTGCAGGTCCTTGATTTCCAGGGTAGCCATTCTTCGTTTCCTAAAGTCTGCGATGGACGGCGTCAGGCGCCAACGGCTTCGAGTTCGGCTTCGATCGCCGCTTCGAGGCGCTCGCGCACCTCGGGGACGTCGATCTTGACCAGGATCTCGTGGAAGAACCCGCGCACCACCAGGCGCCGCGCGGCCTCTTCGGCGATCCCGCGCGACTGAAGGTAGAACAACTGCTCGTCGTCGAACCTTCCCGTCGCGCTCGCGTGGCCGGCGCCTTCGATCTCACCGGTCTCGATCTCGAGGTTGGGCACCGAGTCCGCGCGCGCACCCGGCGTCAGCACCAGGTTGCGGTTGAACTCGTAGGTGTCGGTCGCCTCGGCCGCGGCCCGGATCAGCACGTCGCCGATCCACACGGTGTGCGCGTTCTCGCCCTGCAGCGCGCCCTTGTACCCCACCCGGGACTTGCAGTGCGGCACCGCGTGGTCCACGAACAGCCGGTGCTCCTGGTGCTGCCCCGCGTCCGCGAAGTAGACGCCGAGCATGTCGACGTCGCCGCCGCGGTCGGCGAAGGTCGCCGTCGGCGAAACGCGGACGAGGTCGCCGCCCAGGGTGATCACGGTGTGGCGCAGCGCGGCGTCGCGGCCGAGCTTGAGGTGCTGCTCGGACACGTGCACCGCGTCGTCGGCCCAGTCCTGGACGCTGACCACGGTGACCTTGGCGCCGTCGCCGATGACGAACTCGACGTTGTCGGCGTAGGTGCCGGAGCCGACGTGGTCGAGCACGACCACGGCTTCGGCGAACGCCTCGGCGCGGACCTGCAGGTGCCCGTAGGCGACCTGGCCCTCACCCGGGCCGTGGATCCGCAGCACGGACGGCTTCGACGCCTTCGTCTCCTTCGGCACCGTCACGACGGTGGCCTTGGTGAAGGAGGAGTAGGCCTGCGCGGCGATCCGGTCGCTCGGCACGCCCGCGGCGCCGAGGCGCGCGTCGTCCCGGCCGACGGTCTCGATGACGAGCTCGGGCGCCGCGTCGGTGTCCAGCGTGATCTCGCCGGTGGCGACCGCGGAGCCGTCGTGCAGGCCGCGCAGCCGCTTCATCGGCGTGAAGCGCCAGTTCTCCTCACGACCGCCCGGGACCTCGAAGGCCTCGACGTCGTAGGAGGTGAAGCGCTCCGCGCGGGAGGCGGCCGGAATGACCGCTCCCTCGCGAAGTGCCTCGGAAACGTTGTTCTCGGTAACCGACATGACTAGCCGACGGACCCTTCCATCTGGAGCTCGATCAGGCGGTTCAGCTCGAGCGCGTACTCCATCGGCAGCTCGCGCGCGATGGGCTCGACGAACCCGCGCACGATCATCGCCATCGCCTCGGCCTCGTCGAGACCGCGCGACATCAGGTAGAACAGCTGCTCTTCGCTGACCTTGGACACCGTGGCCTCGTGGCCCATGGACACCTCGTCGTTGCGGATGTCCACGTACGGGTAGGTGTCCGAGCGCGAGATCGTGTCGACCAGCAGCGCGTCACACACGACGCTGGACCGCGAGTGGTGCGCCCGCTTCGCCACGCGGACCAGGCCGCGGTAGGAAGTCCGGCCGCCGCCGCGCGCCACCGACTTCGACACGATGGTCGAGGAGGTGTACGGCGCGAGGTGCTCCATCTTGGCGCCCGCGTCCTGGTGCTGGCCCTCGCCCGCGAACGCGACCGAGAGGACCTCACCCTTGGCGTGCTCGCCCATGAGGAAGACCGACGGGTACTTCATGGTCACCTTGGAACCGATGTTGCCGTCGATCCATTCCATGGTCGCGCCCTCTTCGCACTTGGCGCGCTTGGTGACCAGGTTGTAGACGTTGTTCGACCAGTTCTGGATGGTCGTGTAGCGGCAGCGGGCGCCCTTCTTGACGATGATCTCCACGACCGCCGAGTGCAGCGAGTCGGACTGGTAGATCGGCGCCGTGCACCCCTCGACGTAGTGCACGTAGGCGTCTTCGTCGACGATGATCAGGGTGCGCTCGAACTGGCCCATGTTCTCGGTGTTGATCCGGAAGTAGGCCTGCAGCGGGATGTCCACCTTGACGCCCTTGGGCACGTAGATGAACGAACCGCCGGACCACACCGCGGTGTTCAGCGCGGAGAACTTGTTGTCCCCGGCCGGGATGACCGAGCCGAAGTACTCTTGGAACAGCTCCGGGTGCGTCTTGAGCGCGGTGTCGGTGTCCAGGAAGAGCACGCCCTGCTTCTCAAGGTCCTCGCGGATCGAGTGGTAGACGACCTCGGACTCGTACTGCGCGGCGACGCCGGCCACGAGGCGCTGCTTCTCCGCCTCGGGGATGCCCAGCTTGTCGTAAGTGTTCTTGATGTCTTCGGGCAGTTCTTCCCAGCTGGTGGCCTGCTTCTCGCTGGAGCGCACGAAGTACTTGATGTTGTCGAAGTCGATCCCGGAGAGGTCCGCGCCCCAGTTGGGCATGGGCTTGCGGTCGAAGAGCTTGAGCGCCTTCAGTCGCGCTTCGCGCATCCACTCCGGCTCGGACTTCTTCTCCGAGATGTCGATGACGACATCGTCGTTGAGCCCGCGACGGGCGCTGGCGCCCGCCTCGTCGGAGTCCGACCAGCCGAACGCGTACTTGCCAAGGGACTCGATGGTCTCTTCCTGGCTCAGGGGCGCGGTGGTGGGAGTGCGCTGCTCGGCAGCGGCAGTCATGCGGGTTTCCCTCCATTCGGGATCCGTGCTGTGCGCCCCTTGAGGGACGCCGTTCTTCCCGGCTCGGGGTGGGCCGGGTGACCCGTCGTGACGGGTACGTGGGTGGTGCACGCGGAGTCACCGCGCGCGATGGTCGCCAGCCGCTGGACGTGAGTACCCAGCAGCTTCGCGAACGCCTCGGTCTCGGCTTCGCAGAGCTGCGGGAACTCCGCGGCGACGTGGGCGACCGGGCAGTGGTGCTGGCAGAGCTGTTCACCGGCACCGACCTGACGGGTCGACGCAGCGTAGCCCTCCCTGGTCAGCGCGGTCGCGAGGGCCTCGGCCCGGACGGCCGGGTCGCCCGAGGCGGTGATCGCGGGCCGGTGCGGCTCGACCAGCTTCGCCACGCGACGCTCGGCGAAGGCGCGTACGGCGTCTTCGCCCGCGTGCTCGGCGAGGAAGCGGATGGCCGACACGGCGAGGTCGTCGTAGGCGTGCCCGAAGCGGGCTCGCCCGGACTCGGTGAGGAAGAAGAGCTTCGCCGGACGTCCACGGCCACGCGGGCCACGACGCGGCGCGTCCCGCGTCTCGGCCTCGCCGTCCGCGAGGAGCGCGTCGAGGTGGCGGCGGACCGCGGTGGAGCTGATGCCGAGCTGCTCGGCGACCACCACGGCGGCGATGGGACCCTGCTCCAGCAGGAGCCGCGCGACCTCGTGACGCGTGCGCCCCTCGGCGCTGACCTGCACTGGGACGTTCGGGGACGCGGTAGGAGGCATGTCGCCACCCACCTGGTCACCGGCGTCCGTCTTTTTCACAACACAAGTGTGTCTTATTTCCTCGCCGACGGCAAAGGCGGGGTGTCCGGCAGTGATCCGACTCACCCCGAGGGGGACCGATACGCTCTTCGGGTGGCAGTCGGCGAACAGGATCAGGCGGACCTCACCCAGAGCGACCGGGTGGTGACCCTCTCCCCCGTCCTCCCGCGCGAGACCGAGCCACTGGACGCCGCCGAGCAGCGCGGGCTGAACGTCGTCCGCCGTTTCGGCACGGTCGGCTCGCTGTTCCTCGCGCTCGGCTCGCTCGGCGCGGGTGCCGCCCCGGTGATCAACCCGGTGCAGGAGATCCCGGTGCTGCGGCTGTTCACCCGGATCCCGACGGTCTCGCTGGCCATCGCCATCTCCGGGATGGGCATCCTGGTGCTGTCCTGGCTGATGCTCGGCAAGTTCGCGATGCCCGACCGCGCCCGGCTCGCCGGCCAGGGCCAGCTGGCGCGGGTCATCGCGCTCTGGGTCGCGCCGCTGCTGGTCATCCCGCCGCTGTTCTCCCGCGACGTCTACAGCTACCTCGCGCAGAGCGAGATCGTGCACCGCGGGATGGACCCCTACGCGCTCGGCCCGGCGCAGGCGCTGGGCGTGGCGGACC
>Ga0307507_10009187_pt1 | contig 13276 bp, 19 predicted proteins | sample 7_EM_MG_FD_207223 | JGI IMG/M metagenome (GOLD analysis project Ga0307507, IMG submission 207223) | Populus trichocarpa ectomycorrhiza microbial communities from riparian zone in the Pacific Northwest, United States - 7_EM | ecosystem: Host-associated > Plants > Roots > Unclassified | place...
TTTGGAGGGATGGATCACACTGATTAACAGAGAGTTACTATGTATTTTTTATGGGGAAGACATACTGCTCAGAATTGAAAATCGAATTTAATGATTTCACCGTATCATTAAGGGGTGGATGACTGTAATTCCGTACAGAGTCCAACCCGAGTCCATGAAAAAATGAATTCCATGGAACGTCTGGTGGATTTCCATGGGACCAGTCCAAGATCATCATGTGAGAATGTCACCCAATTAGGACAGTCCACATGTTACCATGGTATGACTGTCTGCTATTTAAATAAAAAGCACAAAGTCATGTTCCCAGAACACAAATCTTTGAGACTCTAAAATTTTGGGATGATGAATATCTTGCATAAATACACCTATGAAAATTTCAAGGTTCCAGGGCAATTAGAGGGCAAGTCTGCAGTTTCAAACTCCTCAACAAGCATAGTAGTATCAATAAATATTATCCCTGACTTGTGGGTTCATGACATCATTGGGCACCAGAGGTGCTTCTGCAAAAATTGTTTCAAGTTCAGTTGTTCATAGATGAGTTGAGGGTAGGGAGAGGGGTGTGAGAGATGTACTTTTGGTACCAGAACCCTGACTTGGGACACCTGGAGGACTGAAAGGGTTGAGGATGCTTCTAATTAGTAATGGCATGGATGTATGTACCTTTTGTCAGAAGTTGTCTTGTTTGATGGGTGTCACCCATCTCTTTATATTCAGCCAGATCAATGGCATCACCATCAAAGTCTTTGTTATCCTCCAAATCAGCTTCCAGCACATCATCCAGACTGCTGCAAGTGCTCAGTCCATCATCAAAATCCTCAATGGAAGCAGAGCCCACAGCACTTTCAGTGCAGGTGTGCACCTCTTTGTAAAGGAGTGTTGTGTTGTCCTCATCTTTGCAAGTTGGCTCTGTGACAACAAGTTCATGGAAGCTGTAGTTGGGTGAAGCTTCTGTAAATTTGGGGATGGCACATCTGAATTTAGATTTAAAGGCACCCAAACTCTGTTTGAAATCTGTCACCTCAGATGCATCAAAAGATCAGATTGACACATTGGGAACCTGTGTAGGGTTTTATGTGTGATACAACATGTATAATTGATATGTTCAACAGTATTTTGGGTCAGAAACTACAAATACTCATTTTCGTCCAATTCTTTCTCTTTACAACTTCAATAATACTATATTTAGAACATTTCTATGGAGTTACATTTGTTAAAAAGTGTTTCCATCTTCAATGGAGAACAATTTTGTAAAAAAATACCTTTCTCAGAACTGTCACACTTGGCATGTGATGTTAGAAGTAAGTGGATGTCCTCTACCTTACATTGATAGAAAATAGATTAACGACTTAACTAAGTAGAAACAAGAATGGGGAAAGGGTCTCACCCATATTATACAATTTACTGTTTAAGTTTATCATCTGGTTGAAGTTTACCACTGTCACATGACACCTGGATTCAAAGAAACAACAAAATTACTATAAGGTAATTACAAAAAAACTACAGTATATGGAATAACTCCATAAGGTAAACAACAACCCACACCACTGTTGGGGATTCAAACAAAGAAAACAAAAACAAAAGAGCATACTGTACAACAAATATGTAGTTATGAACATAAAATAAAAAGCACAATGAACAATGAATCTGTTGTCATTTGTCATTTGGATGCCATGTCGCCAATAGCGACGTGGCAACTGGAATTTGGTGTCAGAGAATGGGGGGACAGGGTCCTTACCCACTAAGTGAATGATGACAATGGATGGCAACACCTGTCACCACTTGCTGTTTGGTCACCAGACTTGTTCTCATTGTTGTTGTCAGGGTCATGTTCATCATCACTGTGTGGCGTCATGGTGGTGCTGCATTGTGGTGGTGTTGTATCATCATGGTGGTGGTGGTGGTACAGGCACACTGTTCATCAGTGGTGGTACTGGGTCATCATCATTCATGGTGCTGGGCCCTCGTTGCTGTGAGTGGGTGGTGGTGCTGGGTCCTCGCTGCCATTTGTGCATGGTGGTATGGGGCCTCGTTCGCTGTTCATCCATGGTGGTGTGGGGCCCTCATCACCATTCATGGTTAGTGGTTCTTGGCCCTCACATGGGTGGTGCTGTGGGGCCTCGTTTGCTGTTTGTCAGTGGTGGTTTGGGGCCCGTCACATTTCATGGGTCATGGTGATGGGCTGTCATCAGTGTTCATGGGTGGGGTGCTGGGCCTTCATCACCATTGGTGGGGGGTGGTGCTGGGCCTGTTGTGTCATCGCCAGGTTGCATGGTCATTGCATTGCATCTGTTCATGTCATCGTCTATTGGTAGGTCAGGTCAGGTGGGTTGGGAGAGGGGGTACTTACTGTTGGGTCATGAAAAAGATGACAGTGAATGATGAATCTGTCATTGTTCATCATTTGGTTGCCATGTCACTGTCAGCGACATGGCACCTGGATTCCATGTGCAAGAAGCAAGGGGGTACAGGGATGGGCTGACTCACCTGGGTGTTGTGTCATTGTGCTGTGTTGTTGCCAGGTTGCATCATCGTTGCATTGCATCCATTGTTGTTGTTGTTGTGTTGTCATCTGTTGGTAGATCAGATCAGGTAGGTTGGGAGAGGGGGGTACTCACCATTGGGTTGTGAGAAAGATGATGACAAACAATGAATCTGTCATCATTCATCAGATGGGCTGACTCACCTGGTTTGGATGGTGATGATGTCATGCATCATCACCATCAGACAATGCTGCATTGTCGTTGTTGTGTCACCTAGATCTTGTGGGTGGCTGTTAACTTGCTTAGGTGGCGTTGCCATGTTGTTCTTGTCATGCTGCCGTGGTTGTGGGTCGTCAATGATTGGGGGCAGCCATTGGCAATGGTGATGGGTGGTGCTAGGCGGGGTTTGTGGATGGTGGTGGTGGTTGAGGAAGAGAATGATGGGCATCGGCTGTAAATTCCCACTTGTGGAATTTGCCAACATCCATTATAGAAAAGCATCCAACAGTTGCTATGTAGAGCATAAATTATATACGTATACCAAAGCCTTTGTGGTGCAACTGGTTGAATGGCCATGTCCAATATTGTGGCAGTGCTCCTGAGGTCAAGTGTTTGATTCATGGACATGGTAGCTATTTTTTATATTATATAATAATAATAATAATAATACCAGTAACTGAACCTGTCAGACTTCTGTTGGGTGTGTCCACTGGAATTCCATTGGTGCTTGATGGTAATTTCTAGTGGACTGGCTGCTGATTTGCTGTTAGTCCATTGGAAAAGTCTGTTGGGCTGACAAGTCCAACCAGAAATGCCTGGACAAGCAATGGAAAGTCACCAGAAAATTACTGCAGTTGCATAACAGCAAAGTTTGGATTCTGGTTACCCAAAGTCTGATGGAGTCCAGCCAGAGTCCACTCAGAAAAGCAGTGGCATTGTAAAGACCTCAATATTTGGATAAATGCCATGGAAGCATGAGCACATGATAGAATATTTGAAGCAAGTGGGGAAATGTGTGGACAAATTGTCAAAACAATGTTGAAGGCCTCCAAATGTTTTGTAGAATCCAGTATGGGTGATAGAAGATGTGTGTGAAGTAACATCATCATATTCTTCACAAAGCTATTGAATATCTGGAAATTTGGATTTACTTGTGCAGAACAAGTGCACACTTATCACCATTTGTACCTGGGCCAGGCCCAACTTCTCATTAATCCTCGAGTCAAAACTCCATGGCAGGTTCTCTTTGTGAGCTGCAATGATCGTGCATACATTACCATGATGGGTTTTGATGTGCAAACATTTGATGCTATTTTGTTCAATGGTTTTGAATACACCTGGCTCTCAACACCCATTCTCTGAAGTGATATGGACCATGGCGGTGACCCACAACCTGGTGCACATTCTTTAGATGCACCAGGTGCACTTGGGTTGGTCCTTCACTACCTCAACTCCACTATGCACAAGATCAGCCTACAACAAATCTTTGCACTCATCTCGCACTACATCACACTCTCCCTTCCTGTCCTTCTTGCAACTCTTTGCAATATGGAAGATGCAAAAATCAAATGGTTTAACCACCTTGCACAATTTGAAGAGTGCATTAGATTGATTGTAGCTCAACATCCTTGTCTAAATGGTGCATTTGCCAGTATTGATGGGTTAAATCTTGCAGTCCAGACCTCTGATGATGAAGATATTAAATGCAACTTTCAATGAATGGCTTTCTGAACATTTTGTCAGTTCAGTGCTTGTGTTCTCTCCAAAAGGTGTGTATTTTTGCTTCAAGCTGCTCAACATCCTATTCATTAACATTGGACTAGGAGACATCATTGCAGCAAACACCAAAGCTCCCAGGAGTTGGCATGATGCTTGGGTTGCCCAGCCTATTTTTGAGAACTCAAACCCCAGATGGATTTTACCTCATTGCACTACTGCCTTTCCTCATGGCAGCAAAAATATTAAAGGCCAAATCTGTGCACCTGTCAAGGCAGGTCAAAAGCTTAAGGGAACCTCTGATGAAATTGCAGAGTGAATGGCTTTTGATCAAGAACTTCTCTCTTATCTCAAGACAGCTGAATGGGGAAATTAAGCATTGCAGGGCTCATTTGGGCAGCTTTGGGTTCCTCTTGAGATTGGAAATGCTGAGCAATGTGGAGACTTGCTTGAGACATGTCTTCACTTGCACAATCTTTGCACTCATCTGGTTGGTGTCAACCAGATTCACAATGTATACATGCCAATCTGGCAAAGCCATGCAGAGGAAATTGAAATCTGGAGGAATTTTGAAAATATGCTCTTCTCTGACCAATGGAAAAATGATTGTGTCACTCGTTTTCACACATATGCAGAATACCAATAGCTGTGCTTAGTACCATACAGTATGGACAGAAGTATGAAACCAATTCAATCATATATCTATGTTACCTAAGACAACATTATTAAAAAACTAAGCAAAACGAGGTCTGGAACATATCTTAATAAGTCAAACAACATAGAAGGAACTGTATTGAGTAAGTAAGTTATAAGGAAAGAGTCAGAGAGGTGATGTGGGAAGGGAGGGAAGAAGAAAGTAGTGATTAAGCAACATCAACAACATTCTTGTTGTTGTCATCAGCAGTGGCAGAGTCTATGACATCCTGGGAACCTGTAGCAGCTGATGCAGTGAAGTAAGCTTTGCTGTTACTCAGCTCAGCGCTGGAGACTTCTGGCACTGGGAGTGAAATAGAGAATGAATCAATGGTCCTGCAAGATTTGTATGAGCTGAGAGCAGACAGGGGGGATTGATGATGATGATGTGGGTGGGAAGGGTGATTGTGATTGTGTCAGGGAGGGCTGTCATTGTCCAGGAACCCATCTGGTGCAAGGTTCTCCTTCTTGTCACTCAAGGAAGAGTCAGTCACCCAGTAAGTATGAAACCCACCTTCAGGAAACTTTTCCTCACAATGAACCTTGCCATTGATGTATTGAATATCCTATTTGGTGGAAGCACTGTGATGTGCATGAGAACAACAGATGGGAGGGGGGTGGTGAGTTGTCATCTCAAACATCTCCAGCTCAAGCTCTGCTTGATCACATGCTCAATCAGTTTCATGGATTCATAGCTGAAGCATTGAGTTTTGATTGCAAAGAGACTCAATGGTGGCAGTTGCATTGTGAAGTTGCTAGGAGAGGGAAAGAAACTGGGCATTTTGGAGGGAATGGTTCACATGTTGAGCATCATGAGCTTGCTGAGTGCTAGGGTCAAAGGCATCTATGAGCTTAGAGATCAGCTCCATGCCATTGTTGCATGGGCAGTGCTGCAGGGTGGGATCTGGGTGGCAAACAATGGCACTGCAAACAGCCTTTTCAGGATCCACAGGCCTACCCCTGGCAGAATTCATTGTCTTAGACAGAGCCTTCCTGGGAGGGTTCTCAAGGACTTCAATGTCATCATCCAATGAACCACTGTTGTCCTTAGCTTCACCATCAAAATCTGAATCAGCAAAATCCCATGTGCAGGCACACTCACTAATGAGGCCATCAATGTAGTGTGCTCATTTGACATTGGGGGGGTGGAGGAGGGGCAGGGGGCAGTATGCATTACTGGTAGGCTTTGTAGTCTTAACAAGCTAAAAGAAGCAGTTTAAGTATGGAAAGATATGTTCTGAATGAAATCTTACCTGCTTGAACTTTGTTTCAATTGATTTGATGGTATGCTCTTGGCATATGTTGGTGTGAGCCCAGTGTGTATAGCTTTTGTGAATGGTTTGCCACCTGCACTTCCCCAAGGGAAACTCAGCCTCCACCTTGTCAAGGAGAGCTGAAATGTTGTCCACAGAATAGTTTCCAGCCCCACAAGGATGACCTTGCTTCCCATTCTCCTCCCCTTCAGAGTCATCCAAGTCATGCTTCCATTTGCACAATGAAATCTTGCCCTTGAAGTGGTGACTATCATCTGCCAGCATGGTGTGCTGCTTCCCCTTTGACTTTTGACAAGACCCAGCAACTTTCTCAGCTGGGCCATACCCATGTGCCTTAGCAACAGTATTTCTCTCTCCCCCACAAGATCTGATCAGAATTGATCAGAGCTGATCAGAGCTGATCAGAGAGTTTCAGATTTCAAAGGAAGAAAGAAAAAAATTACTATATAGGGAATAAGTGGTTACAAGCAAAAAGAGGGAAACTACCATAAAGGGAATATGTTTTTAATTACATAAAATAAACAACATTGTTCATTGCCGAAAACAAATAAAATTACAGTATATACATAATTAGTTATAGATACAAAAAAAAATGATGATGGACAACGACAGATGTAGGCATTTGTTGTATGGTTGCCATGTTGCAATGTACATTAAGGGAGTGGGAGGGAATGGGAGTGGGGAGAAACAGGGGGGAGGAATAGGGAGGGGAGATGAATAGGGACAGGAGAGGGAGAGGGAGGGGGGATGAATAGGGAGTGGGGGATGAATACAGAGGGGAGAGGGAGGGGAGAGGAAGAGGGAGGGGAGGGGAGAGGGACAGGTAGGAGGGACAGGGAGGGGGGAGGAACTGTCATCATTGGTGGGTGGTGGCCTCATCACTGTTGGTTCATGGTGGTGGTGGGCATTTGTTGCCTTGGGTGTGGTGGTGTTGGGCACTCATCACCATGGGTGTGTGCTGGGGCTGGGCTCTCGTCACTGTTAGTGCATGATGGTGGTGGGTCCTCATTGCTGTTCGTTGGTGGTGGTGGTGGGCCCTCATCACCATTCATGTTGCTGCATTGGGTGTACTCATCGCCATTGGTAGGTGAGTGGTACCCCCCACTTTTATGATAAACTACAGTCAATTGTCTGCATGGGAATTTGATCACTGCCTAGGGTTCTTATGAAATGAAATATATAGGCAAGTGTTATGAAATGTATTTCATTTGTTGCCAGGACTTTATTTCATGCTGATTTCATTTCTATTTCTTTTCTACCCAGCCATTTATTTCATTGTCTTCCCAGCTTTATTTCACTCCAATTTCATTTTCATTTCTTTCCTACCCAGGTATCTATTTCATTTTTGCCTGGAGCTATTTATCATTACTTGCCTATGGCAATATTTGTTGTATTTCATTTCTCCTTGGGACTATTTATCATTTCTTGCCCAGGGTGATATTTTTGGTATTTCATTTCTTCCTAGGGCTGTTTATCATTCCTTGCCTAGGGCTATATTTTTGGTATTTCATTCATCCCCAGGGTTATTTCATTGGTTGCCTAGGGTAATATTTTTGGTATTTCATTCCTCCCCAGGGTTATTTCATTGCTTGCCTAGGGTGATATTTTTAGTATTTCATTCCTTCCCTGGGTGATATTTTTGGTATTTCATTCCTTCCCAGGGTTATTTCATTGCCTGCCTAGGGTGATATTTTTGGTATTTCATTCCTTCCCAGGGTTATTTCATTGCTTGCCTATGGCAATATTTTTGGTATTTCATTCCTTCCCAGGGTTATTTCATTGCTTGCCTAGGATGATATTTTTAGTATTTCATTCCTTCCCTGGGTGATATTTTTGGCATTTAATTCCTTCCCAGGGTTATTTCATTGCTGCCTAGGATGATATTTTTAGTATTTCATTCCTTCCCAGGGTTATTTCAATGCTTGCCTAGGGCGATATTTTTGGTATTTCATTCCTTCCCAGGGTTATTTCATTGCTGCCTAGGATGATATTTTTAGTATTTCATTCCTTCCCAGGGTTATTTCAATGCTTGCCTAGGGTGATATTTTTGGTATTTCATTCCTTCCCAGGGTTATTTCATTGCTTGCCTAGAATGATATTTTTGGTATTTCATTCCTCCCCAGGGTTATTTCATTGCCTGCCTAGGGTGATATTTTAGGTATTTTATTAATCCCTAGGGTTATTTCATTGGTTGCCTAGGGCAATATTTTTGGTATTTCATTCCTTCTCAGGGTTATTTCATTGCTTGCCTAGGACGATATTTTTGGTCTTTCATTCCTCCCCAGGGCTATTGATCATTTGGCCTAGGGTGATATTGTAGGGTTGTTAGGAGGGTGGTCACATGACCAATTTAATGGTCAAAATATGAAAGTTTTAGCCCTGGAATGTAGCTTTCAGAATCAGTTTGAATTATGTCCCAAAGTGCTTCTGTTGTGGAGATATGAGGTAAAAGATTTTCAAAAGCACCACATTTTTTTTTTTTGCATTTTTCTCAATGAATACAACACCAAATAACATGATTTCACCACATTTGAAAAGCTAAAAGAAGTGGCTACAATTACTGTACCATGGGAAATTTATCAAAAAAGGAAAGTGCATACCCTAAAATGGACATTCACAGTAATTGTCTACAGGAACATCACTGATAGACCACAAAAGTCAGGTATAGACTACAAAGTTTACTAACAGACTACAAAAGACTACAAAAAGTTGAACATAGACTACAAAGTTTACTAATAGACTACAAAAGTCAGACTTGGACTTCAAAGTTTACTGATACCATCCACTGGAAGAGTCTGTAGTATATGCTTTTTGAGACTAAAAAAGTTTGTAATGTCTGCTTTTTGAGATTACAAAAGCTTGTAGTCCACTTTTCTGACATGTAGTGTCCTTGACCTTTGAGACTACAAAACTTGGTAGTGTATGCTTTTTGACATTACAAAAGTTCTGTACTTTTCACTCCTCCACCTATTCCTACTGGACTCCAGGACTCCAGTAGGAATCCTGGAATCCAGTAGGAGTCCAACAATTTTTGTAAAGGCAATTCATTGTATTCAAACTGAACTTAAACAAAATACAAGAAATTGAATACAGATTAATTAACATAAACTACAGTGACCTGGGTGGTGCTGGGCCATGTTCATCGTTCGTGGGGTGTGGTGCTGGGCCATGTTCACCATTCATGGCATGTGATGCTGGGCCATCGTCACCGTTGTTGGGGTGGTGGTGCTGGGCCATGTTCACTATTTGTGGTGTGTGGTGCTGGGCTGTCTTCTCCATTGGTGGGGTGGTGCTGGTGCTGGGCTGTTGCCGCCACTCATGGGGTGTGGGGGTGGGTCGTCATGGCCATTAGTAGGTGGTGGTGTTGGGCCATGCTCAGCTGTCATGGTGTGTGGTGCTGGACTGTTGTTGCTGTTTGTGGTGTGTGGTGGTATGCTGTTGTTGCCATTCATGGGTGGTGGGTTGTGTTTGCCATTCCTGGGGTGTGGTGGTGGGTTGCCATCTCTGTTTGTGGGTGCTGGTGGGTGGTAATGGTGGGTGGTGTTCATTTGTGGGGTGTGGTGGTCAGCTGTGCATGTTCAGTGTTGGTGGGTGGGGTGGTAATGGTGGGTCCTCATCGCCAATGCTGGAAGTGGTGATGGGCCATTGTCTTGGTGGGTGGTGGTGGGCCCTCATAGCCATTTGTGTTGACACCTTGCTGTTGTGTAGCATTGTGGTCATGGTCGTGGTCACCTGTCATCGCCATCCATCCATCCATCTGTCGTTGTTGTGTTGTGTTGGGTCGAAATCAGACAATGAACAATGATTGTTTGCTGTTTGGTTGCCACATCGCTGACATGGCACCTGGTTCTGGGGTTAGCAAACAGTAAGGGGGAGGGGGGACTGACCTTGTCATTGTTCATGGTTGGTGACCACATCGCCAACTGCAACATGGCAACTCAGGTTCCTGTCATTGTTGCCTTGCGTCGATGTGGCTGGTCATTTGATTGGTGATGTGGCATTAGTGTTTAAAGGTCTGGTCCATAGGACTGAAAAAAAGACCGAAATCAGACTGAACCAAACCAATTGGGACCGGACCAGTGGTCTATTTTTGGACTGGTCTTTTGCAGCCTGGTTGCTGGTCTTTCATTTTAAAAAATATTGTGGGACCGCAAAAAGACCGGTTTAAATCGGTTGCAACCGGTTAAACATCACCTGCATTACAGACCTTTGTAACCATGATTTTTACCTTCAATTTGACCCTTGTTTTATGAAAAACGGTTGAGAATTGAGAAAGATATGATTTCTTTCAAGTTCTTTTTTGTGCAACTTGTAACCAAATGACTTTGATTATAACTCACTCATGTTTTGATCAGTTTGATTTGTTCTATTTTTGTATATGGATATTTTAAGTAGGAGAATATGCCCACCATCCATCAATGTAGGGTATGCATCCCATATTTTATGGTTGTCACATTACATTATTTAGTGATGTACTTTGGTTTTGGTCATAGCTGTGTCAGATCTTTATCACATCTCTTGAAAAGTAGGCCAAAAGGTAGGTATTTACAAGCTCTATCATGTCGCATGACTTTCTAGGGGTTCCAAGTAATCACTTTTGATGTACAAATACTTTATATTGGTATGATAAATTCTACATTAAAAAACTGGTCTGGACCAGTCTTTTCAAGGCAACCAGACTTATTAGGACTGGTCCTACTTGGTCTGGTTGGGTCCACTCAATATATTGGTTGGTCCAGGACTGGTTGTGGTTGCAGTTGCCTGATTTGGAAGTAAAAAAACCGGACTGAACCGGACCTTAAAACACTATTCAGAATCCCATAATGCAAAAAGGGATTAAGCATATTGAGATCTGCTATCATTACATCTGAGAACAGATTGAAAAAGGTGAAGTCAGAGTATTCACTGTTCCCACTATGGAGAACATTGCCAATATGTTCACCAAGAATCTGGGCTTGATGCTCTTCTTGAAACATAGAAAAGAGCTTGGTATAGAGTTCTATTCTCTATAGCCCAATTCACCTCTTGTACCCACAGACAAGTATGTGCGCTAACACTGCACTACTTGAGGGGGAGTGTTGGCATAAAACCATGTGACCATATGCATCACAATTATGACACATGCTGTGTTTGACACACAGCCTTTTACACCATATGCTGTGCATAACCCCACAGCATCATTTATGTAAATATGTGTACATAGTAGCACGGACCATGCCTGTAGGTATATAAGGGCCAGCACTATGCCCCTCTAATCTTAAGTCTCATACTTCTAGCTAGTCAGTTGCTTAGCATGCCTCTCACAACACAACACACCCAAGGTAAGGGCTAGATAGCTTGTCAGCTACCCCTGCACTGCATGTCATCTATATGTGATACATGCCTTGCAACATTCTGCACAATAAAACATTATGGAAAGTCATCTATTTCCTGAAGAAATTGTTTAAATATGCAAATTAAATGTGGTTGATGCTCTTTTTGTTCTTCATTTTGTAATTTTGAGAATTGATGTTTTCAGGATACACATTGGCTTCATTATTCTACAAGTGGCCACAAATATGGAGGTACCTTTGTCCAGGTCACAAATTGGGACCTGTCTCAAGTGTGGGTAGTGAAAACTTGTAAGAAAAAGATTGTCTTTGTAAGCAAACATCCCTTTTTGGATGATGTCAGTTGTGGGTAGTACACTAATGACCCAGAAACTGTAACATCATGTGGGGGAGGTGTAGGACACTCTAAGATTAGACAGGCTTGCTAGAAGGTTGTGCAGTAATTTTGAGGCTTAGTTATCAAGACCTCCATTCTTTTGGGCCTCCAGCCAGACTAACTAACTAGGGAATGTCATGGGCTACCCTGGGGTTTTCCAGAGTAACCCACACCTGTACCCATCAAAACCCCTACCCGTGTCCAGAGGCATGGGTTTTTGTGGGCACAGGTCATGGGTTTACAAAAACCCACAGGTACCCCAACCCACATGGGGTTATGCCTTCAGAGATGACCAATGAACCTTGCAAGGGCAGTGCAAGTGTCAATGGACACTGCTGTGCAGCCTTGCGAGGATCGGAAAGTCATTGATCCTGGGCACTGGGTTGCTGTGGATAGATGGTCGGTTTTATGGGACTTCAGGTGGTTTCATGGGTGTTTTCATGGGCGGTTAGTCATAATCCAAGGGTTGTGTTTGCCAGGTGGGGTTTGACATTGGGGCGGTCATCGTGTTTGCCATGGCACGGGGTGGGCTGGTTCTCATCATGTTTGTAGCGAGGTGTGCATGGTTGGGTCAACACAGCCAATGTGGTGGGAGGTGGAAGGGGCATTAGTTGGGGTCCAGGAAAGAGGGATAAGCGAGAACGGGCCATGAGTAGTGATGCGACGGCCCGGCCTGAAAGCCACAGGCCAGCCCAAGCCGAGCCTTGTGAGGCCAAGCTCTATGAAGCCCCTGCAGGGCTGACTGTGGCCCACGGCTCGGGCTTCACATTTTTGAAGCCCCAAGCCGGGGCTCAGGCCAGGGCTCGGGTGGCTGAATGAATTTGAAATTGCTCATTGAATACTGTACAGTACCAAAAATCAATATAAACATATTTGTTCATGTTGACTCTACACAACTCAATATGGCTGAGCGCCCTTCATGCCAGAGGAATCCCACCATCAAACTCACTGATAAGAATCAATCTCTCCCACCTATTCTATCTTCTCATCGTGAAAACCTTGCTTCTCATGCTTCGCGCCGCCAAGAGGAGGAACTCGCTAACGCCTCGATCACTTTATCAATCAAAGATGATGCGATCGACGCCGATACTCCAACAAATCTGGCAAACAAATGAGCTTCCCCAAATGAGTCAGATCCTGGCGCATCGTTGTTGCCCGGCGCAGCGTCGAAGAAAACAGGGAACCAGAAGAAGGGGGGAAATTGTTCTTGACAAAGTGATGGTGCGGACTTACTTCCCTTTATGTTGTTCCTCATTTCTGACTGATATTCAATTGAATTAGATATTGATTTGGCCAACTCCTCGACTGACGATGAGCCTCCTAAGAAGAAGGGGAAACAACTAGAGGCCAGCAGTGCTCAAAAAGGTAACGGCATGTTCATAATATATCTATTGGCTCTAACAACTA
>Ga0307507_10009188_pt1 | contig 13276 bp, 13 predicted proteins | sample 7_EM_MG_FD_207223 | JGI IMG/M metagenome (GOLD analysis project Ga0307507, IMG submission 207223) | Populus trichocarpa ectomycorrhiza microbial communities from riparian zone in the Pacific Northwest, United States - 7_EM | ecosystem: Host-associated > Plants > Roots > Unclassified | place...
GCTGGCAACTGGCAGGAGTAGCCGTGCCGGATCAGCAGCTTGCGCACCCCTTGCAGCGTCCAACGCTGGCAGGCCAGCCGCGTACGACAGGGCCCCTGGACAGAGCGGCTTCCAGCGCTGTGAACTGGACCTCGGTCAGCAGTGGCAGCGAGCCCGGACGTGCCGACCGCAGAGACCTCGGAGCCGTCCTTCCTCACGGCCTGCCCTCATCGCTGCACCGACCGGACGCTAATCCGGAACTCCTTCATGATCGTGGTGCTGGGATCGACTTGGGCAACCGCTCTGTGGCCTTCATCCTGTCCGGATGCACTGGCCAGGAACGGGGCAACGGGGGAGGAAATGGGAGGTGGAACGCAAGCGGGGCGCGGCCGGGAGCAGCGTGGGTGCAAGGCGCCTGACGAGTAAAAGAATCTAGGTCAGGCGCCCTTGTCCGGCGCCTAGAAGAAGCCCAGCTTCTTCGGCGAGTACGACACCAGCAGGTTCTTCGTCTGCTGGTGGTACACCCTGGATGGTGGCGCGGCCAGGGCAAATGAGCGTTGGTTTCACGACGGACCGGGAGTTGGCCCGCGTATGGTCCGGATCTTGGCTGTCGGCGCATTGTGTCAGTCCGGGGATGGTCGCAGCGGAGCGCCGCCCGGTTGCTCTGGATCGCGACAGCCCGACACTCGTCCTTTGCCGAGACGTTCGCGGCACCCTCCGCCGGCGGTGGCCTGGGAGGCCAGTCCACGGGCTACCAACACGAGTGCGGCCTTTGGCTGAACTCGGGTCGAAGTGGCAGCACAGTAAACGGCGATTCCATTGCCCAGCGCCCTGTCCCGGTGCGTAACGCGTGCACATTTTCACGGAAACTCTCAAGAAGTCACAGATGGAAGCGGGAAGCCCCCAGGCAGGGGAAAGTGCACCGAACGACTCATAAGCCCAGGCCGGAGCCCCGTCGGAAGACAGATCAGGCTGTACGCCGGATTCTGATCGAGGCAGGGCCGATCCGAATTCGACAGTCACCAACTCTCAGGATGAGACCTCCAGTTCTCCATAAGCTGGGGCTTCGATCCGTTCAGGACGCCTTCAATTGCCGTCACTCGAACTCTTCACGATCTTCAACAGGTCTCGCCACCCGGCTTCCACACGCTCCTGCGGTATGCCGCGTTTATGCACGAGGTGGTTGAGCAGAGCAGTGTCGAGGTGGGCCGGCAGTGATTCGGCGAGCACGTCCGTGTCGCCTTCAGCGCCGGCTTCCCGCAGCAGGCCGACAATGTGGACGCGGCGGACGCTGATGGGTGGCGCGGACAAGCGGCGCTCGGTCGGCGGAGCGGCGGCGAGGATGAGTTGCCGGTGGTCCAACAGGTACCTGATAGTGGCGACGCCGAAGGCCTCCAGCCGCTCGACGGCGGGGGCGCCCGGGCCGAGCGGAGGCGGGCCGGTGAGGAAGGATGCCTGGTAAGCCTGCTCGGCGTGGTCGAGCAGGGCCATCAGGAGTCTGGACCGGTCGCCGAAGTGCCGGAAGACGGTGCCCTTGCCCACCAAGGCTGCTTGAGCGACCGCGTCCATGGCGACGTTCTCGACACCGTCTTCTGCCACCAGTCGTGCCGCAGCCTCCCATAGGCGTGCCCGGTTGCGTACGGCGTCGGCGCCCATCGGCCGGCCTGCGCGGAATGTCCGGCCGGCGCGGCCGCTTCCAGGGACGGCAGTTGCGTCGGTTGGGGCGCGTCGTTGTGGAGCGGCACAGCTGGCGTCATGGCCTTTCCTCGACGTACCGGTTCGATGGGAGGAGACGGTCGCTCATCAGCCGCGATCCTGGCTCCTGGTGATGTTCGTCAGGCGGGTCGCGGCGCCTCCAACTGTTGTGCGAACGGTACGACGGTGACGTGATCCGCCGTCGTCCGGGCGGCGGAACCCACCCGTCCGCGCATCAGGTCGGCCAGCTCGTCGGCCGCGCGCAGGATCCGGTTGGGGAGCGTGTCGGTGAGGGGGTCGCCGTTGCCGCCCCAGTCCTCGGAGACCGCGTACACCGTTGTGGGTGCGACGATCCGTACGCAGGTAGGCGAAGAGCGGACGTAGCGCGTGTTCCAGGGCGAGCGAGTGGCGGGCTGTACCGCCGGTCGCCGCGGCCAGCACGGGCTTAGCGGTGAGGGCGTCGTTGTCGATGACGTCGAAGAACGACTTGAAGGGCCTGCTGTACGACGCCGAGAAGGCCGGGGTGACGGCGGTCAGACCGTCCGCCGACGTGATCGTCTCGATGGCTTCCTCAAGAGTGGGCGAAGGGAAGCCGGTGATCAGGTTGTTGGCGATGTCGGCTGCCGGATCGCGGTGTAGTTGGTCTTGGGGTGGCCGGGGTCGGCGTCGGCGCGGCCGTGGTTGTTGGCCTCTGGTTGGCAGGAGTGGTTGGTGATGCCTTTGCGGTGTTTGCCGAACGTGCGCCGGTTGCGGGCATGCAGCACCATCCCGCGCCGCGCGTAGGTGCGGTTGGTCTGCGGGTGGGTGTTGATGGGGCGTGTACATCCACTTGGGGATCAGCGGCTCGTGTACAGGTTGCGGGACCACACCCACGGGGCGGGGTCGTTGCGGGCGCCGCTGCGGGAACGGCTGGCGCGCCGGTTGAAGACCTGGTAGCCGGTGTGCTCGGGGTTGCGCAGGAGGTCGGCGACGGCGGACTTGCCCCAGGCGCCGCGAGCCCGATCCCGCCCGGGCGGGATCGGTGGGGAATACCCGACGGAATCGGTGCTTGGGCGGTCGATGATCGTGCCGTAGCCGAGCCGGTCGTGGTGGCGCCACTGGGCGCACGGGCGCCGTCCGGCTCCAGCCGGGACTGGTCACCGACGATCCCGGCGCCGCTCCATGGTCGCCCGTGTTGGCGCCGTCAGGCGGGGATCTCGGCGGTGACGGTCAGGACCGCGCGGCCGAGAATGTGGTTGACCATAGTGAAGCCGAGGTAGGCCGGAGTGGCCTCGGCGGGTACGCCGATCTGCTCGATGTCGAGGGCGTGCACGACGATGACGTAGCGGTGTGGGCCGTGCCCGGCCGGTGGGGCGGCGCCGATGTAGCGTGCCGCGCGGGCGTCGTTGGGCAGTTGATAGGCGCCCTCGGGAAGGCCTGGGCCGGCCTCGTCACCGGCGCCCTCGGACAGTTGGGTGACCGTGGCGGGGATGTCCGCCACCGCCCAGTGCCAGAAGCCGGAGCCGGTCGGGGCGTCCGGGTCGTACACCGTCACTGCGTAGCTCTTCGTGCCGCCGGGGGCGCCGCTCCATGACAGTTGCGGGGAGATGTCCTTGCCGGCCGGGACGCCGAACAGGCCGGACATCTGCTCGGCGGGCCAGGCATCCCCCTCGGACACCGTGGTGCTGGTGACGGTGAAGCGAGGCACCTCGGGGAGGCGGGCGAACGGGTCGTTGGTACTCACGGTGAATCCTTCCGGTGACAGGGCCCTCTCTCCGGGCACCCATGAGGTCACTTTGCGCCCCGGGTCGGGCGAGATCACCGACCAGCTTCCTCTCTGCTGATAGCCCCTTCCTTCCATCGCAGGTCAGCGATCTGCCTCCGAGGGAACGGCGTCCAGCACGCGATGGAGCTTAGATGACCGGTCGGCTAGCGTCGGTCATGCGGATCGGATCCGCTTCCACCTCCGCATCCGACCCAATTCCTGAAGCCCTGTTCCCTTCGAACCCGGAGCACAGTGATGAACGACAACGGACGTCAAGACGGCATCCACCCCTTCCCGGCCGGCATGGAGTCACGTGAGATCGAGACCAACGGCGCCAAGATCCACGTACGCGTCGGCGGGGACGGTCCAGCGGTCGTCCTGCTGCACGGCTTCGGCACGACGGGCGACATGTGGGGGCATCTGGCGAGCGTCCTCATCGAAGACCGCACGGTCGTCGCGCCCGACCTGCGTGGGCTGGGTCTCTCGTCGAAGCCCGACGGCGGCTACGACAAGAAGAACCAGGCGGCGGACGTGTGGGGCGTCCTGGACGCCCTGGGCGTGGGCTCGATCGAACTGGTGACGCACGACATCGGCATCATGGTCGGCTACGCGGTCGCCGCCACCCACCCCGAGCGCGTCAGCCGATGGGTGGCGATCGACGCACCATTGCCCGGCATCGGCCCCTGGGACCAGATCACGCAGGATCCGGCCATGTGGCACTTCGGCTTCGGTGGTCACGACATGGAGCGCCTGGTCGACGGTCGGGAGCGCATCTATCTCGACCGCTTCTGGAACGAGCTTTCCGTGGTCCCTGAGCGGTTCGACGAGGCCAAGCGCGAGCACTACGCGGCGCTCTATGCGCAGCCCGGCGCGATGCGGGCGAGCTTCGCGCAGTTCCTGGCGTTCGGTCAGGACGCGGCCGACAACGAGAAGTTCCTCGCGCAGGGCAAGCTGCGGATGCCGGTTCTGGCCTTCGGCGGCGAGGCCACGTTCGGCCCCGGCATCGGTGAGGTGCTGCGGTGTGTCGCCGAGGACGTCGAAGACGCGGTCATCCCGGATTGCGGGCACTGGATCACGGAAGAGCAGCCGGAGGCGACGACGGACCTGGTCGTCGACTTCCTGCGCCGGACGCGCTGAAAGACGGCGTCGCCGTTCAGGGGCGGGACACCGACGGTACCCACCGACGTCCCGCCCTCAACAAGAGGTTTCGCGCAGATCCTGTCCGAAGGGGCCTGGAGCGGCCCAGCCGGTCAGCTCTGTCCGCCCCGGCTGGTGACACCCGACGCGGCATCGTCCCCGATGCGTTGGGGCCGTCGAGCACCGACCCACCGGTTCCAACAGGCTCGCTTCGCTCCGTGGAACCGTACCCTCACCGGCGGGCTCCTCCACGTCTACGACAGACGGGACGGCGGCCACGGAGCAGGCGGCTGCCCGCCGCCCGGACGGCCGGGACGCCGCCACCATCAAGGAGTTCCCCGTGCGCAAGACAATCCTGATCACCGGTGTCAGCAGCGGCCTGGGCCGTGCGTTCGCCAAGGAGGCCCTGGTCGCCGGCCACCTGGTCGCCGGCAGCGTTCGTAACCAGGACCAGATCGCCGAGTTCGAAGCCCTGGCACCGGGCCGCGCCACCGGCCTGCTGATGGAGGTCACCGACGACGCGGCCGTCTCCAGGGCGGTCGAGTACGTCGAGGAGAGCGTCGGTCCGGTGGACGTGCTGATCAGCAACGCCGGATACGGTGTCGAGGGCACCGTCGAGGAGTCCTCCATGGACGACCTGCGGCACCAGTTCGACGTCAACGTCTACGGGACCGTCGCCGCGATCAAAGCGGTCCTGCCGTCCATGCGGCGCCGTCGCACCGGACACATCGTCACCGTGTCCTCCATGGCCGGACTGACCGCGCTGCCCGGCGTCGCGTTCTACGGCGCCAGCAAGTTCGCCGTCGAGGGCATCACCGCGTCCTTGGCGCAGGAAGTCGCCCACCTCGGCATCCATGTCACCGCCCTCGCCCTTGGCGCGTTCCGCACCGAGTGGGCAGGCCGCTCGATGACCCGCGTGTCGCGGACCATCCCCGACTACGACACCGTCTTCGACCCGATCCGCGCCGCCCGCCGGACCAAGGACGGCCACCAGACCGGCGACCCCGCCCGCGCCGCCAAGGCCCTGCTGACTGTGCTCGACGCGGACAGACCCCCGGTCCACCTGGTCCTTGGAACCGACGCCCTGAACCTGATCGAACAGGGCCGGCAGCGACTGAACGACGATATCGCCGCCTGGGCCGACCTGACCGCGTCGACCAGCTACCCCGCCGGCACGTGACCCACCCGCCGCGCGCCACGCCCGCGGCCGACGTTTGGACACCCACGATGAACAACTCCCCTACCACCACCGTCGACTTCTGGTTCGACGCTGTCTGCCCGTGGACCTGGCTGACCTCCCGCTGGATGCTGGAGGTGCAGAAGACCCGCCCCGTGGAGGTCAACTGGCACGTCATGAGCCTGGCCGTCCTCAACGAAGCACGCCTGGACCAACTCCCGCCGCACAACCGCGAGCTGATGGGCCAGGCGTGGGCGCCTGTCCGGGTATTGATCGCCGCACAGGAGGCCTTTGGCTCCAGCGTCCTCGAACCCCTCTACACCGCACTCGGAACCCACTACCACCCTCAGCAACTGCCCAAGACCCGCGCCACCATCGAAGCGGCCCTGCGGGAGGTCGGACTGCCCGAGCACCTCGCCGAGGCCGGCGAGACCGACGCCCATGACGCGGCGCTGCGCCGGTCCCACCAGGAGGGCATCACCCTGGTCGGCCAGGAGGTCGGCAGCCCCATCATCGCCGTCCCCGGCCCCGACGGCGGCGAAAGGATCGCCTTCTTCGGCCCCGTCGTCACCCCCGCTCCCACTGGAGAACAGGCCGCCCGCCTGTGGGACGGCACGCTCGCCGTCGCCTCCACCCCGGGCTTCTACGAAATCAAACGGACCCGCACAGTCGGCCCGATCTTCAACTAGGGTCTGTCTCTTCGATCTTGGGGGATCTCGCGTGATCGAGGTGGTGTATCCCCTACGCCGTGGGAATGCGGGAGTCGACGTTACGTATCCGGGTGGCTGCCTGCGTCCTGCGCCGTCGTGCGGGACGGTCGGCGGAGCTGCTCGTGTTCGACCACGACGCGGATCTGCCGCCCGGCACGCACGTCCCTGCGGGAGGTGTGGCGCCGGAGGAGCCCCTGGAAGAGGCAGTGTTGCGGGAAGTCACGGAGGAGTAAACCCCGCACCCGATCCGCTGCTTCCCACGCCACACCACCTTCTTCGAACTGGAGGTGGACAGCGAAGCGCAGGTCCCGGACATGTGGGATCACCGCGTGACGGGCGCGGGGCGCGACAACGGGATGACGTTTTAGTGCCGTTTCGAGCCGCTGCTCCTGACCTTCCCTCGTCACGTCGTGGAGCGAGCGGGCTGGTATGCCGTCCTCCTCGGTCGAAGGACGAACAAGTGGCCGGGGGCGAGTCCTCGTCAGATCTGTGCGGGCGCAACCTTCGTGGGCAGGCCGTTCCCGCGCAGCGCGCCGGTGGTCTTGCCGGTGCGCTCCCGCAGCAGCACCCGCAGCGTGTTGGGATGCTCGTAGCCGACCTTGCGCGCGATGGTCTCCAGCGACAGTTCGGTAGTACGCAGCAGATGGGATGCCTGCTCGATCCGCAGGTCCTGGACGAAGCGGATCGGTGACGTACCCAAGGTGCGCTGGACCGAACGCTGCAGCGTCCTTTCGGTGACGCCGATGGCCCGGGCGGCCTCGGGAATGCTGATGGGCTCGGTCATGCGCTCGCGGACCCAGCGCTCGAACGAGCTGACCGTCGGGTCGCTCTGCGCCAGCGCGCTGGGGATCGTGTAGGCGGACTGCGAAGGACGCTCGTCCAGGATCAGGTAACGGGCGACCAGGTCGGCCAGCGCGGGACTGCTCTCCCGGATGATCGCCAGCGTCAGGTCGACGTGTCCGAAGGCCGCTCCTGCGGTGGTGACGCCGTCGGACGAGACCACCATGCGGCTCTCGTCGAGGTACACGCCGGGGTAGCGGCCACGGAATGCCGGAGACAGCCACCAGGTCGTCGTGGCACGCAGCCCGTCCAGAATCCCGGACTCGGCCAGCAGGAAGGTGCCGGCGCACGCGGACGCGATCCTGGTGCCGCGTTCACGGGCCTGGGCGATCAGATTCCGTACCGGCAGTGACTCGTGGCCCGCGACATAGGCCAGTACCTCCTCGGGGCCGCGGCCCGCTCGGGCAGGCACAATCAACAGATCCGTCTCCTCCGCGCACACGACGGGCTCGACGGTGACCAGGTGTCCGGCCCCGGTCCGGATCTCGCTGTGGAAGCCGACCTTGCGCACACGCCAGGACAAGCCGTCGCCGAGTTCTCCCGCCATCGCGTTGGCCTGGTCCAGCACATCCAGGATTGAGGCGAGTCCGGAGTCGAAGACACCGTCGTGAACAAGAACCGCGATCTCCATACCGCGCACCGTACCAGTGTCGGAAACGCCATTAGAACGTTCGTTTCCGTCGCCGATCTGGTCGAGGTCCTCCGACGAAGCTCTCCGTGTCGGGAGAACGCGCACCAGCACACGAGCCGCTGCCGTCTCGCCCCGCGAATCCACCCCGAACACCCCTGCGGCCGCGGGCCGCAGGGGTGTTTTCACTCCCGCCGGAATCGCCCCGGATCAGGGGCAAGGTCGCGGCACGCGGGCTCAGGTGGTGGGTTGTGTTTCGATGACCGCGAAGGCTCCTGCGGAAGTCGTCTTGACGCGGCGCAGGCCGGCCGCGGTGAACAGGGCGTCGAACTCGGCGATTTGACGTTCCCGGCCGCCGGTCATATCGAGCATGTTCATGTCCATCAGGGAGGCGAGTCCGGGCTGGCCCACCTCTCCGACGAGGAGATCGATGACGGTGATGCGCCCGCCCTTCGCGAGCTGTGCCCGGCAGTTCTGCAGGATGCGGACGCAGTTGGCGTCGTCCCAGTCGTGCAGGATGTACTTGAGCAGGTAGAGGTCCGCCGGCGGAACGGATTCGAAGAAGTCCCCGCCGACGGTGGTGAACCGCCCGTCGAGTCCCTCGGCCTTGGCTGCTTCGGCGGCGGCGGGGGCGATGTGTGGCAGGTCGAACACTCCGCCGTTCAGTTCGGGGTTGGCCCTCATCATGGCCCGGACGAGGTCACCGCCGGCTCCGCCGATGTCCAGGGCGAGGGCGACGTCCTTGGTGTCCAGGACGGCGGCGATGTCGCGGGCGGAGTCCCGTGACAGGTTGCTCATCGACTCGGTGAAGGAGGATGCCTCGTCGAGGTGCTTGGCGAAGTAGTCGAAGATGTTCGCCTCGCCGTGCGCCGCGGTGACCTGGTGCCGCCCCGTCCTGACGGCGTCGGGAAACCTGCCCCACGACAGCCAATGGCCCGGTGCGGACTGGGAGATGGCGAAGTGCCGTAGCGAGTGGGGGTCGTCCTGCCGCAGCGTGCTCAGCAGGGACGTGCCCGTGAAGTGACGTCCGTCCTCGGAGGTCATCAGTCCCAGGGAGGCGCAGGTGCGCAGCAGTCGGCGGGTCGCGTCCGGGTCGGTGGACTCCGCCTCGGCGATCGCCTCGGCGGTGTCGGTTCCGGACGCGAGGTGGTCCGCGAAGTTGTACAGCGCGGCAGCTCGAACCGTCTGGGTGACCCAGAAACCCGTCACCATGCCCATCATGTGCTCATAGTCCTGAGCCGCTGCCGACGCTCGTACGCTGGTCAAATCAGTCTCCTCTACAGGGCGACGACATGACGCTGCCGTCGCATCACGTAACCGCGGGTCCGCCCGTCGGGCGGCACCGCTCATGGCTGGGGCCGGCACGGTTGGTTCGTGCCGGCCCCCAGGGCCCTTGAACCGGAAGTGGGTCGGTGTGGCGGTCGAGTTGCGTCGCGGACGGGCGAGCCGCTACTCGACGACGAGTTCGAGCGGGATGTTCCCGCGGGTGGCCTTGGAGTAGGGGCAGCCCGCGTGCGCCTGCTCGACCAGCTTGCGGCCGGTCTCGTTGCGCAGGTGCTCGGGGAGCTTCACACGCAGCAGCGCGGTGAGTGCGAAGCCGCCGTCCGTGGCGTCCTTGGCGAGGCCGATCTCCGCGGTCACCGAGATCTCACCGGTGGGAACCTTGGCCGTCCGGCCCACCGCGCCGAGCGTGCTGGTGAAGCAGGCCGCGTAGCCGGCCGCGAAGAGCTGCTCGGGATTGGTGCCCTGGCCGTCGCCACCCAGGGCCGGCGGGAACGCCAGGTGCACATCGAGGTGTCCGTCGTCGCTGGCGGCGCGGCCGTCCCGACCGTTGGCGGTGACGACCGCGGTGTAGACAGCGTCCATGATTCCAACCACTTCCCTTGAACTGTTCAACTGCTGTTCTGATGTGCCGACTTCAGGGGAGAACGCGGCTCCCGGCGCTCCGGTCAGGAGACCTTGGTCCCCAGCAGGTCGACCGGGGCGATCACCGGCGGCGCGCTCAGCTTCGTCTGCGCGGCCTCGCCCAGGGCCGCGGCGATCCGGCCCGTCAGGTGCGCCTGGCGTCCCGGCTCGTCCTCGAAGGTGTCGAACACCCCGAAGGCGGTGGCGCTCTCGCGGAACGCGAACCACGTCACCGTGCCCTCTTCCTGTTCGGCCAACTCCTGGACGCCGCGGAGCATGGCTGCCACCTCGTCGGCGTACTCCGGCTTGGCCTCGATGCGTACCAGCAGACCGACCTTCATGTGACCACTCCTCGCGTACGAACCGCCGGGCTCCCGGCGCACAACGAACCTATGGCGGCGGCTGGTGATCACATCAGCGGCAGAAACGACACGGTTGATAGTGTTCCCGCCATGCACATAGCGGTCGTTGTCTACGACGGGGTGTTCGACTCGGGGCTCTCAGCAGTCCTCGACGTTCTGGACAACGCCAACGCGCTGGGCGGGCAGATCCACGAGTCTTCGCCGACCTGGAACGTGACGCTGGTCGGCCCCGCTCCACAGATACGGACCGGGGCGGGATTCCTCGTGGCGCCCGAGCCGCTCGAACTGGCGGACACGGCGGACCTGTTGGTCGTACCGGCACTCGCGGGGAGCGACCCTTCGGTGCTGCTCGATCATGTGGGTGGCGAGGCGTCCCTCGCCCTCCGCGATCTCATCGCGCGCACCCGCGACCGAGGCGCGACGATCGCCTCGGCGTGTGCGGGTACTTTCCTGCTGGCCGAGGCGGGGGTGCTGGACGGGCTGCGTGCCACGACGACATGGTGGCTGTCGCCCGTGTTCCGGGACAGGTATCCCAAGGTCGAACTGGATCACAGCCGGATGGTCATCGGCTGCGAGGGTGTCATCACCGCCGGTGCCGCTTTCGGCCATGTCGATCTCGCGCTGGCGATCGTCCGGGCCGGCAGCCCCGCGCTCGCCGACCTGGTCGCCCGCTATCTCGTGGTCGACGAACGCCCGTCGCAGGCCGCGTACGCGATTCCCAGCGCGCTGGCGCAGAGCGATCCCACCGTCGCGGCCTTCGAGCGCTGGACCCGCGAGCATCTGGCCGAACCCATCAGGATTCCCGAGGCGGCCAGTGCCATCGGGGTCAGCGAGCGAACGCTGCAGCGGGCCGTGCAGCGCACGGTCGGGACGTCGCCGATCCGGTTCGTCCAGGACTTGAGGATCGAGCGCGCCTCCCATCTGCTGCGCACCACCGACCTGTCCCTGGAGACCATCTCCAGGAAGGTCGGCTACGAACACCCCAACACCCTGCGCGTACTGCTCCGCGAACGTACCGGGAAGACGACATCAGCTCTCCGCGGCAGCAGGTGACCCTGCGCCTCCGCGCGGAACGGAACGCGCCGCGCCCGCGGTGGTGACGCCGTCCGACGTGATGGCCGCCTGGCTCGGCTCAAGCCGCACCGCGGCGTACCTGATGTGAAGGCCGGGGACAGCCAACTTCTGGGCGGGCGGCGACTGTTCTGAGTCGACATGGTCGGCTGCCTCGACTGGCCGACGGGTGGCCCGGGACGGGAATGATCAGCAGGCCGGCCGCTTCGATCGGCTCGGCGCTCACCAGGTGTCCGGCGGGGCCAGCGGTTCGCCGCATTCCCGGCCCGTCGCGTGGCCTTGTCCAGTACGTCGAGGATTCCCGCGAACTTGGTGTCGAACACACGGTCGTAGCCGAGTACCGCTGCCGGCATGACGGAAACGCTATGACCAGTGTCGTATCTGCCGCTGACGTGGTCATCGATCAGCACCGTAGGTTCGTGTCGAGCCGGTGATCCGGCCATTGTTCACGAGGAGCGACGGTGAAGATCGGTCTGTTGGTGCGTATGCGGCGAGAGTCGAATGCGCCGACGGGAGCTCAGGCAGTGCTGTGTGTCGCACAGGAGTCAGCTCAGCGGGAGCGGCACACGGTTGGCATTCCGTCAGGACGCCACTGCCTTCGGAGCGTTCGACGCCCTCGACGCCGAGCTTCCGCGATCGAGGAGATCACTCGCACGGCACGGACCTCGGTTCGTGAGATCAGTGAGGTCGGTCTGTCGAGCGTCGCCGACAGGGGCAGCCCTCCGGGCCATCGCCCATTTCCGAGTTCCCGCAGAACGGCAGCGCCCATGGCCGGATCGGGCGCTCACAGTGTCGGCGACCTGTGACCACTGCAAGAGAGGAACGTGAACGAACATGATCAGAGGCAGACGAGCGCGTGCGGAAGTCGAGCGCACTGACGGCACGGAGGAGGGAACCCTCGGCCGTCGCGGCGTTCTTGGTGGTCTCGCAGCCCTTCCCGTCCTGTACGGCATCGGTTCGGCCACCCCTGCCGTGGCCGCCACGGCGGCGCGGCCGGCCAGCCTCCCGAAGGCCACTGGTGACCTGGTGCGTGGAACGGAGCGGAGTTACCACGCCCCGCTGCTGGCCACGGGAACCCGTCTGTTGTTGCCCATGGGCATCAAGGCCATACCCGTCCAGGACTACTACCACCGGCCGCACCTCGCGTCGGCCCAGTCCACGTGGCCGTACATGACGGCGACCGACGGCACCACTGTCGACGCGTCGATCATCCCCGAACGCGGCGCTCCCACCCGTATCGCGATCCTGAGCGGTTTTACCGAGGGCTGGTACGAGCTCAGCCACGTGAACGGAAGAACCGACCGTGTGACGTGGGATGCCCGCAAGCTGCCGTTCCTGTGGTTCTACACCGAGTTCGGCGCCACGAAAGAAGCTCCGTACCACAACTGGTTCTACACGCTCGCGTTGCAGCCGCTTTCCCGCAATCCGTATTCCCGCAACACCCGGATCCGCTAGGAGCACCATGTCCCACCACTTCGACTACCCGGCAGACGAGACGCTCGACATCACCGACGCCTACTGCTTCGCCGGGGCCGGCGACCGACATGGCCCCCGCACGGTATTCGGGATGAACACCTCGCCGACGTACGGCAAGCCCTGGAATCCCGCGGGCTATTACGAACTCAAGATCGACACCAATAACGACCACGTCGAGGACATCACGTATCGGGCCACCTTCCCGATCGGCTCCGACGGCACGCAGTACGTGCAAGTGGAGCAGCTCACCGGCGCCGCAGCCACCGACCGCAACGCCTCGGGCACGATCATCACGCCCAGCAACGCCCCTGTCGGGGAGGTCGTCGAATGCCACAACGGCATCAAGCTCTTCGCCGGGCGGCGCCGCGACCCGTTCTACAACTTCATCCCGTTCCCCGTCGCCACGACGAAGGCACTGGCGACCGGTACCTTCCCCGACTTCGACGCACTGCGTCCCGCCCACGACGACTTCGCGAACACCAGCGTCAGATCCTTCGTGCTTGAGGTACCCGTCGAGGTCACGGGCCACGGCCGGGTGCACTTCTGGGCGAC
>Ga0307507_10009189_pt1 | contig 13274 bp, 18 predicted proteins | sample 7_EM_MG_FD_207223 | JGI IMG/M metagenome (GOLD analysis project Ga0307507, IMG submission 207223) | Populus trichocarpa ectomycorrhiza microbial communities from riparian zone in the Pacific Northwest, United States - 7_EM | ecosystem: Host-associated > Plants > Roots > Unclassified | place...
CTGTTTTCGGGTGCCTTTGGCTTGGGACGAGCGCAGTACCGTACAGCAAGATACTCGAGTGATCATTCACATACAGGTCTGTCAACTGCTCGAAGGCGAATCTCTAACTTAATAATAGTTACCCGGCTAGAAACCCCTCAATCCCTCATTCTTCCTCCCCGATACTGGTGGCTTCGGCCGCACTACTGCTACTAGGACAAGTATATAACCCTGTGCTGTACGTACTACCACTGCCCTCCCCTTCACGGTGTTCCCACTACCCCTTTTCACCACCCTCGAAGCAAACACATTGATACTAATATCGGTCATGCCGGAATCCGAACCTCCACAAACTATATGCCAGACGATTTATACCCTATGTAAGATAGCCCCATAGGTACGAATAGCACCATCACGGCCTGTAATGGTAGCGCCGTCATCTCAAGCCACTAAAGAGCAATTGGGAATGCTCCAACTTGCACCCTGGTGATTGCTACTTAGCGCTCTACGGCGTTACTCCGTACAAACGACCTAAGGCTATGGTATATCGAGCTGTGCCCCCGAGGTTTGCCGTGCACACTAAGGAAATTGCTTCCCCGTATATCACTCAACTGTTGCGACCTGCGACGAACTCCTAGCCAACTACAAGGACCGGTTTACTAACTAACTAACTAATTAACTAACCAACCAACCAACTAATTGAACCCCCATAAGCGCACACCACCCATCCATCCATCCACTCAAATGACTTCCTCCTTCGATCAAGATCAAACTTTGGAAAAAACTCCCACCATAAAAATTCTACCACGTTTAGTTTTCATCCGGGGACCAGGATTTAACAGTTGAAGTAAGTGGACAACAGCTAAGCAATGCTCCACCATCTATTAACTCCAGTAGTCCCCCCCCCCCTTGAGCATGCTGCCATTCTATAATCTGGTAATGGAGCACTGTATATAGACAAATATGGGGTTTCCGACCTCGAGGAGACGCCTACGTCGGCGTTGGACACTGTGGACCATAATGTTATGCTCAGCTTTTCTTGTCTTCTTCTTCTTCCTCTTCCCTTGCTTCTTACTTGATATTATTGTATATGCTAGCATAACGGCTGAGGGCAAATATAGTTATTCCTGAAGAGGAGGAACAGGTAATGATCATCACGATAACGAAGTTGATGTTGGTCTTGATATCACTTTCGTACATACAGTATACCGTACCGTGCTCTTCTTCCCTCCCTCCTTCCCTCGAAAACTCAACCTCCTCGAAACGGAAATCACCACATTTCATGTTTTTCTCTTCTTTTTTTTTCTTTTTCTTTCTATTCCCTCTTCTTTTTTGACTTCTTCACTCCCCACCGTAGCCTACAAGTGCTCTGCTGTACTGCAAAAAATTAATTATTATTATAATACCGATATAAAATAAAATAAAATAAAAAATAAAAAAAGGAGAGAGAGAGAGGAATAATAGAGCCCGCTCTTTCTGCAGAATGCTTACATATACCACAATATTTTCTTCCCACACCCCCCCCCTCTTCAACTTCGGAGATTTCTACTTCTCTGTTTGTCTACTTGCTTCCTGTACTGCACGACACGCACCGTCCAGCACTGTAGCTTTCGCAACCACCTACCTGCCAGCCGCACGTACAGTACTAGTACTACAGCAGTATAGTACGTATACGCACGCACGCCCGTCCATCCTCGCTACCTAATCCTCCCTTTCCTCCCGTCTCTAGGGTTACTGTGGAAGAGCCTCATATGTATTAGTACTAGTACATTGTTGTACTTGCATGCACGGAATGAGGGGCCAGTTTGTCTACTATTATTATTATTATTATTATTATTATTATTATTATTACTATTATTCCATCTTTTTCGAAGGAACGATTGATTGATTGATTAATTGTGCTAAGTTACACCTGTTTAGCGGAATCTATTGCCGCTTGGGGTAAGTCCAATCATCAACAAAATTTAATAAAGAGATGATGGATGAATTGGGAGGAGAGGGGGGTAGTGAAATGCCGGCCGTCGCGGCATTGTATTATACCATTACAGTTAGGGAGGACTACAAGTCGGAATCTAAAAAAATCTGTCCGGTACAAGTACGGTACAGCGGGGTGGACACCAGGTCGAGTTCTTGGTGTCAAGATATTTGAAAGTCACAAAAATTTATATATCATAATAATTATGATAATACACAGGATAGTGGGGTTTCCGGATTGTCAAGATTTGGGATAGCGCGGTGTGACTGCTCTGTGTTTGTACAGTAAAGTATCGTGGCTACATACGGTAAACGATTTTGGCACGGGTTTTTTTTTTCTTTCCCTTTTCTCTTTCTTGGGGGGTTGGCATTACTGTAAGAATGGATGGGTTTTCAGGGTTAGGTTGTAGGCTTTCTAATGTTTTTTTTTTTTTTTTTTTTTTTTTTTTGGGCGGGGTTGGGGTGGATGAATGGATGGATAAGTTAGGTTTGTAGGGGGTTCTTTAGTTTTTATTTTTATTGTCTTTTTTTCTGTCTGGGTTGGAGTTGAGATCATTGGTATGGTGAGCCTGGGTTGTGTGCTTGTTGCTGTTGTTGTTGATGATGTCTTCCTAAGAATGACCATAGTATCAAATCGATACCTGAGACGAGACGTGAGACTTGACGCTATCGAGCGAGAGATTGACCTATGATATATATTGAGGATGCTAAGCTGCCACCGTACCGGTATGATGTGTACCAACTGACCGCCGTACAGTACGCACAAATGCGCATTCTGGAGAGTGATGAGGGTTGCATTTTCTGGGGATGATATGCTGAGGAATTTCAATGATTGGGGGTTTTTTTTTTTTACTATTACTATTTTCATCATGATATTATTTTGGTGGAGCTACGGCATGTGGGGATCATATCGACGTCGTTTTTTTTTGCGTTTGGGGTATCCTGACCAATGCAGAGATGCACTCGGGCAACCGGTAAGCGTGTAATTCTGTACCGTAGTTGAAGAAAAAGTGGATGGTTGCGGCTGCACAGTGGTTGGAAGGAAGGTGGTGTTCGGCATATGCGTGTCACTCGCGTTTGTATGCCGTTAACTGTCTAGTAAATTTAGTTATCGCAAAGTAATAATTCGAACTGATTTCAGGGTAAGGGAGGGAAGAGCGGTGTGGAGAAGGTTGGAAGGAAGGAAGGAGGGTTGATTGATGGTGGTGGTGGTGCGTGTCTGTGCTGTTCGAAATTCAGAGGTGTTGATTCGTTGTGATAATTATTGGAAAGGGGGGGGTGTGAGTGGCTCGAATGAGACCCTCCTCTGTTACTGTAGATGAAGCTCGAAGGGCACTTCCCGACCGACTCTGGCCCACACATTCTTTCCAGTGTTCGCCTCTCCGCACGCAAGATCAGATTACTGCGAACTGTTGATGGAACCCACCTCCTTCTCCTTCCTTCCTTCCTCCTGGAAATAGGCGGGCAGAGCTGTATACTGTATACTGTATACGCTACGGTAGTTTCTGTAAGATGCGGTGAGGTGAGTTATGGGCTGTTTATAGTTCTTTTATCCAAGGAATAACTTCTTCTCCGGTGGGAGGGATTCTGTTCAGACAAGGGGAGGAAGGGGGGCGTAAGGGAGGAACGCCATGCCTGTGTGATACTGTACGATAACCGTCAGATCCCCGGAATCTACTTAGAGTGGGAGTGCGCCGCCTATTCATTCGCCTTTTGCCCTTCCTCGTGCTTCTTTCTTGTTCAAGCAAAAACAGCAATCGTCTCCCCTTCTTCATCTGGCCTTTGCTGTGTCTGCGTGCGCTGTGCGGTGTCCCCTCGTATCGTACTGTACATACAATATACAATACAATCCACCTACACCTAACCTTAACGTTTCCTGTTATTCGCATCACCCGTTACCTCGGGACGTTGCCTGAGGAGAAATCATCGCCAAGTCAACTGAGATTACCGGAAACAATACCTTGAGCCACGCTTTGAATAGCACAGCGCTGCAGCAGCAGTATACAGCATACTATTTGGCCCCCCCCGTCCTCCTTTACGGAGGAATCCTGGACTCCTAGGCCCTCGAGAACCATTTGGTTGGGCAACTCGTGGGTCACTTGCACTCTTCTTTTAACAACCATACCCTCCCTCCCTCCCTCCCCTCATACCCGTGTCTTCAAAAGTTGGCTGGCCGCTTGTGGGGTTTCGGAGATACGGTGATTGATTCACAATTAATTGTATGTACCACTCCTATATTTTTGGGGGTGTGCTGGGTGCATTTATATGTTTGACGGTTCGCTCACCTGGTAACAGAGGACGAATCCAGTCCAATCAGTGGTTGCTCGCAGCGACTTTTGCAAATCAAATCAAGGTTTCTGTGGTCAGTCTGATACGGCCGGCCATTACATACCGGTAGCTACCGATACCGATACCGACACAACCACCACCCCCATCACCAACCATCTTCTTCGCTTCAACTCACCCACTAGACATACTGTGCTTGTTCGTGTACCGTACTAGTAAGACCCCTTCTTGCTTGGATATAATAGTTGGTGGTCTGTGTGTCCCTTGCATCGACCGGAACAAGCGAAACGACAGCCACGGTACGCAAGCAGTTCGGCCAGAACTGATAGCCTCCACACCTCCTCTCTTCCTCTTCCTCCCCCCTTCACCGCCTCCGCAATACTCGCATTTGTATATCACACATTCCATACGCGACACTGTCGTTTACTTGGGCCTCGGTATTATCATTTTTATTTATAAAATACGCCTGTTCCTACTTCTTGCTACGATACATACCTCTTTCCCTGCTTCTACTTTGTAGGTCTTCTTCTGCAACTGCCCTACCCTGCCTTACCTAACTATTACTTGCTCATCTCCAGGCGCGGCTTCAATCGGCTTTTCCCGTCAGCTCATAAACAAAGGAACCTTTACCCTCGCCACAAATCGTGGCCACGCCGACACCTTCCCGTCGCTTTACCAAACAAACCCTATAACGCCTTTTGCCTTCGGGATAGGAATACGATAAGCAGGGTCGATCATGGATTCTGTTCGGCGGTATTAACTACCAACGCTACTCCCCTACGCCAACCTTGTTTTCTTTCTTAACCGTTAATACACTTCATTTTTCATTGTTTCCCTCTCCCGACGACAACGCAATCATGCTTGGTCGTCTATTCTCCTCTGCGAATTCAGCAGCTACATCTCCTAACGGCACTCGCCCGTCAACCGCAGCGGCCCCCGAAAGTGACGACCTACATACTAGGAATCTTCTCTATCCCGATACAGCTTCCTCGTTCCATTCGTCCCTGTCCCGCTCTCATACCAGCAGCAGCGGTAGTGGATTCGGCGAGAACATTGATCTCGACTCTGATCGAGATGTGAGGGTCATCATCGCTCAAGATGCCACAGCTACAGAGCTGAAGGCCGTCTTGTACGACTCTCAACCTGTCCCAAAGAACATGGGCCAATCGCAGTCGGGGTTTGAAGACAACGGCCCTTTATCGCCTGGACTTGGGGGACCTCACAACCGCTCCAGGCGACGTCCTGTGCCTCCAAATCATCCTTTTGGCACCTCTTCGCATCACCCAGCTCAAAGTGCTTCTGGGGTAGCGCTCGAGAATGAGGTGACCGTATTAACGGATTGCATGTTTGGCTCGGCCCCATTAGCATATAAGGGCCCTTCGACAAAGGTACACATACTTCCGACGGCAGAAGAGCGAAAAGGCAGGATTCGAAATAGTCCTGGTTCCTCGAGACGTGGGTCACTCCGAAACCCCTCCTCTGCCCCCCAACAATTGGAGCCAGAGCCACATAAGGACAGCCGCAAGGAAGTTTTGATCACAAGGCTGTTTTCAGTAGTAATGCCGCCAAGTCCAACACTTCCTAATCCCTTCTCGAGCTCTAGTGACCACACTCCTACACCTATAGGCTCATTAGGATCCCAACATGGATTTCCCTTTCCTAAAATGGGCAATGGCGCCCAGCCCGTAAGCGGACCGGCGGCTGCCGCAGCTAAGATTATCAAGCCACCCAAGACTTATATGTATGCTCTTGGTCTAATCATATCATTGCCTTCGCCAGCCGCTTACAACCGCCCATCGACAACTTCTTCTCTGTCTCTCAGCCATAAGTGTTGTTGCCAACGAAGTACATGTGCATCTTTCGAACATGATCATGGGCACGCTGACTTCTTGTGTTCAACATCCCCATCATTTGACGACGGTCATTTTCCACAACATTCTCTTAGTAGTCTGAGGTCGGATGCTGTAATTGATGATCTCCAGACCCCTTCCTCGATAGATGATCGGATGGATTTGATCACCAAACACTGGGATGTCATCAATAGAGCACTTTCAGACCTCCAACGTGTCGCACAAACTCAGCTTCTCAAGTTTTTAAAAACCACTGGCATAACTTCCGCTCAGGTGCCCTGTCGGAATGAGTCCAAGTATAAGAAGAAGATTGAGCTGAAACCGTTGGCATTACTGGAAGACGATTGTCTGCGAAGAGAGGTGGATAGGCTGCGTTGGAGGATTGTGGCAGGAATTAAGGTTCCTAGGGTCATTACCGGGCAAGGAAAGTGGGGTGTTTGGAGAGACGAGGCGCATTGGGCTAATGAGCGGTTTGGAGGGAGGGAAATGAAATTGTGAGTTCCTGCCGCCCAGTTGACGATTTTTTATCGGAAATACTAATTATGCGATATGCAGCTTTTTCCTCACGCTATTGACTGCATTTCTCGGCCATCACACAGAATGGCTTGATGTTCTTGGTCCTCTACCGTATAGGCGGAAGCATCAGCAGCAACAGCAGGTAGCAGGTAATAATGAGGAATTTTCTATACCCACTCGGACCGTTATTCTTTCGGGCGACAAGATGGCTTCGAGAAGACTCATATATCTCCTTTCGGCATTTTTGCCGACCAAGAGTTTTCCTCAGTGGGATGGACTTCCGCCACCTTCAAGGAATTCATCGATTAATTACCTTTCCCAATCGCCACCCATTTCGGGGGCAATGGGAAATGGCTTAGGAAGCAAGAAGAGTTCTCTACGAAACAAGGCCAAGAGGAAGCCAAGTAAGCTCAGCATGGTCACCGGTGACGAAGAGGAGGTGGTCGTCGGATGGGATATCCCCGCGATGACTAGTGGAGAGTCAAACTCTGCGCCATCTGTGTTGCAACTTCCTTTGGCGAACCCTGCACGGAAAGCGGGGAGTGCGGGGACACTGACTACAACCCCAAGTTCTGCGACTGTTATGCTGGCTAATGCACCGGGGAGCCCCCAGAAAAATGATGTGCGTCCGAGCAGCAGCAACAGTGCAGCAAGTGTGAATCTGATGAGCACACTCAAACGCACCGGGACTGCAAACACAAGTATGGATTCAAACAGTGGATGGGGTAGTTTTCTGAGTTTCTGGAGCCATTCGAAAACAGGGTCTACCGCTCCAAGCGAAAGCAGCCTGCAGCACGATGACTGCTTCAATGTGATTGGTAGAGGTGGGACAATCAATAATGATGAGGGGGACCCAGTGGATGTCGGAGAAATGTACTTGGAGGATGATGATCTGCATCATCACCATAAGCAACACAGTGCACCCCCATCGCTACCCGCACACCATAATTTCCAACATCACCTCCAATTCTCCGAGAACCATGTGAGGTTGTCAGTGGATGAGAATGATGGGGTAGTCGATGTTGACATCCCGATGCCATCCCTAGACTTCCCGACAACCGGATACACATCTCCCGTCAGTTCTCCGTCTAGTTCCGGATGGGCAATGTCAATGCCATCCTTGGAGAGCATGGGCAATGGGTTTCTGGGGCCTGGCATGGGTTTCTCATCCGGAATGGTAATGCCCAACTGGATTACCGATCTCGAAGAGAACGCAGTTAATGTAGCCGGGTGGCTGGACGACGAAAAGTTCCATCCCGATTTCGCCCTTCAAGCCGTGAAACCATACCCGGAAGTTGAGCAGGAGATCAAGAGAGCCATGAGAGCCGAGGCAACACCTCGTCAGCCAATGAGTGCCACACCCGCTTCCGAGTCTGGCGGCACCAATCAGGAAAATCCCAATGACAGGTGGGTCGAAGTCTGCTCAGTCCTCGTCGCAGACACAAAGGAGCGCACGATAAAACGCCTTCGTCTCCGTCGACGCAGCAAGAAACCAACCGCTTCTGCAGGTGCTACCCCGCCACTACCCAGTGCCCTAGGCGCTTACCGCCATCTACATATCCAGCAACCATCACTCGCTGCATCAAGCCCATACTTTGGCCCCGCCGCCATGGCCGCCGTTGCTCAACTGGAGGAAGAGGAGGAGGAAGTAATCGACGAAGAACTCGTATGCGACGTCGACGACGTTCTCGCTACCGCTGTCGAAAAAGTCATTGGTATATCCGTCACCCCCTTTCCGCGGCCACAAACTGGTGGTGCCGCCACCACCACCACTCGCGATGGAGGAGATGAACTTCCGAAACTCAATGTCCAAGGATGCAAGTGTATGGTTCTTGGAGCTTTAGAGAATGTAGTTCGCGCCGTTGCGCAGGAGCCCGGAAGCGTTGTGGAGAACTTCTTGACGGAGGGGGTTGCGAAGTGGCTTAGTGATATTCAAGAGGCTTGCTGATTTCCTTTTTTCCCTCTCAACATAGGAGGGAGACAACGAACGAGAGAGACACAGCGAACAGTCCCACCAAATTTGATGTTTGCCACTAGATTTTTGGTGTACCGTTCGCCGCTCCCCTGTTCGTTCCCCCCATCCCTGTGTTCGTTTCTTGGTCTCTACCTACTCGTATACTATCGTCATCATGGACGGTGCATTTGCTTCTTTTCCTTCTTTGTCTTAGGCACTTGATGGCCCGCAATTCCCCGGGAGCCTCGCCTCGTTTCATCTCATTTTTCATTTGCACACGTCATGGTCGGTTGGGCTACCGGAGTTCGTGGGGGGTTTTCTTTCCTCATTCCTTTTTACATGCGGGTTAAACTCTTCATGGTGGGTTGGATCGGAGCATAGCCTTCTTTGTTTTTCACGTTCCGTCATATTATAGCCTTTCGCTTATTGTCTGGTTTTACTTTAATTAATGGAAGGGGGAGTGTACTTTTAGATATATTCATTTTTTCTTCTTTTCTCTTCCTTCTCGACTACTTTGTGTTTGGTTTGGTTTGGTTTGGCTGTCTTTTTATTTTATTTGGTGTTTATTTCATCCAGCGCTGGCATTTCTGTTTATGGGGGTTTGTTTCTACGACCGCCGGTGTTATGGTGTTTTGTTTTGTTTTCCATTGCAAGATGGATGGGCGAGGGCGATGCCATGAGAATTGTCTTCATCTAGCCTATCGAGTCATCGCTTCAACTACACTCGTTGGCTGGTCCTTTATAGCTGATGTACCCGCACGGTACTTGTATGGTAGATTGGAATGGTCTTGGTGGGGCGTTGGAGCTTTGCTTTATCTTGCTTTAATTTTCGTGGAGTTGTCGAGCTGGCTGCGAATTGCGGGGATTATCTACTTTATCATGCTACTGTAATTGCGTCGCGATTTGTGATATGTGAATGTTCAGATCCTGGCAAAGAAGCAAGGAAGAAGCCTATGGAAGGAAAAAGCAGTTCGATGATCGGCGACCCTGCATGCTCCCCGCACCTTCCAATAAAGGACGCCTCACTCATCGCGAGTACAATATGGCGATTCTCGCTTCACCTCGGTGCCAAGGGTGAAACATCGTTTTATGTTAATACAGCAGCCCATCCACTGTATCATACGAAATGAGCGAGAGGTCTAGACTATTATAAGTCAAGCCTAGCCAGCCAGACACTCAAGGATAGCAAACAACAACAAACTCCGGCCGACGGCGGAAACATCAAGTAATTTACCGTAGTCAACCGACCAACCAACCCCAACCACCCAGCCACCCGCCCAAAAACCAACTATTACTGTAACCAGCCAACCAACTAACCAACCCACTAAAACGAGCAAAGAAAAACCAACCAACCATTTGACATTAAATTACCCATCACTATCACAATTATTGGTAAACTCTGACTTTTCTTTTCTTTTCTTTCTTTCTTGCAAAAATACATGGCATAAGAAGATTGAGGGTGTGTTCCTGGTTTATCATAGTGTCAAGATAATTTCCGGGTATTACGGTAGGCGCGTGAGGAATCCCGGGGGGGTTTTTTTTTCATACCGATATAGTAGATGGTATCATCGTTAGGCAGGGGGAGGGAGAGGGACGGTGAATAAGAGAGAGTATGGTATAATAGGTTATGCATGCAAGTAGAGGGAGAGGGGAAGGGGGAGGGAGAAGAGGAGGGGAGGGGGGATGATGCATGCATTCAGTCCCTTACTCCTACCCCTTCATGTGAGGTACCGTGATCCCTTTCTTTTTCTTTTTTCTTTTTCTTTTCTAAAGATGTACTCGAGTACAGTACAGTATGGTATTATATAATACTGAATACTATTTTATAGATCGGGCTAATCTCCAGTTTTATTTATTTATTTATTTATTCATTTATTAACATGGATTTGAAGGGGATTAATTTGGGATACTGTAAAGGTGGGGTATTGTACTTGTATGTACTGCGCTATTGGTACAAGTACAGTATGATGCTAAGTTAATGCTATGGATGAGGTTGAGTAGAGTAGAGTAGAGTAGAGTGTAGAGAGTATATACCAGTGCAGGTAGAGAGCTATCTATGTATGTCCTGTGCAGTACTATTCGTTACTCTCGTAGCATATATCTGTTCAGGTCTGGCTGTTTGGTTTTATTTAATTAGAAGGGGGTCGTTGAGATGAGCTATTACTCTAGTCTAGTCTGGTCTGGTCTAACTAACTTAGCTAACTAACTGAACTACCGGTATGTTTCCCGGATGTTATGATACGTGTTGTGTTCTGGCGAGTAGTATTATATCATGTGTGGAGTAAAATGTTATGCAGTGCAGTGTCAGAATTCGGGGAATTTTTTGAAAGTTCGATCTGACCTGTATCTTTGATGTCCGTCTAGTGCTTGCTTGTTTCCGGGTATCGTGCTCTGCAGGGTTGTGCCGTGATTGCGATGTTATTATATCATAGTTGTGTGATACGGTAGGTGTATTATAGTGGTATGCATACTTGCGAGTGCTGTACGGCGCTATTTTAGCCTAGGGTACTAGTACGAACGGTGTAGGGCTATGAGAGGAAGTTGCTATTGTAGACTTGAGCGAACGGGGATGAATGGCTTTTGGTTGCTGTTGCTGTGCTCTGGGTGGTTTCAATAGCTCGATTTTTGTGAAATGATAGTCAGTGTTATTATAGCTTAGTTATGGAAAGAGTCTTTGTTAGATAAAGCTTAACTTAATACTATATAATAGTAATTCGGCACTGTATGATACGGTACTGTAGAACCGGAGAAAGCTATAAGACTGACCCTATATTATTATGAAATACAGTCAGGGTGGTTACCCTATCTCATCCCCCAGATGACCAAGCGAGAACTGCCGCCATCATCATCATCATCATCATCATCATCATCATCTCCTCCTTCCTTCCTCCCCTAACATCACCACAATCACAATCACCACCACACCTCACCCAGGTAAAAATGTACAGTACGACAGGTGAGTAAACAAACTAAATAAACCGTTGAAACACCGAGTACCATACCGTACCACTTTCCGGGGTTGCGGGGTGCGTGGGTGCGTGGGGGCCTTGGCCTGGAACGAAATTGGTGGGGAAAAAGAACAATATTAATAATATATAAGTCTAATCAGGAAAAAATATATCATACTATGGTATGGCTATGCGGGTGGTTGTGGTTGCGGTATGGGGGAAAGAGAGAGAGAGAGAGAGGGGGGGACTGCGGGTGGGCGGCGAAATGATAGATGAGATTACCGTACGATAATATCAGAAAAACATTTTTGCGAACTTTCTTGAGGGTTTGTGATAGGGGTGTTTGCCTGCCCGCCCGCCTGCCTTTTATCGCCTTGTCTTGTCTTCCCACACCTTTTGCACTACCATCCCCCCCCTTCCCCCTAATTTATTATCTGATTGCTCAGCTATTGTACGGGTTTGAGCCTTGTGCATTGGTAGATACAGTAGATGGTTTCTGTCCGCCCCGTGTGATGCGGCATCGCATATAGTTTGGATAACTTGGTGATGTGACGGTAAGGCTTGGATCCTATGGGGTATATAATCGAGCAGAGTATCGATCAATACCTTCTATATTTCTCCACCTTAGGGATAGTGCATTATGGGACCTCTGGGGGGGGGATGGATGAGCGGACGGATGGATGGATGGATGAATGGGTTCAAGCTAATGGTACTGTACCCTCCTGGGCTCGCTAGCTCTCCAAACCCTGTTCTAACTGCAGTGAGGTTCTCCTTACTTCGGCAGATGTATGATGATGTCTTGTACATCGGCGGGAGGTAAGGTAAGCTCCTCGGGTATCGCAAAGGCGTTTTGTGCCACCCTCGTATTAGTATGATATTGCCTACTTCCCTCGGAGGCTGGTGACCGTGGTGGTAGAAGTTCACATCGAGTCACTCGGGGCTTGTGATAACGCCCGATTCGAGGGCTTGCGGGAGTCTATCTTGCTGGTGAAGGCGGCCTGATAGCTGCTAGACTGCCTAGCCTTGTGCTGGGGTTGTATAGGGTGGGTATGATACGTAGCATGAGCTTTGCAAGGTGTGCCCTAGTTCCGGAGAGTATGGTACTATAGGGCCTATCCCTATATTGCAAAAAAAACCAGGGTCCGCCCTGTAAAGAAATACCTTTGACCGGATAATAATTAAATTTTGGATAATATCATGCTTTCTCCCTCTCAAGGAACTGTTTTCTTCTTAGAGAAATCATTCTCACTATCATAATAATAATAATATTATTATTATGGTAGGTAATTTATTTAACGCGCGTATAGCCGGTGAGTTAGGCGCGGACTTATTATACACTGGGAGTAATGATACCTGTTCTGGGAATCATTGAAACGAGGGGGGCGAAACAGAACGTTGGGATGATATATTCCACCCCCTTATACACAAGCACTTGAACAACTATTCAAAAGATAAGTCGGACAGTAAATACGGTCGTCACTGCTAGCTTAATACACCTAGTAATTATATTCCCAACCGTTAGGCTCCACTGCCCTGCAGCTATACTCGCTCTGCGCTCAGCACCATATTTCTCCAAAAAATCTTAGGGATGATCCAAGGAAGGAAGGAAGGACAGGAGTAAAAAAATTATTCTCAATACTCCGGACATATTGGGGGCCCCCCCCCCCCCCCCCCACACAAAAAACACAAAAAAAAAAGAAAAAAAAAAAAAAAAAAAAAAAAAAAAAAAAAAAAAAAAAAAAAAAAAAAGACACAACAAAAAAAAAA
>Ga0307507_10009190_pt1 | contig 13271 bp, 13 predicted proteins | sample 7_EM_MG_FD_207223 | JGI IMG/M metagenome (GOLD analysis project Ga0307507, IMG submission 207223) | Populus trichocarpa ectomycorrhiza microbial communities from riparian zone in the Pacific Northwest, United States - 7_EM | ecosystem: Host-associated > Plants > Roots > Unclassified | place...
AGCCTTCGGTGGAGGAGGGGGGGCAGGAGGTTGATGTTCAACCCTAGTCGTTGTAAATGCCCTATTATCCCCCAATGTCATGAGTGTGAATTCACAATTCATTCCTTCCTGCTCGTATGTGACTTGTAAAGGACGGCCGGCATCGCTGTAATAAGCTGTTACTGAGGCATGAAGTGAATCTGCATGAACGACGATAGCCTTAAAGTCTTTCAGACTAACAGCAACATGTACCCCATCCTCAGCGCCAAAGGTATCGAAATCAGCCGTGTCAAACGATACAGAGGTTTGCAAGGGCTGTTTTAGTATCTCTAGTCCCATCAGCCAACCCACAGCATACGCGTGCGACAAGCCCAACGAGCGCACAAACCTTTCCCATCAACCAACTTCTCGGTAAAGCTCGTAAACGCGGCGCGGCCATTCTCACTCGAAATATCCAACTGCTCTGCCTTTGGACCAAAATGCTCCATAAACTCCCTCAACAGCCTCCCCTTCACAACCCACATATTCCTCGCGGTATCCTTATCGAACACTGCATGCATGACGTCCACCTCTTCGTAGGTAAGACGATACGTCTTCAGCACCCGATTCTTGCACAGCAAACGCACGAGCATCCTACACTCCCCCTTCTCCACGAACCGCACCTCACATTTCTCGATAGCCGTATCACCGGATTTACTGTCAAAGTAGCGCTGTCGAAAAGTAGACAGGAGGGCCTTGGCATAGAAGCGGCATGTGAAGCGGCCATCCTGCGACTGCGAGGGCGCTGGGAAATTGTAGGTTTCGAAGAACTTGTTCCCGGCGAGGGTTATGGCGGCGTAGGCGGATTTGGAAGAGTTTAACGAGGAAAGGGTTAGTCTGTTGCGGCGGGCTTCGAGAGAAACGTATTCGCTAAATTTGGAGAGGGCGACGAGTGACTCGTGGAGTTTTTGAGCGGAGGCTGGGCTGAGGGTGAAATTGAGGTCCATGCTGGTCGTTGTGGTTGTGGTTACGGTGGGGGTGGTAGTGGTTGTGGTGGCGGGAGACGCGTTGTGGGGTTGGATTTGGGCCTGCGGGATCGAGCATGTCTTATCATCACCTTATATCACTCGGAAATAGAGTTAGGTGCTTGTGTTTTCCTCTTCCATCAGTATGACGCTCTTATTTAATTACCTCATTAGCCCACCAGCATGGCCAAGGCGAAAGTCACTAGATGTCACTCGATTTATCATTCTTTTCCAACCAAGCGGCCAGATTTACTTTCACTTTGTATTGCTGGGTTGATTGATGCCCATAGATCCCCGTTACGCTCTGAACCCGACAGGCCTCTCCTGCTCTCAGTTAACCATCATTAACCCTTGCGGAGCATTCCTTGTAGTGTATCATCCGGTGCGAGAACTCTCTAGAGACACAGTTACCCGGCCCCCACATCCCCGCCATAACTCCAGCAATAAACAATTGGTGGGGCGCTCTCTAAACCCCACATCATGTCCTCTAAAGAAAAAGCTCCGCAACAGCAAACTGGTAATCCCCTGTTCTCCCGGGGGGTCCCTTCCAAGTTAACAATTATTTATAGTCGACCTCTCAACCCTAAGCGTCGACAACCTCGCCGCCGTAAAAAAGCAACTTGACGACGAACTCGAGCACCTAACCACCTCATTCGCAAAACTCCGCCAGGCCCAGAACAAATTCAAAGAATGCATCACAACGGTTAAGACTGGACTCCGGCCCGGTCCGTCACCCTCTCTTCCCAGTTTCCCGCCCGGGGGAGTTGCTGACGGGAAAGGATAATAGATAAGACGATTTTAGTCCCACTCACCAGTTCACTTTACGTCCCTGGCACGCTCTCGGACACCGAGAACGTCCTTGTGGATGTTGGCACCGGGTACTACGTTGAGAAGAGCGTTGCCGACGCGGAGAAGTTCTACGCCGAGAAGGTGAAAACGCTTACGGAGAATCTGGGGGAGTTGGAGAAGATTGTTGCGCAGAAGAGTCAGAATGTGCAGGTTGTTGAGAACGGTAAGTCGTTTACTTGGGCTATGATTGATGGACGGATGAGGGGGGGGTGCTGACCTGAGCATCAGTTTTGAGGCAGAAGGTTATGGCGAGTGGTGTTGGTGCTTCTTCGTAGGAGGTGGCTTGTTGCGGAGCGAGTGAGCTAGAAACCAGTTACCTTTCAGCCTTGACTGGAGGGTGTATATACAAAAGCGTTCGTACATTAGGTGTCAAATCGATGGAAATTCCCAATTTACTCCGCATATATTATTCGGTGATGGGCCCAAGTGGGCCCAGAACTCGGCGGTGAGGTGTCAGCAGAAATTAAGTTCGAGACTTGGGTAGCACTATCTCTCCATCTATTCCTCCATCTAACGATACCCTCCTTGGTTTATCACAGTGCTTAGCGGAAAGGCGCTCCCTGAGCGCTACATAACCTGAGGGCTGTTTTCTACTTCGGTGTTTATACGGGTCGTTGCTATAGCTATCTTTTGATCGAAATACTCATCGTAAAGAACGGTTGGGGTCAAAAAATGGCTAAAACAATGGTTCATAATTAACGTCTGGGCTTGGAACATATTCAAATTTAAAGCAACAACCCTTACAAAAACACACCCCCAAACAACTCGCAGGCGGAAAGTGTCTGAAAACCAAAGAAGAGTACAGCCCTCCTGTCAAGATGCTGTTTGTATAGACATTTTCTCCGATGTGGGTCTCTTTTAGCACGGGAGGTCTAGCGCATCCTATCGTGACTTGTCCTTAGAATTCCGAGGGCTTTAATGCTGTTTCTAGACCGATCGGAGATCGAGCTCATGGCGCCGTTTGACACAATAAAAATTTCTCGATGTTGTGCTAGAGTGTAATCTCCCAGAAAATGGAAAACCCAAACCTCTCAGCTCACCCAGTTAGAGTTGATCTCCTCTCTTTAGGCAACTAATACGGCAAAAACCCGCATGGCTCCGACCCTGCGACTCGAGTACTTCTGTGCCCTGTGGCTTCCCCCCCCCATATCCCTCTATCATGGCTATTCTTTATAACGGTAAACTGTAGAGTCCAGGGCAGGTGGAGGTGGCGCTGCTGTGCGGGCATGCCGTCCCTTTCCGCCTACCTATTGGCAATCTAACTTGTACTGTACGCAAACCCGGGCAAGGAAAATTCTATCAGGCGCTAACAGCTCGGTTTGGGAGAGAATCAGACTGAGGTCTCTTCAGGCACCCGAAAAACTCGGGGCAACTCGAAGGTCACCCATTGAACCGGGGTTTGGCATGCTACCTGGCGATATTTAGTTTTTTTTTTTGCCAGGTGGGTGGTTGGTGTTAGAACGGAATGCGCTGGGTGGTCTAGGAAGTAGTTGGGGTTCTCACAGGAGGGGGTTGAGTGAGGGCGGGGGTAGTGTTAAGTTGTGCGCCAATGACCGGTCCTGAATGTGGATAGTGCTGTGCCTATTGCTGTACAAGTGCTATAGGCCGTCCAGATCAATAATTCCTTTTACCCTTTGTGTTGGCTAGCTCATTGCTTGTAGCCTAGGGATCTCGGGAGCGTACTTTAACGTAATTGTATTTGGAGTCAATTGAATCAGATCAAGCGGAGTTGACCTTTACCTCCCGCTCTTGGATGACTATGGAAGATTAGCGACAGTTATGGCGAGGAGTTCTCCAGTCATGGAGCCTGATTTTGCGGATTTTTTGAGGAGCCAGTGGATTGTCCCAACTACACCAGCCCACTTGGCACATCCTAGGAAAGATCCCAGGAACGGCCTTAGATTGGGCTAGTGGATTTTGGATTGGTGTGTAGTTAAATACGATACACCGAGAGGAAAAAGAGCTCCTCGCGAGATATGCATGCAGGTTAAGGATGAGGCTAGCACTACATATCTCCTAAACCCCAACACCACAAAGCACAGTTGCCGTTGGAGACAGCACCTGAGCTGGCTTGGAAATAAGGCCAGGCCCAAACAAGCTCCAATCACCACTTTCCTACCAATCAGGGGGAACTTCCCTCGCCGCGATTCATTTATTCTATTTCAGACGAGTCAGAAGGCGCTAATTCAAGAGGCAAGTATTAAACGACCCTTTCTTTCTTTCCCAGAATTTACTAGATGTATATAGCCTAGCACTGTCTAAGCTGGTCCCTCGAGACCCTATTTTCACGGCGACCAAATAATTCCCGATATGAGAGTTCTTAGCAGCGACTTTGAAAACGTAACCATGATTACCTTCCCCTGTCACAGAAAAAAGGATTAAAAAAAAGGGCCCATTCCTTACGAGAGCTGTCTTTTAGAGTTAGTAGCTGTGTGAGTGATGGGGTGTGATGGAGTGCGGGGACTTTTGGTCATTACTGGTGTGTGGGGTACCTTACACCGTATTTGCTATGTGCGTTCGTACTCGTGATTTAATTACACTAAGATAGAGAACCAGTAATATCCATTGCTAAGAGTACCTGCCTCTTGTTGGTCAGAGGCGATTCTGTCTGGCCCTATTACCCCAGCGGGCTCGTGGGAAGACAATGACTATCATACCCACAGTCTAGTGCCTAGACCGTGAAAGAAACGAAACCCACTCGTGTTTCCGAAGGTAGCAATAGCTACTAAGCCCCATTTCCACAATTCTACTGTAGAAAATATCTACCCATCTACCTCCCTTAGTAGACACTCAACCGAGACAACTAGTAGCGACGGGGCTTCCGAATTACGCTCTAGCGTCTCAGCATAACCAGAGAAACCCTTACAAATACTCCGATGTCCGTTTCGAACATCAAGAGTCAAAGTCAGCACGGCAACGTCACTCTACCGGTATTCGCGAAACCTCAAATTACGCTAAAGTTACCACCGCACCGCGCCTTCGTCTGGTGGCTCTAGTACCTTCTCAACTCACGGAGTTGGTACAGTATCTCAAACACGGAATCGCGAACAGGGGGGGGTGGCGCGATGTACCCTGGCTAAGGTGTCCTTTGCACGGTGGTATGATGCCGCCCAGTCCCGATACCACCCAGCGCCGCTTAAGACTTGTGTCTCTCGGCAAATCACTCGTTGACCACACGGCAACAACTCTATTACCCCTGATCACAGAATGTGCCGTAGAAAGGGCTCGATATAACACCTGTATATGAATGTACGAGTAGATTGGTGGTTATTCTAGGAAGTGTCACATGGGACAGTCAATCCGGCCCGGCTTTCCAGGATGCCAATGCAATCACTCGCATCTACTCGTAGCACATAACTTAGTTTTGCCGCTTATCCGATCTACGGAAGAACGGGCTTTTCTATTCCTCTAGTCCCGCCGGCGGTTTTGTCGATCATTTCTTGTATCACAGTTCTCTCTTTCTTTTTCTTCTTTTTCTTTTCTGTTCATGATTATCGCAGCCCTTGTGTGCTTCCCCTACTTTTTCCGCTGAACCAATCTGAAGACAAACTTCAGCAAGAACCCTTGGGATCTGCTCTTGACATATGCTAGTAGTGATTGATCATGGTACGGTAATCTTAAAATAGTCTGCCGGTGCTCGCTGTGATACCCATATCTCAGGGTGTTATCGGTACCCGCGTTTGTACCGTTATCTGCCAGGGCTCAGGGGGAGCTCGGATAGGCCGGGTTGGTAACGAGTGAGGATTGTGTGATTCGAGCCTGTGAGCCGGCTCGACTTGTGCCGAACCTTGCTTGTGGTCCTTTTCATCACGCAAAACTGAGACACTATAGTATGGTGATTGCGCAATGAATGCATTGGTATTCCCTGCTATCTAATACAAAAGTGAAAGAACCCCCCGTCTAACAAGAGGTACATGATACCCCGTCGGAGGTAAAGTGAAGTAAGTGAAGTCCAGGCTTCAGTTAGTAGAAGAAAGTAACTATTAAAATACAAATCTCCATTACCACCTATACACGTCCTTACTTCTACGACGGTACAGTAAGAAGGAATGGCACCATAGGGGGTCTACAAATCTAAAAACAAGGAAATAAGAGTGATAAAAACTTACAGGGGCGAAATGAAAAATAAACAATTGATAGCCGACTCTATGTGAAAACCACGGTTGGGTGTAATCATACTCCCATTTCACAAAACCGCCAAAGCAGCACTAACCCCAACCACCACCGCCGCCGCCGCCATTCCCATTCCCAAAGCCCCACTATCCCTTCTCCCAGTGGCGACATTAGCCACGTCCGGTCCCCTCCCCAATCTAACCCCTCCATCGCCCCCCTGATCAACGTGGAAAGTTACAGTCTTATTATACGTCATTTCGCTCCCTGGGTCGTCACATTTCTTGTCGAAGCACGGCTTTGTCTTGTTGAACTCCGCCATACTCAGACCATTTGACTGCGACGCTACTGCGGAGGTAGAGGGTGTGGCGAAGGTTAATCTGTAGGTCGCTGTTGTGGGGGTCGGGGCGGGGGGTGTGGAGTACTTGAAGGAGGTTTTCGTGGAGCTGGACAACGATGTTGTTGGAGTTAAGGTCGAGTTGGCGGTTACGAAGTTTCTAGAGGAGGATGGGCTAGTGATAGTGGTGTTGTTGGTGGGGGAGTTTGATGAGATGGGGCTGGTGGTAGTGCTACTAGCAAGAGTGGAGGATAAAGTTGTGGTGGCATTTACTCCGGTTGAGGGTGATGTTGAGGGTGTGTCGATGGGAGTAGGTGTGCAAGAAGATGACGTCGAACTGGAGTTTGAGATAGGGCCACCTTCAGTAGAAGTAATAACATTGGATGTTATTATGGCCAGGGGCGTGGACGAAACTGTTTCTCCGGCAGTAGAAGTTGTCGTGGGGGCGACGCTGTCACTGGAGGAGAACCCGGGTGTACCACCGGTAGTAGGTACCACATACGCTTCCGAAGTAGGAAGCGGCGCTAATAACGAGGTCAAAAGGGTAGAACCTTTTGAAACTTTAACAACAGTTGCTAACGTGGTAGGTACTAATGTCGGATCACCTGTAACACCGGTAGCAGTCGAAGTCGGTATTACAAGCGCATTGTTCGGCGGCGTCGACACATCCACAACAGCGTTATTTGGCGGGCCTTCAACCGTAGCTGGTTCAACATGAGCTGGCTCAACCACTGCGGTTTCCACCCTAGCGGGCGTAACCTCCGTAGGCACTACCCCATCAACCCGGCGGTGAAAGCGTTGGTGACTATAACTGGCCGATACTCCCTCCGGGAATGCGGCCCGAAGGGCCAGGAAACCGAATAGAGTTGTCGATAAATGCATGAGATCTTGATTTATTCAAATAGGCTTCTCCGTCCCCTTAGGTTTGACTCGATTTATTCCAGCTACGTGATTGAACTGTCACAGATTCATAACGGATCAAATCGTGTAAGACAGGGCGAATAGGTGGGCTCCAGGAATCGGTGAAGACTTTTTTTCTCTTCCTTCCCCTCTTTCTTTCTCTTTCCTCCTTTCTTTCTCCCTTTTTTTTTTTTTGCAGATACTAGACCACGCCTTGCCTGAACGTACTAGAAGTAGACGGAATCCGGCTACCACCCCAGTCAGCAAAATATCACTTCCCTTGAGATCAGAATTAAACATTGAGGAGCAATAAAAAAGTATCAGGACTACTTACTCCGAAATCACTTGGACTTGAGACGAAAGAACGGACGCAGAACTAATATCTGCACGGAGCAAAAAGACAAGTAAATCCTCAGGGAGAAAACCAGAGCACAAAACCAGGAAAAGGGGGGGGGGGGGGTAGCAGTGTGTCTAAGTACTTTAAGCCAACACTCAGATCACTATTAGCACATCATGTCTAGTCGCACATGGGAGGTCATGGCGCCCAGCAAAAAAAAAAGGAAAAACCAGCCTGGGCCTATCAAGCTGCAGGACGGGACCTGACGGATGATTTTGATCGGGAAACTTTAGCCAACTAAAAGTCCCGATCCCATGGTCTCAAGCTCGCGTGTCCTCCAGGAAACAATTGGTCCACTTTATGCCGTCTTCGACATTTCATAGGGCTAACCGCCCTGCCGCTTCTCCGTCCTTATTACAGTGCTTGTATCTACCGTACCGTACAGTCACCGATGAGGTCTTGACGAATATCAGAGGGTGATGAACAGGGATCCGTAGCAGGTATTTTATTGTTACTCTACTTTGACGAATTCGCAGCAGACCCCTGTTCGTCACCCGCTGATATTCGTCAAGGCCCCATCGGTGACTGTACCTACTCGTGTATGCACTGGGATCGTATGCCTTATGGGTATAATAGAACATGGGAATGGGGGAAAGCAATACCGGTAGGCAGTGGTCAGGCCTACGAGTGATCCGTAACACCTTCCAGCATCGCAAAGGTTCAGAACAGTAAGGGAGATTACCGTGTGTTAAGACATTGCTTACCTCCCACTCGGCCAAACCCTATGATAGTACCCCATCCTTTGTTGTTCCAAATTCCAACACCAACATTGTACCAGTATCCTGAATTTCTCCTTTGAGCACTTGCTATCCTATCACTATCCCGTAGTACTGTACTTACTGCGGAAGTTTATCATTTTGTTTGCTCCTTGCCTAAGGGGCGTTTCGGTTCCCACGCCACAATTCCAATCGCAGGGGCTGGTCCGAGCTGGATGAACGTCGGCGGCGGCTAAAAGATACCGTTCGAACCTGCCCCATACAGCTGCATCGACTCAGCTACAATATGATAGGCTGGGACAAAAAACAAAGCTAGCTAGGCGATTTGTAGACCTTAAATGTCGGCTCCACTCCTTCAACTTCCCCATAATCGGGCTCTCAATGCCGCAAACAAATTGCTCCCGCTTCCTACGGAAAATGAAGAATACCGGTGGGTTTACAGTGCCTACCGGTACTACTGTAGGAATGCCAAGCCATTTCTTCTAGCAGCGCTGTCCTTACTGCCCTCCACAACCAGTAACTAGTGTGGACCCGCAGGCGGCAAGGGCTTCAGCAACAGATAGTTGTCTTGGCTAGACCATATTGCTGGCACGATACCTCCTCAAGTTCAATATCCCCGTGCGGGGTTTTAATCTCCGTCCCAAGGCAAAAGGTCCCCAAAGCCCAGTGCTGGCCAAGGAAGGAAGGAGTGTGAGGATCGTATTAACTCCTGCTAGGCGGCATCGACTCCTGTTGGCCTAAGATGATTCGAGGGTTTGGGGCAATCAATCCTTGCCGGGGCACTAAGTTACCCAAATTGGCGAGATGATACAGCACTTCAACACGTGCCTCTGGAGACTTTGAGAGTGATATTTTACGATGGGGGTCCGGAGGTGACGGAAATCGCTGCAAGCCACTTGCGTGCCCATAGCTATTCTATAAATCTAAGAGTTGCCAGTATTAGAAAGACACCCCAACGAGTAGCCTAAGGTTAGCAATAGTCACTTTTATCAATAAATAGAGGACTATCCTTCACTTGGATACATAGGAGTGAGCTCTCCATCCCTAGCAATTAATACAAGTACCACAGCCCCCTACAGACAAAAATAATAATAATTTAAATAATTTAAATAAGAAATCCCCTTTAGTTGGCGTTCTAGTCTAGCAGCTACTAATCGGAGATCGGCTGACAACCTATAGCTACGTTTTCTATCAATACCGGTAATCCTGTTTCCATCCTTATTTTTAGAGGTTCGATCTGCCATATCAAGAGATTTAATATCGCTAGTGTGAGCATTGACTTGTCTTAGTATAATAGGAGTTGCTAACATATCTTGTGTCGTAACCACACTTTGAATACCAGTACTTCATCTGGATAGGCTATACTTGTATTGTACTAACCCCTGAAATCAGCACTGGTATAAGAAATCCGGTTTGCTTACATAATGCATTCACAATAATGGCACTTGGCGAAATAGACTAATCTCGAAAACAGCAACATATGGGTAATGCGAAATTTTATTACCCCACGAATATTGCTCTCAGTAAAAGCAAGAAAATATAGAACCAGGGAGGAGGGTCTTGTGAGTACATCTTTAGGAAGGTATGGCCTGATAGAAGTGGTTGTGGATGAAAATTTTCGAAAATTATGATCGCGTTGGTTTTTGGTTGATTTCAAGTTCAGGGTATGATGCTGTTCAAATATGATACTATATTAATACTATACCCCCAAAACGGCTACTATAAGAGACCGTGTGAAATCCGAAGTGTCGAGCTTAAATTTCGACCATAAATCCTTATTCCTGTTATTTATTTATTTTTCTTCGGTCTCAGCGGATGCAACCAGATCACTCGCGTCACGTCAGACACAACATGAGCTTGGTGACACCGAAATCGATGGGGGGCGCAATGATATGGATGAGATCTAAGCCTACCCCTCTATTCAAAACGACACATACTGCGGCCCAATATGGTATCACGAAATGGGCACAACTTCATCATAAGCCGTAAGAGGCAGCTCCGGAACAATTACCAACTCAGTTGCATAAACAAATTTGGGGTAGATTACACTGGATAATTAATGCAACGGTAAAAGTCTACAATGCCACAACCCCGGAGCAGATATATCTACAATGCCACGATACCCGGAACTAGTTTAGTTTAGACCGTAGTTTATGCTTCCATTCCACTAATTTGCCCTTAGACCTAATGTGCTCGCTACTGATACAAGGAATATAAACAAATGAAAAAGAGAATTCCCCCCTCCCTTAAGCTTCTGGCTTCAAATTAACAATACTAGTATGGGATCGATTGTGAGGCTTTTCACAAGCCCGAGCATCATGGCCCTCTTGACCACAGGTAGAACAGTGATGAGGGGCATAGTCAGGAATGAGGGGCAGACCGCCATACAGCCTAGTACTATATCTCCCAGCTCTTTCTTATTTGCTTGGACTCTCTAGGGACAGCTCTGGACCTTGCATACATAGATTCCACGGGTGGAATCTCGCTTGGAAACACGGTAGCTGAACTTCTGATAAACTGATCAGTCTTGTAAGACCTTTTTAAGGTCATCAAAGGACGAATAATGCTGGCCTAAAACTGGAGCTTGACGAACATCCGCCAGGGCTGACATGATGGATCACGGTGATGACGATAGAGTGGACAGCAACGGTGACAATTTGGTGAAAGAAGTTGGTGAACATGAGGGATCACATGGTGGGGAAGAGTTTGATCTAAGTACAAATAATTTTTAGGGTATGGGCGGCAAACTAGCGGAATGCAAGTATGAACTACGGTGTAAACTAAACTAGTTCGGGGTATCGTGGCATTGTAGATATATCTGCTCCGAGGTCGTGGCATTAAAGACTTTTACCGTTAATGCAAATGTACTAGTACCAACGAAAACGATCCATTGGAAAACTAAACGTCCTCACCCTAGCCCTACAATTCGCACTTCTCGGGGATTAAGTTTGCCCACGTCGGTCGCCGATTATCCGACCCCAAACGATTCCTCCTCTCCCTTCTTCTCAAAACCCTCCCGCACCAGCCAAAGAAACATGTTGCTAGAACCCCCATAAAACAAAGTGTTTTGCGAGCTGTCATCCTCAACTCCTCCTGTTCATGCTCATCCCCCAAAATCACCGAATCCACGACAGGACTACCGGACACTGGGTGAATCCATGTTTTCGGAGGCCGCGCCAGCGGTGACAGAGCCTCCACCCCCTCCTCACCATCACGCGGCGGCGACGGCAGTGAAATACCAGAGGAATCTTTCGAAATGTTCGTGCGAGAATAGGTAGTCTCCGGATGCCAATTAATACACTTTTCTTGAACATGAAGTTGTATATTCAACGACAGACAAGGTCTGTGAGAAGTGCAAGTGACCGACTCCAAAAACTGAGAGACAACGACACAGAACGCACGGCGGCAGGCTTCGTCGCAGTCGTTTGTGGAATACGGGTATGATACTGAGTGAAATGGTGGTACGGGCACGATTTCTTGTCCGTGTGGGATGCGTCGGGCGGATACGGAGATAATGAGCAACGCCGCGAGGAAGATAATGAATGAGGTTGCGGAGAACATTCTTGTCTGTACCGGTTAGCATAGTTGAAGATGTTGTTGGGGTAGTAGGACCTACGGCTTTGGCAATAAGGACTGTGGGGATTCCAGCTAAGGAGTGACTGTTGTGAGCTGTGGATGGAATAAGTCTACTTGCGAAGGCGATTATATGTTACTATCGGCTATTCTGTTACGGAGGATTAAATCACCTCCTCTTCTTAAGACAGAGAGCCAGACGTAAGGTGGCTCTAGCGACCCCCTGAAGATCGTACTTGGAGAATTTGTTCATTTGCTAATACCTATGCAAGGGGCATGTTTCCATTCTGGTCGACGTGGACCACGCTTCGGAGCAGCAACCAAATCACTTGTATCTGCTGTCGCACTATAGTTTCACACGCTCCAATGATCGGTTTAACGGCCTCTGGGGCTGAGCTAGGGATCCAGCATTCCATTGTCTAGAAAATGGCTGAGTTTCGGGAGCCAGAGTAAAAATCACCGATATCGAGTGGTAGTCTTGCCAAAACTTTCTGATTGCCGATTAAAAGTTGAGAGCAGCACTAGTTACCTACAACTATCGTAATCTAATTGCCGCAGATTTATGGGTTTATGGGCGAGTGATAATCCATCAATAATTTGAGTCTTCCTTAGCCCAACCCCCTCAGAAAGACCAGACAAGGGGCCACATCTGAACAAGAAGAATCCTAAATCCCGCCACAAAAACAAAAATGGCCACCCACCAATCGAGCTTTGTTAGAATTGCTAGCCCATAGGGCACTCTTGTGGAACATCTGTGTTTGTTCATTATCGACCGGTAGTACCAAGGTGAGCTAACAAAACTCCTGTGAGATGACCTCTAAGCTCATCCAGGAGATAAAGGAATCCTCAAGTCATACCGGTTGGGCGCGCACTTCTAAGTAGCCCGTGCCTAGGTAAACTCCACCTCGAATTCTTGACTAGTGATTCCTGTCTTTTGCATCATGAGATATCACTCTTCTTATGAGTCTACCAGACTAGTAGGGGGTGCTTTGAGCGATAGAGGCGTAATTGCTTAGCTTCAAGGTGGCTCCGGGAGTAAAATCCTCACACTTTTGGAAAAATTCTCGGACTTGAACAATAAGGGATAGGTGGATGTGGGGTGCGCAGAACAGAAAAGAGATCCTCAGTTCACACTAGCAAAGATACTATACAATAGCTAGTTTGGGTGGAGAGTAACTTATCGTAGGGGTAGGGCTTTTAGCCAGAGGGTCAGTGACGAAAACCCTAGAGTATCCATATTTGACGAACCAAGATAGGCGCCCCCCCCATCTCTCCAATTTCTGGAGATTTCCCCCCCTTCTCGCTTTTCTTTTTGTTCTAATTGGGAATTTGAGATTCCCAGTGTCTCTACGATGGGTAGGACGTTTTTCCTAAAGCCCCTCGATAAAGCATTGGTAAAACAGCGC
>Ga0307507_10009191_pt1 | contig 13268 bp, 19 predicted proteins | sample 7_EM_MG_FD_207223 | JGI IMG/M metagenome (GOLD analysis project Ga0307507, IMG submission 207223) | Populus trichocarpa ectomycorrhiza microbial communities from riparian zone in the Pacific Northwest, United States - 7_EM | ecosystem: Host-associated > Plants > Roots > Unclassified | place...
GTCAGATAGTCGTAGACATCGAAGGAATTACTTGGGTAAAAGACAAATGAACGCTGACCAGTCCATGTTGTCGGCCGCTGCTTCTTTGATCCCTCTCCCAAGCCAGGTCGGGGTCCTTGGGCTGTCATCACGCCCCTGGCTGGAATAATTTTTTTTCGCATCCCAGGAATGAGATGTGAGGCCCAAGCGTTTGTTGCATGAACGACATGAGGTGTTTGAATGATTCCTTTGGGAGTTTCCAACGAATATAGTTGAGGTCCTTCGACCGACTCTGGACCAGATATAGAGGTGCAGGGGGTATGCGAAAACAGATAAAAGCTGGGAAGCTGTCAGTACTATGAAAGTCCAACGATCGTGTCACGACTACCTACTTTGAAGGGTAAACGCGAAGCAGACGAGCCAAGATGCCCGTCACGAGGCGGTATGGATGCACAGCGCCTCCCCGAGTCGACATACAGCCCACAGTCAACCATGAAAGTTGCAAATTCTGATTAGATAAACAACTGGTTAGCATCATCAATTTGAAAGGGGAAACGGTGAGAGAGACCTTGATCTTATCAGATCCTTCGTAGATCTGGTATCGTGAACTTTCCTCTGGTAAATCCCTTTTATAGGTTTCTAGTTTTCCTTTGGCTTCGTTATATAAACTTGGTTCACAAAACGCATCTAATGCCTCGACTTCCCGACATTGTGATTCCTCGAGCAGATTCTCATCGGTAGCGACAGAGAGCAACTCTTGAAAATGAGATAGACGAAAACGAATAATTTTTCTGGCCATGTCCATGCCATGCGCCGCCTTTAACTCGGTATAGTCATGATAAAGCATTGGCGAGATATGTCCGCCATTTCTGAAGAGAAACTCAATTTATAATTATTAATACAATTAAGAGGTGAATTACAAACCTTCCAGTTGCTCCCGAGCAAACGTCTCTTGCTTCAAGCATGAGAACACGAAGGGGTTTCCCTGTTAGGCCGTGTAGGGCATCGTAATCCAATATTGCCCTTGCAAAGGAGGTACCAGTGATTCCACTACCAATAACGACAATATCCGCGTACTTTGGTAGGTTACCGTTGGCGCCGTGTCTTGATATGGGTGAGGGGTGCAAAGACCAATAGGAAGTACATGGGTCGTTAATGGGGACGCCGGGAGAGCTGCGAATGCGGGAGAAGAGGGCATGGATGGGTGGATAGAGTAGAGAAATAGCGCGAGTGAGGGCTCTGATGATGAGATTCCGCAAGCGGCGAGGCCATGGGATCATCTGTAACTTAGTGTAAGTAGTGAGTGTTTGTGCACAGCCACTTAAATTTGGTTCTTGGCATGTTACCTTCACCAACGCGGCGACCATCGTCTACGGACCTTTCTTTTTTTTCTGCTTCAAAAGTATCGAAAACAGTCGGGTCTACTTCTTCAAATGTGGTTGTAACTACGCGAATTACTCGTCGACCACTTCCTCAACGCAACTTTAGTGCCGCCACTTCCGCCAACTCCCTTCCCCGACATTCTTCATCTTCCCCTTCTTCAATCACATCTTCTCCACTATCAAGTCCTCCCGCTTCTTCAAGAAAGCGAAAGTCTCTTTCTTCTGCTCCACCACAAGGTCCTTCTGATCTTCCTCGTGAGGTCAAACGACTACGCACCTCGTCCGCCAAAGAGCGCCCTCGGAAACGGAAGCCTGATCACTCCTCCCAGTCCTCTTCGCGATCTGCGAGTAGGAACGCCTCATTGGCACCCCCGTCTCCACAACCTATTTACCGTACCAGCCGCTCACGGTCCACTTCCCTCTTTCCGGGACTGGATCCCGACTCTCCAACCGCACCACGTCGATGGCGTACAGATGAAGGTGGGGCCCCTGGTGAACATTACCTGAGCTCCGAGGTCGTAGTGAAGCGGCTTATGAAGTCGTACAAAGCATGTGAGTTCCCTATGCCCTCCCCGCTTCCATCAACCATTCATCCCGCCCAGACTTTAAGAATCCCAACGACCCAAATGACACGTCGTTCAATCCACATCCGACAAACTATCCTGTCGTTGAGCTTGAATACCCAAATACACGCGCAATCGAAAGGTGAGTCAACGACTCATTCAGCAGGACCGGCAGGCTTGGCGAAGTCAATCCTGGACAGGTATATTCGCACAACTTATGTGATTGTAACGTGATGAGCATCATTGGGACAAGGAAGATACGTTAACCCACATGCTTTCTAATTGTTCCATGAACAGTTCTTCGCGTTATTTATGTCCAGGAGGTTCCCATGCCAGTATGTTGGCGTCTATAATTCCGAAATTGACTCCTTGATAGGTTTGTTCTGCTGGCACCGAAAGATAAAGATCATTATAATCCAATCATGGACCTAGAAAAGTCATTGTACACGATTGTGGACTGTTCGTATACACCCCTTTGTTCCAACGTCCGCCTAATCAAGAAGTTTAGGTTACCTTACACCAGACCAGCAAAGCCTTTTCGGTCCTATACCCAATGAAACACTCTCTGAAGCACTATCACCACCTGCTTCACCCTCACCGTCACCCCCTCATTCACCATCGAGCTCTGCGTCAACTTCTAGTCTCAGCTCCCTCTCATCTGAACTTTCATCATTAACATCTCTCTCATCACATTCCTCCTCTTCCCAGCCAAAACGAATTCCACTTTTACGTGCCGTTCAACGTGCCATTCACATGCAAGATGGGCCACTTTTCGTTCGTGCTATGAAGGAAATAAACAGTATCCTGCATTCCATCAAATACCCCCAGGTCCCAAAAGACACGCTTTGCGCGGGATCTAACAACCCCATGATGACAGTTGTTGAGTCATGGACCAAGACTGGGATGCCAAAGAAGGTCCTCATGCGCATAATCGAGGAAAACTACCAGCGCACAGTCGGGCCTAACGTCCCAAAACTAAAACAATACGAGGCTTTCTCGAGCACCGTATACGGGGAATTGATGCCTAATCTCTCGTCCGAAATGATAGAAATTACTAAGCTGAAAGAGGATTCTTTATTCCTGGATCTGGGGAGTGGAGTTGGGAATGTGGTTGTGCAAGCCAGTCTGCAAACAGGATGCACGAGTTATGGAATCGAACTGATGCCAGCCCCAGCCAGGGTAGCGGAAGATATGGTGGAGCAAATAAAGGTCCGCTGTCGTATGTGGGGGGTCAGGGTGGGCGAGATGGAGTTGGAGAAAGGGAATATGTTGACAAGTAAACGGGTGGACGAGCTCATCGCCAAAGCTGACGTTGTGTTAGTGGATAACAAGGTATTCGAGGAGAGCCGTAGGTCCCCAGCGCTGTCCAACAATTGAGAATGGCTCATGGATTATTTTATTTTATTTTCAGTGAATGAGGCATTGAGACCCAAGTTTTTGGATCTAAAGGAGGGTGCAATTGTAATATCATTGGCGCCTTTTGTAAGCTCCTTAAATGCACGAGTGACGGAACGTAACGTGAGCAAGCCTTGCAGCTTCCATTTCTTGGTCTAACCCGCACCCCTTTTAGGTCGATGATATCAGTACAATTTTTGAGGTCACTGAACGTCACTACCACTCTGGAAGCGTTTCCTGGGGCAACAGTGGAGGTACTTACTACCTCCATCGCGTGGATCGTGAAGGATACGCGAAAATTAGGGAACGATTTGAAAGTGCTCGAGCAAGCTTGGGACGAAGCATGAGGAAGAGACCAACACATCCCAAAGACTGTGACGCTAAAGATCATGAATCCAAGGATAATGAACTCCAGGACAACTCGCGCTTTCGGACTTATCGGGTCCTAGGGTGATTTTTGGATGCGCTATTTATTTGATCCCCAACATTACTAAATACATATATCCCCCGTTTCTTTTGCACATACCTTTTTTTAATTCCTGCTTTTTCAGCGTTGTATAGTTGGAGATGCAATGTCATGGAGTGATGTGGTGGTGACTCGTATCCGCCCATTTGTTCGGCCAGACAGCTCCCCGACCAATTGAAGTATATGATCAGTTTTTGACTAAGTAAGCTTAATTAAGTAGGTCAGAGGAATCCGAACTCGGTCAGAAAGAGCACCAAAAGAGCATTTAGAGGCACATAAGGATCCAGTCGTCTAGATCAAAAAATTATGGATGGAAGGCGGTAGCGCTCAGCATCTTATTTACATAAGGTTAACAATGGCTTGCACTCTGGCACTCATAAATCCAATACTACACGCATTGCAAAATATGCATATGGGGGTTACGATGTCCGCGTTCGCCAGTTTTTCTCCAAGCTTTCCAATCGTTGAGGAAGTTGAGCAAGCTGGTAGTAGATCCAAGGTAGATCTCATTTTACTAGGGGCCACCGACAGTGGTTCAAAACCTGCTTCTTGTTGGCCGCGCAGCGCCGCTACAGTGTCAAAATACATTCGCACCACACTTAGCTCCTCGAATCTTTTTTATGTAGGCACGCATTTTCGCAAAAAAATAATGAATGGGGAAACGAGGAAGGACATTCGTAGCATTCGTAGATCAAGCATGCTCGACTGGATCTCAATCAAATCTCAATCGGTTCCAAGTCCTGCGTGAAATATGCGTTTTCCGTTGCCATTAGCGGATGTGCAGCGGCTGAAAAAAGGGGAGACAGTGATAAATGCTAGCAAATTCTGGGGAATGTCATTGTCAAACTTCATACTGATCCACTTCAGAGTTTGGCGTGCTGTAAGACATAAGGAGAAGAATGTTTCGACTTGACCTTGTTGACATCATCCATAGTAATAGGTTGGCATTCATGGGCATGATTGTAGCCAAGCCTACAAATCGTTAGTCACACACAAGAGTATTTCCCTATTCTTACCTCGTCCTTCCGTCGGGTCCGCCAGGCTTGTAAAATTCAGGTCTACGGAGCAATGAAACAACCACAGCCCCACCCAAGCCAATATTATGCACCAAACCATATTTGCCTCGTTTATCGGAAATATCGAAGAGTCCTGGTGCTTGCATTGGGCCGGCCCCTACAAGCTTATTTATGATAATAAACAAAACTCTTTATATGAGAAACCTTACAATCCCGCAATTGCACTAGAAGGATTGTCTTGTCAAATAAAACCACTATCGGCGTTGTCATAAACTCACTCATGATGTAGAAGTGCATTCCAAGACCAGATGCTCCCAAGGGGTGTCCTTTGGCCTCTAAACCCCCGCTTGGGTTTATCACGTACTTGCCACCGTACTGAGAAAGACAGTTGAGCTGCGGGAAGGCCAAACAATATAACGAAAAGAAGTGTACTGTGTTGTCTCCGCGCTCCACAAGTTTATGTGCATCATTCGGACCACACAAACCCAAAGCAGGGTAGGTGATGAGCTAAAATTCACTTAGAATCAATGATACAAATGATAAATGCTGAATATATGCACCCTACCTCGTTAGCGGCGAAACAATCGTGAAGTTCAACGACGCCAACTTGGTCCCTGCCTTGTCCTTCCGCGAAACCAGCTTCCTTGAAAACCTTATCGGCACATACTTTTGACATTTCGTATCCAACTACATTCATAGCACTGGTTTCGAATGTAGTAGGTCCATCGGTGGTTAAAGCAGTGGCAACGATCTCGATGGCTTGGTTTCCAAGGCCATGGGCGTGTACGAATTCCTCCGATGCGACAATGCAGCATGCGGCTCCATCCTTGAACATGTGAAGAAGATAGGGGGCGATATTGGCGAGTACTTACGGACGTGGGACTACACATGAGCTTTGTCAGGTTGTTGGTGATCTTGGGTGCCGCCAACACTTGTTCGACGCTCCAACCATCTCTAAACTGAGAATAAGGATTTTTTACCGAATGTTTATGATTCTTCGATGCTATGAGTAAATATGATCAGGTTCGGTCTCGCAAGTGGAAACCTCGAATTTACCAATCATTGCCAAATGCTTCTGTGTGCCGCCATACTTGATAAAGTATTCTTCAGCGCCATTATCAAACATACGAGGTGCGCCGGGTCCATGATTTTCACGGAGAACTTCCTTCTCAAGCTCCTGCGACCGTTGGTTGATAATTAATGTAGGTGGTGCGCGATCTGGAAAGTTGGTGCCAAGACTGCCAGGCTTCATGCGCTCGAAGCCGAGAGCCAATGCACATTCAAATTGTCCGTACTTGACAGTAATGTTGGCCTGATATAATGCTGAAGATCCAGTCGAGCAGTTGTTATTGACATTGACAATTGGGATGTGTGTAAGACCAAGGTTATAAAGACAGCGCTGACAGAGAGTAAGCAGCCTTCAATACGTCGAGGTCTTTCTGAGGACACACCTGCCCGCTAGTAGAGTCGCCATAGCAGTAACCTACGTAGGCGGCCTCAACGGCATCGTAGGTTATGCCTGGAAGGTCCGCATTTAGGACTTCTTCTTGTTCAAATTCCTTGAGGACGCACCGGCGTCAAGTAGAGCCTTCGTTGCAGCTTCGAGTCCCATCTGGGTGTTATTTCAACTGAGCGCTGCGCAGAATAACTCGTGGTAGAAACGTACGTCTTCAGTGGTCCTATTTCCCCTTGGCTTCCAAGCAAATCAACAGGGTACCCTTTACCAAACATATATCTTGCCCACCTTGATAAACGCAGTGCATCCCCCTCCAACAAGAAAAGTCCTGCGGCCGGTCATGGTACGCGGCAATGCGGGGTGGATCGTTGTGTGTTGATCTAACCACCGGGTCGGCATTCAAGAAGGCCGGCGTGGTCAAATAAATACAGTCAAACCTCTCTTAACCCATACCCCTCGGTAGACAGCCAGAGCTATGGGTTATGGGTTATGAGAGGTTATGGGCTAATAGAGGTATGGTAAAATTTGAATTCTAAAAATTGAGAAAAAATCGCAAAAAATCATTAAAAAAATGTAGGGCATAGATTGAAGTAGTTACAAGGGTTTTAAAAAAAATCAATTATAGTTGTATTTCTGAACTCCCTGGTCTGTTCAAGCTGGAGTTTTCTATTGAGTTGGCTCAACAGAGCTTCAATTCTGCACGTGTTGGGATCATTGATGTTACTAATGCATTTGCCAATCATATATGTCGCTGCCAGGTCGGGTGTGCCTTCATCAAGATAAATGCTGGCATTGATCTTGAGATTCTCACAAACAAGGCCTTTTCTAAGAATGTCAAGTGGGTTGGGAAGCATAGGGGGAATGTTTTTGGGGAAGAAAATCATATTCTATTCAGTTTTGAGCTACTCGACAGGCATATGCAAGTGTGCACCCAATAAACTGAATATTTAACCACCAAATAAAGGGTCTACCTGAGGAAAAACAGGGAAAAACCTATGGGTTCTGGCTGGGGAGGGGTATGGGGTATGGGAGGTTTATGGGTTATGCTATGCATTTCCTGTGACCAATTTGGTGGATGCAAAATGCTATGGGGTTTGAGAGGTTATGGGTTTTCAGAGGTATGGGTTAAGGGAGGTTTGACTGTACATTACAACGTCGATTGATAAAGAACGCCTTTTCCATCTCTGAGTGCTCGAGTCTGTAGAAAATTCTACCAGTGATTTCATATGGCAAGTGCTAATCCTCAAAGAGATATTCAATCAATTCTTGAATTACTCGAATGTTTACACTGTTCCCAATCAACCTATATTTTGTTTTGGTCGAGATATCGTCTGGCCAATGGAAGGCGGGCTCCGCCAGAGGATCGCAGGGGTTGAAGTCAAAAAGACGAAGAAGTTCTTCCGGTGAAAAATACCGTAGACCGAGAGGGTGTAATATCTTCACCGCTTCAGGTTCCCCTCGTTCCTGAGCTTGGAGGAAGGTATCGAAAGTAAGTTTCGTCTATGAGACACAGAAACGTCAGTAGGTAGCAAGAAATAAAAGTTAACTAAGTAGCGCACATCAAGGATCTCGTTCTTTTGCAAGACGGAGCCGCTACGTTCGACAAGTTGAGTGTACCCCCGAGTAAAACAACAGGTTCGTCGTGAGGAAGGCAGGACGATGTCAAAAAGCCTCCCCCACTTCTTTAATACTTTGTCTGGAACCAGGAACTCTCGTGGATCGTACTCTCGGTGAAGATATCGACGGAGGTCGTGTACGACGCTATTCGTTGGAGATCCGTGGTCAATTGCATCAGGATCAAGTCTTAGATCAAGCCAATCAGCGCCTCGGCCAGGAATACATCGCCTCAATTTATCTGAATTGCGAGGATCGACGTGAGGGAAAGAGAGCGATGCCTTCTTGGCTAGTAGATAGTATCGCAGTCGTGAGTTTGGGATGCCAAACTGTAATGGTGTCAGGAGAAGCTCCAGAGTAGAGTAGCCGAGAGAATGGAGAATTGATACAAGAATTTGACGAGTGGTTGAAGTCTTTTTCATCGCAGAAACATGGCGTAAGTGGAGCCTCAGGATAAGTAATGGTAGATTGAGCAAATGAACGCAAGCACCTCGAAGCCCGCAACATTTTCAACGAGAAGACGCTGAGGATGTTGATTCGTAGATTCTAATTCTGGAAGAACATCTTGAATGAGATGGAGAAATGATTGTGCTCGTGGATCAGAAGCATCTTTGGCTTTGGGGTTCAAGATGGTATAAGGCTGGCAGGCTGGTGAGAGAAGCCAGAGATCGGCTTTGAAAGCTGCGAAATCGGCTGCAACTAGCGTTGAGATATCCACCTACGCTCAATACGAATCAAAATTTTATTTTTGTAAATAGCGAAGAAAAGAAGGCCAACATTAGTAACGACGTTTGAATGATTTGCATTGTAGACACGACAGGCACTCTGATCCCAGTCGAACGCGCGTACGACGGTCCCACCCAGGCTGCTCCTGGAGAGAGCAAAATGCAAACCACCTTCAAATTATTAACTCGAGAAGGTTCTTGGTTACAAATTACCTACTTACCGATTCCACAGTAAAACTCAAGCGCTCGTACAGTCATGGGTAACCCCAGGCTGCAGGAGTATGAGAGCTTATGTAATCAATAATATGAACATTGGTTGTAGTTTCAGGTCCGTCTTTCACTTGGTCTTTCACTCGCATTTTCCATCTTGTTGCAGCTTGCATCCAAGACTGCCGTGAACAATTCCTACTTTTTTGTGCGACATATTCCTCTTCATCTCGTATTCACTTGTTTCCTCTCCGTGTTGCCCAAAGCGACATGGCTGCACAGAGACAACCCGAGGAGCAGGACACCAATATATCCATAAACCATAATAATATATCTCTTTCTACTCAGGACCATATTTTTGATTCCACTCCTTCTGAAGGGGCCGTGGACGAGAGGTATATCAAGGTTGCATACGGAGAGCCAGCGGTGAGCTCTAGGTGAGTAAATTTGCGCCCAACCGAGTTCTTAAGATCTAAAAAATCTTGCAGGTCAGATGCAATTCAAGAAAACCTCTTACCCGCCTTCTCGTCGATCCATTATAGTCATCTCCCGACTCCTCAAAGGTATGAATGGCCAATGGTCCTTGAGTTTCTTTGGCTGTTTCTTTGTGGTCTTGATAGCTAACACCCCATCAACGCAGCCCCGTCGATTTTGGAAAATATATCCCTGACCTTCCGTGCTCACCGCAGTCTCCCGTTTCGCTGGGGTGAGTAGGAACATTACTCCGTTGGTCAGCAACTTAACTTTTGAGCAGATCGCAGTCTTATTCTTCTTTAGCTCCTGTTCCTCAAGGACAGCGTCTCTTGCCATCCAAACAGTAAGACTAATCCATTACTACCTAATGTTGCAGTTGAGCACCAGTTTTTGTGTCAGCTTCGCTGAAGGGGAACATATTCATTCTCATTCAACCTTTCAGCAATGCATGACGCCCGATTCAAGGTCATTTCCTTTTTAAAACCTTGGAGTTTCCTTCATTTATTGGTTCGCGCAGTCCGTACGTTTCTCGAACTACAGCATCACGCTATAGTAACACGGCAAGACCTCAATATCAGTAAGTCCCAATATAATCTCATTCAACGAGGTCGCTCAAGCTACTCCAGTCCATCCCTTTCCAACGATTTTGGGACACCGATAGCATCCTCATCCACGTTCGTCTTCTTTTCGTCATTACGTATGTTTTTGCTTATAACATCATCTCAGGTTAACGCTTGAGCCCCCCATCGCTGTTCTTACTTCTTCCCATGGTCCCCCTAAACGAATTTCTCCCCCTATCAGCTCCCCTTTAGTGCCAGATCGACATGTAACATCTACCCTCTCGTCACCTTTCGTAGCAAAGGCGACGATTAGTGAACGCAATCCAGAAAACTTAACATCGGATATCTCCAGACCGCATTCTTCTTCCCCTAGTCACGGACCTGTGCTCATCGAGGATGCCTTTTCCTCCCTACTTACGAGCAGTCATCCTTGTCTGAATATCTCTGGAATGCCATCCATCTCCACGCCACCTGTATCTCCTCTTGCGCCTCCGTCGTCGTCAGACCTCTCGACGGTCGCAGGTGGAGAGATGGAACGCATACGTCAGGCAATAATGGAAGACCGGCTGGCTCAAGTGCGGGAAGCTGAAAGTCGTCGTCCTGATTACCTCAAACGTACAAAGCGAACACTCTCCGATGCTGATTTAAATGCCGTTGAAGACGAAGAGGGCAATCGACAGGGGGATACGGGTCTTGCTGTTGGAATTATGGAAAGTCCCAGTAAAGGCAGGAGGTTGAAGCTGTTCCAGGAGACATCTGAAGAAAGCTTTGAGGAGAGCTTAATGGCTGGTGGTTACGGTCGATACGTGCGTAACGTTCAAGTCTAGTATTTCCATCATTGACGGTCGTGTTCAGAGGACAGCCGATTGGGTTCGTCAGCCTCAGCCTGTTGCCCTCCCTGCAGGAGGCTTCTCTGGATCATCCAATATCGTGCAAGAGTTGGAAAGAGTTCAGGAGGCTCCACCCACTGAGAAAGAGCTCAAGAAGCGCAAGAGACTTGCAGCCTTCCGTTCTGGAAATCAAGGAAGCGGTGTGAGGGCGCGGCTCGTTCCTGTACAGTTAGAAGGAAAAGGGCGAGTGTTGCTCGACATGCCCAGCGATGAGCATTGCGCTCCGGGGAGCCCAGAGCCGTCGCCTAGCAAGAAACGCGGTGCTAATCGACGCAAGAAGAAGGGCGCGCAACATACTGCTAGAGAGAAAAAGGCGTTGGCCTCCGCGACTGCTACTCTGGAAGAAGTCAATGAGAAACCGAACTGGCCTGACACCGAGTTTCCATGGCGTCTCCGCACAGAGGAACGCGCTGAAATTGCCAAAGCTGAAGAAGAAGAGAGATTGCGATGGATTGAAAGGTTTCTGGATCGAGACTCTGACGACGAAGATGATGGCGACAGCCATTTGGGAAGCGCTCAGAAAGAGGATGAGGAGGCGCTCCCACCCTCAAAATGGGGTATGGTTTATGAGAACGACACCGACAGACCATCACCTGTGAGAATTGGTAGGGGAAAGATGGTACCTTTGCTGGCACACCCAGAAGACACAAGGAAGGCTCAGTTGAAGAAAAGAAGTCTTTTTCCCAGTGATCCTGGTGATGCACGGGCAGCATTGCTCTCCAAGAAGAGTGTGCGGGCCCTATCTTACCGCCAGCAACGGCGACAACGCGAGTTGGACGACGAGCATGAAGATGGTGACGAAGTACTTTGCATTTGTAATGGGACGGATGATGGACGTGAACTCGTGCAATGTGATGGCTGCCAGACGTGGTATCACCTCCAATGCATCGGCATCCGAAATATCGCTGAGCTTGGGAAGGAGGAGGATCCTTGGTTCTGTCGGACATGCCTGACAAGAAGCCATTCGCCCTCTTCTGACTCCGAAGATTTTGATTCTGTCATGGCCAGCGAGCCAATTTTTGTTCCAACTGACGAGTCTCCCCACATTCCTCGATCTTCCGACACGCCATTCTTCCAACCCTCAATGCAAGACTCTCCGAACTGGCATCCATCAAGGATACCCGAGACACCTACGCGATCTCGTTCTGACCATCCTGATGGGAATTCTTGGGTCGGTTCTTCAAGCCATGGTCCAACGACACCTCAAGGTCGTCCGCATGGTGTAAGGATTTATACCACCAGTACTCCTGGTCCTTTTGACATTGTTACTCAGACTTACGACGCATTTGATCCCACATCGACGCCATCACGGGGGATACGTTTTGGAGCATCATTTACCACACCAAAGAATCTCTGGTCTACTCGCGTAAATGGCTTGTTCCAGACGCCATCACGACCAATGATCCGAGGATCCCCAAGCAAGACCTTTGGTGGCTCGGGGTCTCTTTCTGCCGCATTGGACGATGATGGAGCGGGAAGTGGGGGTAGTCTGGGTTACCAAATACCGAACAGGTTGGCCGCATTTGATGATTCCCCCGTTGGACGGAACAAGTTGAACGACGGATACATGGCTCGACAGGTGTTGAGGTCGCCAACGGCTTCCCGTTCATTACCGCCTCCTCTTGAGGAATCCCCTGTAATGCGATCCAAGGAGAAGGGGAGGCATCAAATTGACATGTATGTACGAATGTGATGATCATGTGATTGTGACAGACGCGTTATAAAATCGTTTTATTTAAAAGTTTTCACCCCTTGCTCAACACTTCGAGTTCAACATGGTAACGGAAGTGGACCACATGCGTATTGCAATTGCCCGTTAACCCCAAACCTCCCTGCACTTTTCATGCTTACGCTTTCATTTTAGGCATTGATTGCCTTGAAATTTAAACCATCCGATCAGTCGATCGCTTGTAAGTCGTGTGCACAAATCCTTCCGATTTGTCGGTGTCTGCATCTTGGTTCTAGCGTATGTTATCGATCTACGTGCAAGATTTCCGGCTTCCGTACACTCGGCAATGAGACCCGACGGCTTGTGGCGAACACATGCTTTGCGGCTCGAGAACGAATACGCCTCTTTGAAGGCAAAGTATGAAGTGGAAAAGATTAGTGCGTTTTCAGTGAACTAGTGGCCTCTGCTTTGATTCAAAAGTTACTGTGCGTGACAGAGACTCTCGCGCTCTCAACAACTACATGTGTGTCGGAAAGTTCAGTTCAATCGGTAACTGAAATAGCTAAAAGGAAGTCGAAAAAGAAAAATGCTCCAACAATTCCTACAATGCCTCCGCGTTTAGATTTGAGATCTGTTCTAGAGGAACTGAGTCCTCGTACGCTGAATAACATAAAATATAATCGCAAACTAATTGTAAAACGATTTTTTAGCAAGTGGCATTCCAATCCTGATAGATCCTTGGCCGGGAATTCTTATTACGGCACTGGATTCGTTTTTTCGGCTGGCTTCTAGCCACGAAGAGTCTCAGCTGCCAGAGACTCTCCTTCCATCTACCCAGTGTGCCCTCGATGCTATCCGTGCATCGCTGAAAA
>Ga0307507_10009192_pt1 | contig 13268 bp, 9 predicted proteins | sample 7_EM_MG_FD_207223 | JGI IMG/M metagenome (GOLD analysis project Ga0307507, IMG submission 207223) | Populus trichocarpa ectomycorrhiza microbial communities from riparian zone in the Pacific Northwest, United States - 7_EM | ecosystem: Host-associated > Plants > Roots > Unclassified | place...
CATCTCGTTCGAGTGGTACATAGGGCGCGGCGAAGTTCAGGTTCAAGTTGCGAAAACATTGATCGGACTCTGAAATTATCAAAACCAACTCTAAAATTCCTAAATTGTCAAACTGAACCCAATCGAACCTCTGGTATTCCATGCAATTCCCGAATATACTGTGACCAAGTCTCAGAGCTCAGAATTGGTGTGCAAGGGATCATCAACGGTCTGGGTCTTCATTCAGGACTACTTGGGGTACAAATTTATCCAATCACAATTCCTTTACAACTATCAGGCTGCTTGGTCTTCTTCTAAGTCGTCATGGAAAACTCGCTGGAACACCCATTCCAACTGATCCTTATGGCCGATTTCAAGCTACAAGGGGGAGTTAGTTAAAAGTTCCCTTGCTCTATCAGGACTTACGAAGGGCGGATTGATTTTCTCGGGGGCAACCGCAATGCCGAGGGGTGCGGCAGGGACACGAATGCTATAATACATGAGAGAGGACAGTCAGCTTGACAGAATAGGTGCGATAAAGGATGGTGTATTGGACTGACTAATAGCGATGTCCAGGCGCAATGTCAAGTTTCCATTCGGTGGCGAATTCGTCACGACGCAACATGAGCTTGTCGCCTTCTTTGGGGCGCCCATGGCTGCTTCTGTAGGTAAGAGAAAGGGCCGGACGGATGTTTCCTGGTCGCTGGATGGTGACGGTTCCGTCTTTGCTGTTGACTTGCCACTGTAAAAAGGCTTGGTGAGTGATGGATAATCGAGGTTCATTAGAAAGGTGACATTACCACTTGTTTTGGGTCGGCTTTGGCAGTGGGAGGGGTGATGGTGACATGCTGACCATCAGTTAGACGTTCATGGGTGAACCTCCCATGACTAGCCACGACAATGTGATAGAGGCCGGTGGGTACAAATGTTTCAGTAGTAGACATGATGATAGTGCTTCTGAGGGTGTTGAGACATGAATTCGTGGTCGCTTTTAAATGACGATGGGGTACCTGACACGTTCACGTCGTCGGGTTGTGAGGCCCAAAAGAACAGGTCGGTAGAAGGGTGGAGCGGTGTATGTGAGGAACTGTGAGCCATTCTTAGAGAGAAGACCACATCGAATGTCGGTAACAAACACTTTGTCAATTAAGATCGAAGGTCATGGTACATCGTTACTCGGGTATTGTTCAGGAGGGAAGAATCAATGTAGATCTTGTACATATGGCCAGCTGGGAGAAGTTACCCTGTGCAGCTGCAGAAAAAAACGTCGGGTTGTTGTTGGTGTGGAGAAGTTGAATACCAACCTGGTTCAAACCCCATGATGTGGAGTTGCGAAACGAAGAGTTCTATTTAGGTGGCGCCAATTCCAATTCGAATACTTATGATAGTAGGTTTCTTGAATGAGTAAGATGAAAGCATTTTACTCCTATGCTTGTCAAGACGTGGGCGGCGTCTACTTCAGGTTTTTGCGATGGATATAGAATCGCCTTGTATTCGGTTCATGGGTCATGAGTGCAGGAGCACGCATGAAAGGACATGCACGTTCTCGTTCGAGCATAGCAGTGTGGTCAGAGCGGAAAAGTAGCCAAAGTGTAGTAGGACCCAGGTTCAAAAGCGAAAGAAAAAAAAACACAATGATGGGAGACTATAAATGGCAAATTGCCTTTGGTGGATCACGCGTTTAGAAATTTGCCGGAGAGTTATTTCCTACCACTGTATTTCGAGTCGGCGGTGGGGCTCAAGTTTAACTCATATGTCGCAAAAAAGGCTTTCAACTCCTTGAATCTTGACACGGATTCCGTCCTCAAATGGTTCCCTCACACCGCTGCATGTCAATTTGGGCCGTAAAAAACCAAATAAAAGTAACTATATCCCTTCAATCTTCAAAGTTTCACAAACCACTATGACTACTGAACTTTCTCCGGGTATCTATCGTATCAGTACCCCCATAGCAGGAAGCGAGCCCGAGTATATGACACGCCTTGAAGAGAAGATGGTCACCCTTCGCCGTTCTGGTGCCCTACCCAACCCGGAGGAGGTAAGTAAAAGAATCCCATCGTCTTTTTCCTCCTAAAATACTCTTTTGCACTTAGTGGCGAATCAGACATGGCCAACCTGGAAATATCATCATCGAGCGCCCATCCAAGATCTTTCCAGGCTTGTACCTCACTTACAAAGGCGTTGGCGTTGGCGAGCCCGAGCGTAAAGACCTGATCGAGGTACAACTCTCTGAATCCCCTCCGAACGAATGGCACCTCGAAGCTAGTACACCTAAACCCAGCTACTTGTCAGTTTTATTATAAAAGTGCCTCTGCGTATACGTTGTCGAGTTTGACTGGATTGTGCTAGCATTCGTGTTGCAGGCACGGACCTTGGTATCAGGATTGGACCATTGCCTAATGAACCACCTGTCGTATGTCTTTCGTTTCGGAACTATTAGATTGTTAAGTAATTTAACCTTTTTTTTGTAGCTCGATCTCGGCTTTGTTGAGCAGCTGGATTGGACGTTTGACCGTCTGCGTGATGAGTAGATCTGTGGACCACTTGAATGCAGCTATCGACCTTGCTATCACCATTTCAGAGTCGAGTTAAGAAGCATAAGTACGTGGGAACACCAAACTTCATTTCAGTGCGAAGACATATCCCATGAATTGGAACTTGAATGACACCTCGAATCCCTACCTGGAACAAGAATACGACTCGGACCGTCTCTTTATTATTACCGGTTCCAGATGCAGCAGCAATATTCGAGATTTGAACCAAGATTCAAGAAAAGGAACCGTGAATGGTGAAGAACAGTGTCGAAAGTTGACTGTCGGGTCCCTCCAGTATCATTGAAGGTTATCTGAATGCTCAAATGTCTCCACACAGGTCCCAAATGACACCAGACACCAATTCCAATTTCGTATAAATACATGGCTGGTTTAACACATCCTTCGTATCGTTACCTCTACGAGTCTCATCCTCTCTCGCAACATCAACAAAACAATGAGCCAGTGGAACCACGTGAACGGTGCTGTACGCGACCTATTGCTCTGTCTCAGCCATACAAGTCACTAACGTTTACCACAGCTTCGTCAAATCACCTGCAAAGGTGCCAACGTATGTCTTACCTTTTTTTCTATTATACATGGTACCATACTTATGTTTTCAAACTCGTCAGGTCGTTGGCTGTAATAGTGGTGCGATATTTCGAACATTCAACTTATGATGCCATTTATCCATGCTTCACATAGGCCAGTCTATCTACCAAAGGAACTATGACGACAATACTTGGACTAAACTCCCTGGTGCGGCCGTCTGGGCTGCTGCGGGCATTGATTATTCCATCTGGTGCTGCAACGCTGCCCAGGAGATATTCAGATGGAATGCCACCAAAAGCGGATGGGACAAGATGCCCGGTGCCTGCGTTCAAGTATACATTTTCTTTTTCGTTTGGTTTACATGCTCATGTACTTTTCTTTTTCTATCACTATTAGATTGACGCATGGACTCATGATAGCGCCGTCTGCGTTAACGCGTCTCAACAATTGTTCGAGTACAAGAATGGTAGCTGGCACATGCTCCCTGGTGGTGGTACCCATATCACCATTGGCGCCAACGGCGAGAAGTGGGTCGTCAACTCCCTTCAGCAAATCTACCGCATGTTGCCTGGCAACGACCAATGGGAAGGAATTTCGGGTGGTTTGAAGTCCATCCACTGCACTGACGGTAATAATGTTGCCGGGTCGAATGCTTTAGATCAATTGTACCGCTGGAACGGCTCGGGATGGACCGGGCTCTCTGGTAGTGGCACACACATTGGTATTACCTGGGGTAACATGTGGGTCGTCAACACCCAAGACGCTATCTATCAATCCTTCACTTAGGTTCGTCGTTTACCATTTGTCACTATCACTCTTCTCCCACGGCAAATTCGTAGGTGTAACTTGAATTGTTATTGTAATTGTATTACCTTTAACCCTCTTGATCCCAAACCCCCGTTTGACGATCTGTTATTTTGTCTGTTTTGCTTGGACTTCTGTCTCCACCCTTGAATGTGTATTTCCCAGTGGATTCTCAAGTTTACATCTAAAACCCGGCCATCACCCGAAATCACGTTTCTCCGGCACCAGCAAGCTCTTAGTCTTACAACCACCTGTGGCTTTGTTATCGGATGCACCAAGGATCAAAGCACTTCAAGTTGCCAAAATCGTTTCATCCCTGATACAACGTCTGCATGTGTACCGGTCAGCTTAACTGGAATCGGAGAATTTTCGGTACAAGGTCCCGTAGTTTAATTAGTGGTGAGGAAAGTCACTTTGTGACGATGGCCTATGGGGAAAGATACGTTCAAGATGTCTGACATCAGAAGAACCAATTCAAGATATTTTTTTGTGAATGCACACAATGGAGAGACCTGGGGAGTGTAAACAGTGTTGCTCTTTCGTTTACTTGTATCACATGACCTTTCTATTCTTTCTCGATTTCTTCTCCTTCGACGGATTGTCCTTCGTAGTCTCCTCGTGTCCTCTACGCTAGCTATATTTTCTTTCTCCCTCCCACCCACTACCTCTGAATTCGATTGATTAGCAGAGTAGGGCCGTTAGGGGGTTCATCCGATCGCATCTCCCTCGGCCCTTCGCCCTGGAGGACTGACCTTTCCTTTCGACAGAAGGTCCTTCCACACACCCAAAATATATCAATCTCTTAGTCTATTACATTCAATACTTCTTTTGTGCTATGCAACACGACCGATCAAACAAGATATGTTTTCGAACTCATAATCACAACCAAATAAAAGTAACATCTTCAAGTTTCACAGACGACTATGACTACTACTGAACTTTCTCCGGGTATCTGCCGTATCCGTATACCCATAGAGGGGAGCCAGCCCGAGCATCTGACATGCCTTGAAGAGAAGATGGTCACCATTCGCCGTTCTGGTGCCCAGGTAAGAATCCCATCGCGACAATGCCTCCCAAAAAAAACCCTTTTTGCACATAGTGGCAAATAAGCCATGGCGGACCTGGGATCGAGCGCCCATCCAAGAACTCTCCTGGAGGCTTGTATCTCACTTACAAAGGCGTTGGCGTTAAAAAGCCGAGAGTAGAGACCTTTTATTATCTCTGCCTATACGTTGAGTTTGACTGGATTGTGCTAGCATTCGTGTTGCAGGCACAGGCATCGGTATCAGGGTTGGACCATTGCCTAGTAAACCACTTGCCGTAATGTCTTTCGTTTCGGAACCTTATGAGATTATTATTAAGTAGACTTCTTTTTTTTGTAGCTCTGTCTTGGCTTTGGTGAACAGCGGGATTGGACGTTTGACCGTTTGCGTGATGAGTAGATCTGTGGACCACTTGAATGCAGCTATCGACCTTGCTATCACCATTTCAGAGTCGAGTTAAGAAGCATAAGTACGTGGGAACACCAAACTTCATTTCAGTGCGAAGACATATCCCATGAATTGGAACTTGAATGACACCTCGAATCCCCACCTGGAACAAGAATACGACTCGGACCGTGGAGTCTCTTTATTATTACCGGTTCCAGATGCAGCAGTAATATTCGAAATTTGAACCAAGATTCAAGAAAAGGAACCGTGAATGGTGAAGAACATTGGGACCTCTAATTACGGTTGGCGGGCCGCGAGTCCATCAACCCAACATCAACCATGAATCGCACTAGTACATTGTGAGCACCAGTGGTGCGTCTTTCGGTCTCTATGAAATCTCAGTTGGGGGTTGTGGTCTTCTTGCGAAATCACCAGGCCTAGATTGTTACAATTGTCTATAACACGGTCACGACTCACGGTAGGGTGTTCTTTTGAATACAAGGGTCCTTTCTCTCATTACAACGACAGATGGCCATACATAAGGGCAGAAATCACACAGTTTAATCGACATATGCTCTCAGTCAAACCGCTCTCTCAGAAAAAGAAGTGCGACCACTACTTCTTCTACTTGACATCCGATCCTTAGTCCCCCCAAATCTAGAGTCTGATTTGCCAATTTACACCGAGCCTGGGATCTCGAGTGACAGAAGACACGAATTCCGAGTACTTGGTTCATCTGGGAATCATTCCTTAATTTCTCCAATATCATGAACGTTATCTGAATGCTCAAATGTTTCCACACAGGTCCCAAATGACACCAGACACTAATTCCAATTTCGTATAAAGGTCTGGCCAGCTCTGTACCCACCTGTGGCTTTGTTGTCAGATGCACTTGCCAAAATCGTTTCACCTTCGCCCCACTCTTCCATCCCTGACGTCTACATATGTTCCAGTCAGCTTAACTGGGTGTTCGAGAATTCTGTTTGACTCGAAGAATTTCCGGAAAAGGTTCCCGAAGTCTAATTAGTGGAGAGGAAAGTTAATTTGCGACGATGGCTATGGGGAAAGATACCTTCAAGGATATATACTGCAATCTGACATCAGAAGAACCAACTCAAGAAATTTTTTTGTGAATGCACATGATGTGCCAACGCGTGTTTTCGAACTCATCCCGTTTATAAATTTCGAAGCATATTAGACTTCCGAGCAGATTGGCAGTTTCTGCCCTGTAACTTATCAAGGGTCGGAAGGGTGCGCACGTATCTTGGAACAACAAACGATCCATACATTGTTATCTCATCAAAAAAGATAAGGATTTGAAAGTTCTACACGGAATCAAAATCAAAGGGTCGCAAGGACAGCGTCTGCACCCGTCACTGTCAATTTATTTACAATTATCAGGCTGCTCGGTCTTCTTCTTCCAAGCCGTGTTTAATAACGCGCTCGAACACCCATTCCAACTGATCCTTATGGTCGATTTCAAGCTACAAGGGGGGGGGGTTAGTTAAAGGTTCCCTACTACTATGTATGCTCTAGCACTGCCAGGACTTACGAAGGGCGGATGGATTCTCTCGGGGGCGACCGCAATGCCGAGGGATTCACCAGGGACACGAATGCTACATGATGAGAGAGGACAGTCAGCTTGGACAGAATAGGTGCGATAAAGGATGGGTGTGTGTTGGACTGACTAATAGCGAAATCCAGGCGCAATGTCAAGTTTCCATTCGGTGGAAAATTCTTCACGACGCAACATGAGCCTGTCGCCTCCCTTGGGGTGCCCACTGCTTTTGTAAGTAAGGGAAAGGGCCGGACGGATGTTACCTGGGCGCTGGATGACGATGGTTCCATCTCTGCGGCCTTCGCTGACTTGCCACTATAAAAGAGCTTGGTGAGTAATAGATAATCGAGGTTCGTTAGAAAGGCGACAATACCACTTGGCTGGGGTCGGCGTTGGCAGAGGGAGGGGTGATGGTGACATGCTGACCATGATCAGTTAGACGTTCATGGATGAACCTCCCATGACTAGCCACAACAATGTGATAGTGGCCGGGGGGAACAAATGCTTCAGTAGTAGACATGATGATAGTGCTTCTGAGGATGTTGAGACCTGAAATCGTGGTCGCTTTTTAAATGACGATGGGGTACCCGGCACGTTCATGTCGCCGGGTTGTGAGGCCCAAAAGAACAGGTCGGTAGAAGGGTGGAGCGGTATGTGAGAAACTGTGAACCGTTCTTAGAGAGAAGACCACATCGAATGTTGGTAACATACACCTTGTCAATTAAAATCGAAGGTCATGGCACATCGTTACTCGGGTAATGTTCAGGAGGGAAGAATCAATGTAGATCTTATACAATCATATGACCAGCTGGGAGAAGTTACCCTGTGCAACCGCAGGAAAAAAAAAATCAAGTTTTTGTTGGTGGTGGTGGAGGGATTGAATACCAAACCACCCATGATGTGGAGTTGCGAAACGAAGAATTCTATTTGTGTGGCGCCAACCCCAATCCGAATATGATCATAGGTTTCTTTGAATGAATATGATGAAGCATTTTACCCCTATGCTTGTCCGGAACTTGGTTTTTGCGATAATCGTCTCTTCGCAAAACCAGATGACGGACTCCAAAGGAAACGGACACGGATGGGATTCCAGCCTGAGGTTCCCTCACACCGCTGTATGCCAATTCATTCTCAATCATGATTCGATCCAGGATCCGACAGCCTGAGGAGAGCCGCCCGTATCTGATTTCGTCAACGCCTTTCCTCAAGCGAAAAGGGAATAGGTAGAAATCAGCATCGTGATAAGACCCTGAGTGCGACGGAAATGAAAAGTCAAAACCTGGCCCGTAAAAAGCTGGGAAACAATTTTACCTTTCAAACAATTGGCCGCATGCCCCATTGAATATTAAAGCGCCATAATAGAAGGTGTCGATCATCCGAGTCGATGCTTCCATGAACAGGAAGTTGAATGATACTTCGAACGTCCCCACCTGGAACAAGAATACGACTGTGGAGTCTCTTTATTGTTACTGGTTCTAGATGCGGCAGCACAGTAGGAACTAATTTTTCGAATTTTGAACCAAGATTCAAGAAAAGGAACCAGAACAGACTTCGTCACGGTCGCGTGATGTCGATTGAAACGCTACGGTTGGCGGGCCGCTTGTCCAACCAGTACCACGACAATCCGAATCAGGTGTCCGACGATGGCTATGAGGAAAGTTACTTACGTTCAAGTTAACGACGGGATATATACTGCAATCTGACATCAGAAGAACCGATTCAAGAAATATTTTTGTCACAATCGCGTTTTCGAACTCATAATGGAAGATCCCGTTTATAAAATTTGGAAGCATGTATATTAAACTTCCCAGCTCGAAAAGGCTCAAGGTGCGAAAGGGCAATGACGGAAGCGGTCGTTGATGATTAGCAGTATAGGAGGGGTATAACAGGATATTAGAAGCATGTGTTGTGATCTCCAGAGCAAAGAAGGGAATAGGTAGCCCTTGATCGGAGCCTTGATCGTAGAGAACATGAAGAAGTGGATGAGAGTGCATATGAATATGATTAGATTGCATAGACCTGATATATAAATGCATGGGTTAGTAGTATGAGTACGAGTTTCAGGTCTACGACTTGACTCGACGTGTCACGTCCTGACCGCGTTGAGAGGAGCCTTGAGGAGTCTTGAGGAATTTCCTGAGTATGAACTTTTCAACTTGCACAAAAAGAGAAGTAAACTCGATCTGTCATCCATTGGGCTCTATGGTAGTCATGACGAAGTCAGCTCGTTGGGTGAATCTCGACTCGATCTATGTTTACAAAGGCGTTGGCGTTGGCGAGCCCGAGCACAAAGACTTGATCGAGGTACAACTCTCCGAATCCCCTCCGAACGAATGGCACCTCGAAGCTAGTACACCTAAACCCAGTTACTTGTCAGTTTATTAAAAAGTGCCTCTGCCTGTATTGTCGAGTTGACCAGATTGCCAGCATTCGTGTCGCAGGCACAGACCTTGGTATCAGGATTGGACCATTGCCTAATGAACCACCTGTCGTATGTATTTGTTTTGGACGTTTGACCGTTTGCGTGATGAGTAGATCTGTGGACCACTTGAATGCAACTATCGACCTTGCTATCACCATTTCAGAGTGGATTTAAGAAGCTTACTAGTACGTGGGAACACCAAACTTCATTTCAGTGCGAACATGAGTGAAGACATATCCCATGAATTGGAACTTGAATGACACCTCGAATGGGCCCACCTGGAACAAGAATACGACCGTGGAGTCTCTTTATTATTACCGGTTCCAGATAGTAATATTCGAAATTTGAACCAAGATTCAAGAAAAGGAACCGTGAAATGGTGACGAACAGTGTCGAAAGTTGACAGGATCTAATTACGGTTGGCGGGCCGCGAGTCTGTCCATCAACCCAACATGAATCGCACTAGTACATTGTGAGCACCAGTGGTGCGTCTTTCGGTCTCTATGAAATCTCAGTTGGGGGTTGTGAAATCACCAGGCCTATATTGTTACAATTATACTTGTGCTACGAGTCTATAACACCTACCGTGAGTTAACACGGTCACGACTCACGGTAGGTGTTCCTCCTTTCTCTCATTACAACGACAGATGGCCATACATAAGGGCAGAAATCACACAGTTTAACCGACACATGTTCTCAGTCAAACCGTTCTCAGAAAAAGAAGTGCGACCACTACTTCTACCTGAAATCCGATCCTTAGTCCCCCCAAGTCTAGAATCTGATTTGCCAATTTACACCGAGCCTGGGATCTCGAGTGACAGAAGACACGAATTCCGAGTACATGGTTCATCTGGGAATCATTCCTTAATTTCTCCAATATCATGAACGTTATCTGAATGCTCAAATGTTTCCACACAGGTCCCCAAGTGACAGCAGGCAGTAATCCCAATTTCGTATAAATACATGGCTGGTTCAACACATCCTTCGTATCGTTACCTCTACGAGTCTCAGCCTCTCTCGCAATACCAACAACAATGAGCCAGTGGAACCGCGTGAACGGCGCTGTACGCGACTTATTGCTCTGTCTCCATACAAGTCACTAACGTTTGCCACAGCTTCGTCAAATCACCTGCAAAGGTGCCAACGTATGTCTTTCCTTTTTTTCTATTATACATGGTACCATACTTATATTTTTTTCAAACCCGTCAGGTTGTTGGCTGTAATAGTGGTGCGATATTTCGAACATTCAATTTATGATGCCATTTATCCATGCTTTACGTAGGCCAGTCTATCTACCAAAGGGACTATAACGACAATACTTGGACTAAACTCCCTGGTGCGGCCGTCTGGGCTGCTGCGGGCATTGATTATTCCATCTGGTGCTGCAATGCTTCCCAGCACATATTCAGATGGAATGCCACCACTAAAGGGTGGGACAGGATGCCTGGTGCCTGCGTTCAAGTATACATTTTTTCTCTCTTTCATTTGGTTTGTCTGCATGCTCATGTACATATCATTATTAGATCGATGCCTGGACTCATGATCGCGCGGTCTGCGTTAACGCGGCTCAACAATTGTTCGAGTACAAGAATGGTAGCTGGCACAAACTCCCTGGTGCCGGTACCCATATCACCATTGGCGCCAACGGCGAGAAGTGGGTCGTCAACTCCAAGCAGGAAATCTACCGCATGTTGCCTGGCAAAGACCAATGGGAACGAGTTTCGGGCGGTTTGAAGTCGATCCACTGCACCGACGGTAATAATGTTGCCGGGGCGAATGCTGCAGACCAATTGTACCGCTGGAACGGCTCGGGATGGACCAGGCTTCCTGGTGGTGGCACGCACATTGGGATTACGTGGGGTGATATGTGGGTCGTCAACACCAATGACGCCATCTATCAATCCTTCACTTAGGTTCGTCGTTTACCATTTGTCACTATCATTCTTTCTCCTCATGTTTCTGTGGCAAATTCATAGGTGAAACTTGGGATTGTTATTGTACCTGTAACGCTGTTGATCCCAAACCCCGGCTTGATGATCTTTTTTTGTCTTTTTTGTATGGACTCTGTCTACACCCTTGAATGTGTATTTCCCAGTGAATTCTCAAGTTTACGTCTAATTCATCAGAAAACCCGGCCATCACCCGAAATCACATTTCTCCGGCACCAGCAAATAGCCGATGCTGTTACCAGTCAGCTCAACTGGATGTTCGAGGATTCTGTTTGAATCGGTACAAGCCTTCGAGTTTTGACTGGATGATTGTGCTAGCATTCGTGTTGCAGGTACTGGCATTGCCGTATTAGGGTTGGACCATTGCTTAGTGAACCACTTGTCGTAATGTCTTTCGTTTCGGAACCTTAATTTTTTTTTGTAGCTCTGTCTCGGCTTTGGTAGTGGACCAGCAGGATTGGACGTTTGACCGTTTTGAATTGCAGCTACTTAAATCTTGACCCTTGTTATCATCCCGTTTCTTCATCAGAACGACGGCAAGTGCCATTCATTGGACTATGTGGGGTCATGTAAAAAAATCATAAGAATAATGGTCGAGTTGGAACTTGATAGCTCCACGTCGGATGATTGATTAGCAGTCTCTGAAGCTACAACAACAAGACTATAGGAAGGGTATCTAGAAGCATGCGTTGTGATGTCCAGAGCAAAGAAGGCCTTGGATCGTAGAGAACATGAAGAGGGTATAATGGGTCTAGCTACATGAGTTAGTATGAATGAGTACGAGTTTTAGGTCTTACGACGATCGCGTTGAGGAGTGTCCAGAGTGTTGAACTTGGGCAAAAAGAGAGAAGTAAAACTCCAGTAGTGGCGACGATGCCAGGAAAAGATCGAAGATTCAGAATCTCGAACTCGATCCATGTTAATGTAAACCTTTTCGTGTCAATTGAAATCTCCATACAAATATGACGTCACGAAGGTGGCCATGGGGAGTCGCGCCAAGATGATGATGATGTCAAAAAATCCCATCCATCAAAAAGAAACAAGCGCCCAACGTCAACGCCTCGTCCCCGCCCCATCCACCCATCCAGGCAGGCCATATATACACACAAGGTCGTCGACGTAGGCTTGTTAGTAGTAAACTAGAATGAATTTTTAACTCTGAACCCCACGATCGTAGTAATTGATCGAGCATTGAAACCGTCATCACCTCGGTCATCCCCCCCCCCCTCGATCCAAAGGACACGTCATCCATTCCAGTGGAGCACACTAAACTGCGGAGCCGCACTCGACTCAGACCTTATAAAAGCACACCCACCCACCCACCTTTTTTCTAAAACAGCGATGGACAAACCGACTTCTATCATCGCAGCTCTCAACGCCGGGAAACTTCCTAGCACCCAACAATTCAACCAATTCATTGATTATCTCGAACATGCCGGGATCGTAAAGTTGCAACAACAACAGGAGGCCTCCGCCGCCACTGGGGGACTCGCGACGTTGGAGTTGTCAGCTCAAGGAAAAGTTTTGGCGGATGATTTACGTGATATTTTAAGTGCTGATAGGAAATTGTTGAATGACAAGAACGGTAATGCCTTCTCGTCCTCTTTTTTTTTTTTTGGGGTCGTAATTTATGATACTTTTCCGCAGCGGACAACGTTCTTCAAGAGGCGATTTGGCACCTCACCCAAGGCAGTATCACCACCACCACCACCACCACTTCGTCCTCTTCTACTAAAAAAGAAGCCCAACGCGATATCGAGGCTGTTCGTCAGAGCTTGCGTACGCTTCTTAAAGCCCTCTATCATTCCTTTTCCTCCGAACGTACGAACCTGTTTGGAGATCTCCTCTCGCTCATCCGTACCTCTCTCTCTGACGCGCTCCAAGTCGTCGAGGGAAAAGCAGGCGAGGCGAAGGAAGGGTTGAGGAAGGTGGAAGGGGAGGTGCAGGAGGGGAAGAGGGATCAGTGGGGGAGGGATAAGGAGAGATTGGAAGAGGAGAGGGATCCGAAGGTTGCTTGGGAGCATGGTGTTGAGAGTGTCAAGG
>Ga0307507_10009193_pt1 | contig 13266 bp, 10 predicted proteins | sample 7_EM_MG_FD_207223 | JGI IMG/M metagenome (GOLD analysis project Ga0307507, IMG submission 207223) | Populus trichocarpa ectomycorrhiza microbial communities from riparian zone in the Pacific Northwest, United States - 7_EM | ecosystem: Host-associated > Plants > Roots > Unclassified | place...
CACCCGAAGGAACCAATCAGTATGCCTACCTCTTTTCTTTATTGATGACATGTATTGACTCTTTTCTTTCCAAAGTTCTGACAGGAAGCAAAGACGGTACCATGCTACTGGGAGAGATCGAACCCAGCGTGACGGCGTAGCTTCCCTCTTAATTTGCTGCATGTACCTACACTATATTCCATGCAAAAAAAACCCTCATTTTTGTTATCTGGAATGTTTTATTATGTGCTGTAGCAGTCTATGGTATACAAATGGAGATGGAAATCGACAATGCTTGGATGGACATGCTCAAATGAGTGATAGTTAGGACACGGAAGATTTGAACACGACTACGAACAGAGGGGACGAGGAAGGGAGATCAAGCAACATATGCGAACGTGTCCTTGGAACCATCGACTCGTTCAATGTATTCCTTCTCCAAGAGGGTTTCGATCGCCTTCTTGATGTCAGGAATCTTTGGCGCAAATCGTTGAGAGATCTGAGAGACGACTTCTGGGATCAAAGCCTGATTTTTCATGGTCTTCCTTGCCTTCATTATTCTACACGACAGAGCTCGATGAGATTCCCAGTAGAAGACAGTAAGTTGACATACCGAACAATCGTAGCTTGAATGACATATTTCCTGTCCTCATCAACAGCTTTCAAAACATCCGAAGATTCAGCCTTGATTTCGGCCTTGATTGGCAGATTCAGGTTGACACGGATCTTCTTCGACTTGAAATCTATTAACAAAGTAACAATTAGTCCATAAAGCTTCAAGAGAAGCACAAAGAGCATACTGGGATTAAGATCGTACTGATCCTTCTCCTCGTTGATCAACACCTTCGCCTTAACCAACACAGCCAGAACCTGGGTCAAGATGTCCTTCGTGATCGAAGTAGCAGTGACCAGCTCATCCAACGAAAGCGTATCGCTCCGGTTGTACTGCAACAGTACCGCCATCTGGTATGAGCTCGTCATCAGGATGTACTTTTGGTTCGTATAGTTCGTGCGCATCTCGTTCTTGGAGTAGTTCCATAGCCAGGTGAGTTTACGGCCAGAGTGCTTCGTCTGGTAGTACTTCTGGAATCGGTCGTAGGTGGGCACGATCTCGGTGGGGATGACGAAATCGTGTGGTGGTGGATTGAGTGGCCAGAAATTAGTTCCTAAGACCATGATGCTGAAGGTGATGTCCATGTCATCATGGTTTTGCGACATGCGATCCTTGAACGAGTCAGTAAGATCCTTGCTCAAACTCATGTCTGAAGTCCATGTCAAAAAAAAACAAAAAATCGAGAGAATATGGGGAATTTACCCGTAAACATGCGTTGGAGCTTGTTGGTGTACTCGAAACCGCAAGCCTCTTTGAGCTTCGAAATCATGCTGGCCTCGCTCTCGTCGGACGCAGAGACACCATGGATCAACCGTTTTGAAAGCTTGGTGGTATAGAATGTCTGGAACACATCCTTGTCTTCTAGGTATTTGAACAAAATCATCTAGAAAAACCCCGCATTGAGGGTACTGATCAAGACGTGAGAGAACATAAGCGTACAACGCGGTTCAAAGCGCCCTCCAGGTCGTCTTCTTCTGCCATCTTGTTGTTCTTTCTCAAAAGCATGTCCGCGTGCTTGGCAATAAGCTCCGGCGACTTGGTCGATGAGCCGCCAGTCGCAGCGTTCCGATTGACAAACTCTCGGCAGGCTTTGTCCAAACTTGCTGCAAATCCTGCCTCGCCCTTGAAACTTCTGTTTACAGTCTCTGAATTCTTGTGGTGAACCTCGAGGAGCGCATCCACATATGCTTTGGGGTCAACTTCTGCGTTCGCAGCGGCGGCGCCGGCCTGGCCAACCAACTTCTCGATAGCGGAGAGACCAGATAGTTTGACGTGCGCTTCAAACCTTTTCCGCAAAGGTTCCAAACCTTCTTGAATCCTTGAAAGAAGGGCATACATACGTTGCAGATCTTCATCCTTATCGAAGTCGAGCAACGATTGGAAGCTTTCCCACATCAAATCGCAGTGCTCGCGAATCAGGACCTCTTCGCATTTGCTGACAAGCTCTTTTCGTGTCTTGTTGTGTAGATAACGCTCAACACGATTCTCCTCCTCTCGCAGCCGATCTTCAGCTTTCTTGAGGTAGTCCGAGACTGAATTTTCAGCTAGGAAGGTCTCTGATTCCTTCTTGTAGTACTGCTCCGTGGCAGTGATGAATGCCGTTTCGAATTGGTCCTTATAGATATCGAGGCATTCCTTATTAGGATCGGCGTTATCAAGGCCAAGTGACACGAATGAATCCACAACCCGCTTGATCAGACCCTGATCTACGACCTCGCCATTCCTTTGCTGTGCGATTTGACGAAGTACAGCACCGGCCAGTTTCGCGTTGTCATTTTGTATATGCATGAAGAAATGGGTCCTCCATTGTGACAGGGCAAGCTGCGATGTTATTAGGATGCTGTGTTGTTTCGAAAGGAGTGACAGTCACCGTGTACACCTGATACACGGCCTTCTTTCCCTCGTCTCGCTCGCGCTTCACCCAGTATCGATTGAGATATGTGAATAAACGGTTGAGATAATTAGCGCCTCTAGTGTAATTATCCCATTCTGTGGCGTAGTACCGCAGGAGGTCGACATCTTGCAGAGTTTCAGTTTTCTGGATTACGAGTTTTTAGCCAATCATAACTGTTTTAAGCTAGTTAAAACGCACTTCAAGCATTCCTTTAAAATGCACAACAAAATATCCGCTGAGTTTGTTGTAGAGATCGGATCCAACCAAATTAGCGCCAGCTGTGGACTACGATTCGACGATGTTAAGATCACACGACGCGCAAAACTCACTGCGGTTGCCTTCTAGCTTTCCATGCATTTTAGTCGAAGTGCAATAGTTGTAGACAGTTGAGTATAAACTCGTATATCCTTTGAAGGACAACCCCGTCTCGAAGTTAGTCATGATGTGGTCGACGCCTCCATTCAAGAACGTCCATGTCTCCTCCAGATCCGCCGTCCGGGGAGGCATGTTCGCGAAGTCATTGGCCGGGGTTAAAGATGATGAGGCCATGAAGGAAATGAGGGAGAATGTTGTGAGTCAATTAGGCATACCCTTGAAACGGTACCGCCACCACGCCTGTCCCACGCACCGCGCTCATGAAATTATGTTGCTTTCAACGTTCAACGTTCGACACTTTAGACCTGCTTCAATCAGACGAACAATCGTCGAAAGATCTTCTCCAGACCATGTTATTTCATTCCACGCACATTCCTCAACTGCGAATGTCTTCGCTAGCCGCTCATTGTCACAATCTGAGCGCCAATCACTCCTGAGTGCCTCATGATTCGAAGTTGCGTGTGAGCTAAAGCAATTTGACTTTGACTTCCACAAGAGAACCACTAGGTTTACCACCACGTTTCTTCCCCGCCCACTTACAGTTCAAATCAATGGCGCACCCCCTCCTGTGGCCCAAGAAACTATTTTTCTATCCGGTTGGAAACACTCCAGCAACTTGCTTGACTCAACAATTAGCACCAGAAGATGCAGCCGATGTCCTTCTGCTTGGTTGTGGTGATCCAAGAGGCATCATGTTCACAGTGCATGTCGATTTAGGTGGTGGTATGTACCCTTCTTCGTCAAACTAATAGGTCAATCCGATTGACTAGTGACAGACAAACGCGCATTGGATTTCACTTGCTGTGACGCAGAACCCGCTGTTCTTGGTAAGCAATAAATCATGACTACTTACTCCATTCTAATGTGATATCTGAGCAGCTCGCAACATCATTTTGTTCACCATGGTTGCTGACAGTGATCCCAACGATGAAACGCTAGATAACGTCTGGAACATATTCTACCATTTTTACTTGGACAAGGTGTCCTTGAATCTTCTTCTTGACCAATGCCGCAAGCTCGTTGACATGTCAACTACTGTTGAATCATGGAGCTCTTCGAAGTATGGGGGAGTATTCCGGTTTTGTACAGATGCGTCGCTCCTGAAAATTCGCAATATGTGGATAAAATATCTGGAGACGGAAACCCTTTCACAGGGTGAGAAGGAAGCTCTTTCATCGTCTTTCTCTGCAGGAATGAAGGATGTCTCGAGGACACAAAAGGGCGTTTCCACAGCTTTCCGGTCAGCGGGCCCTCTCTGGCCAAATCTGAAGTCGATGGGAGCAGATCACTTTGATAAATTCTGGACAACGGGCACCACTTCAAAACCGGCTTCTCACATTAACCCAACATTCGCATATTCACTTTCTGGTCAAAAATTCAATGCTCATTATGGGACAGACCCACTTCTCTCTTTCCACCTGGCTGTTCCCCTTGCTCCAACGAAAGAGCCGCCTTGTTCTCCGGCTACCAGGTTGGAAGATCTTGACAAGTCTATCAAAATACAATTTCGCGCATGGTGCACTAGTTTCAGGACACGGCTTTTGGCAAAAGCTCCACAGATTGTTATCAGATATTTCGTTGGTGAAGCCCTGGCATTTTGTCAAGCGCTTTATCACTGTAAATTGTTGAACAATACCAAAACAGGTGTCTATACCACTCCTTGGGGAGGAGCCAAGATTGACCTATGCGTGGAGGACTATTCTCCCGAGGCGCCTAAAAGAGCTCCCCTCAGCTTCAACACAATCGATACATCCAACCTCTCAGACCATCTCGGCCTCTTGAATGTCCTCCTCGCCACAGGGCCTCTGCTTCGCGATACATGGTCATCAATGCTTCATACCCACACCCTGTTGCGCTCTGAAGGCCACGTTAGTTTGCAGAAGGGACTATCTGATAAAACGTGTGCCGATATTCCGATGCTTTCATTGCTGCTTGGCCTAGTACCTTGCCGACACCTTTCTGAAATCACATCTGTGTCATCTACTCATGAGATAATGCTATCGTCTGCCAAGTCCGCCCAGTTTCATGACTCCCTTTCTTGGAAAAGACTCCCGAAACAAGAAATATCATCAGATGAGCCTCTCCGCTGCGACGCCCTCCCATTAGGAGAGTTCTTTTTTGCCATGTATCTGAAAATGTTCGCCGACGAGAACGTAATGGCAGCATTTCGAAACCCGAGCATCGACCGGCTACAGAAGAGTGCGACAATTCACTACAGTAGGGACAATTTTGTCGCTTTTCTTGACCTTGCAAAGAGCCGAGTCGAGAGTGATTGGTCAAAAGCAATTGACCATCTTATATCACGTATCGAAAGGGACAAGACACTCCTGGTGGGCGCGAACAACTATCAGGACCTCTGTTGTAGTCTCCACCTTCGGGAAGTGGCATTCTACGTTCCAACTGTATCACAAGTTTCTTCACACGTTTTTCAAGGATGGAAAGATGTTCCAAAGGTTGTCTGTGTCATCCTCATGGTTCCCCGTCAATCTCTTAAGTGCCTCGAAGACATGCACCCTGACGAGATTATGACGCCAATCTTGCAGTGCGAGGTCAAGGGCACTGGGTTTCAGAACGTATTTTATTCTATTCGGCCAATTTTTGGCAGTGTAGAACTTCAAGCTGACAGTGTCAGCACCGAGCCCAAGGTCAACCTCCGGGAAGACACAGAGGGCTGGGATGGATCATCCCCGTTGATTGTTTCCTTTTATGCCCCTGCTTGGATTTTTACCGTCTCGCCGTCTTCAACTGAGGTCGTTCTCTCTTTTCGTCCAACTCCTTCGAGTACTATGTGCCTGATGCCCAAACTGGGTATGTTTCTAACCGTGTACTCCGCGAGTGCCATGGACAGACAGCATGTTTTTTTCACCCGCCATCGTCCAGACAATGTGGATGAAATTCAAAATTTGCCTGTGGTATCACACACCTTGAAGCCAAGGAATCCCTCCTCCCTGGCATTAGAATCCCTTACCGTGAATTTCGATACTTCACATACACAGGCATATTCCCTCACAAAAAGAATCGATGTCAAAATTTTGACGGATCGCAATTCGCTCGCCGCAGGTGCGACAGTGGTCACGAAACAAATCTCGGATTTCGCTTTCCTGATCACTTTCGACGAGTATCAGAAGGTTCTTGAATTTCCTTTCCTCGTGGATGGTAGTCGTATGAAAACACGGATTGCTAGGAAATCCTTCTACGTCGAAGTCAGTTTTCGTTCTTTGCATATCTATGATTGAGCTGATCCAAGCGTGTTTTTTTAGGTCGAAGCACCTACTTTAGCAGACCCGCTTGATCGTACCAAGTTCTCCCTCGATGCGTTCCCAATCATCCTCGACGAATCGCTCCCAAAGCTATCGAACATTCATTACCTTCGCCTGGACCGACTACCTACCTTGGACGTCGCTTCTAATTACAAGTCGGACTGGCTTACCTTTCATCTTAGAATGGCATTTTCAGATAGCGAGATGAGTGCCAAAACGAAATCAAACCAGAAAGAGCGAGGTACACTTGTAAATTTGAAGGAATCTATCAGCGCCATTCTCATGGAGTTTTCCATTAACCGAAAAGGTCAACCTCTTGCCGCAGGGCTTTCCAGTTCGTCTCAAGGGGGAATCCATACTCTCATCTTTGTCAGTGAAGTCAAACTCGACTTGACATCAAATACAGTCGTCGCAGACGCATGTGTGCTTCCCTTGACGCACTCTATCATGCCACTGATTACCACAGGCCTCCGAAAGATAACAAATCTGCAGCAAGTTGTAACTCTTGAGGATGAAGTTATTGCTTGGAAACAGCTTCTCCCTGCGTTCGCAGAGAGGTGCCGTACATGGAAACACACTGTGAATTGCGAATACATTTCGAAAGGGATTCCAGTCTCCGTCGAATATGAGGAGAGCCCCCTCTGTGGATGCGGACAGGGAAAAAATCTTGGGCTGTTCTCTCAAACGTCGGCCTGGAAAGACTTCGCACCTTTTGTTACCAGGATTGCGCTTGCACCCCTATTTAGCACTGCACTCTCTGCTTCCTTGGAAACACCGAATCGTGATACCATTGGAGAGGAGCGATGCAGACACTGCGGAAATCCAGGCAACCCGAAACTTTTGTCGTGTGGTGCCTGTAAGGTAGCTAAGTACTGCTCTGCCCCGTGCCAAAAAGCGGACTGGAAAAAGCACAAGGTCTCTTGCACTGTTACTAAGTAGCCAACTGACAATTCGTTGGAATCCAAAGTGTAGTACTTAGTACCAAATATTCTCGATGTCTTTGTTCTCCAGAGTACGTTTGACGGGTCGCATGCCCATGTAAGTCCAATCTAACTTGAAATCTGTGCCACGCTGTGGCTCTGCGAATTGCACTCGGGGAAAAGTCAGAATCGCGCAGGTATTGTGTCAACGCATATACTGGCGCCGTGTCCCCAGGAGCTGGGTCCATAGTATTCAAACTGGCGAAGATTAGAGGTTTGACAGCGCGTCCCACGCCCCCTTCCTTCATCCTGCACTCTTCTCTTCTAGACCATGGCACACCCGCTTGTTTGGCCAAAACCACGTATTTCTTTCCTATTGGAACCACCCCAGCCACTTGTCTTACTCGACAATTTTGGCACCAGAGTAGGCTGCAGATGTTTACTTCTTGGGTGTGGAGGGGGGCCCTAGGAGTGTCTTGTACACCGTACAAACGGATCTTGGAGCTCGTGTGTAATCCCAACTCTCTTCTAAGTTCCCTGATTCACGCCGTGGATAGTAGCCGACTGTAAGCTGGACTTCACATGCTGCGATGTAGAGCCTGCTATTCGGGTGAGTCGATGACCTTCATAGCCTTAGTCTATCCAACTCTGATGAACCCTAATAATCCTTCCTTTAGCCCGAAATGTCATTCTCTTGACGATCGCAGTGACGACAGACCCCGCCTGGAAAAACCTTGAAGAGCTTCTAATTGTGGACCCCCATCAATTAGGAGAATTTTTCTTTTCAGTCTATGTAGTCAATTACGCGTTTTTCCCTTAAAACGGTACCGCCACCACGCCTGTCCCACGCGTTTTATGTTGCTTTTCAAGTTTCCACGTTCAACGTTCAACACTTCAAACCGGCTTCAACCAGACGAAGAATCGTCGAAAGATTTTCTCCAGACCATGTTACTTCATTCCACGCACATTCTTCAACTACGAAGGTCCCATCTTCGCTAGCCGCTCATTGTCACAATCTGAGCCCCAATCATTCCTGAGCGCCTCATGATTCGATGCGTTTGAGCTAAAGTAATTTGACTTCCACCAGAGAACCATACCTGCCTCGCGACCTTATCTAGGTCCAACTGCGTCGACTAGAATGTGAACACATGGTATATGCCACCATAAATCGCTGCGCTCGAAGTCAGTCGAAGAATCATTGTTTGCCCTTGATTTTATCTGATTCCCAAACAGGATTCATACGTCCCTTCGAGGAGAGTGAGATGAAGCCTATTTTACTTCTAGCTCTCGAGATCCTTCTCAGGGGATATTCCGTCGAGGTTAAACCCTTCTACACCTCGTTTCAGTTATATATAAAGCGATACACACGCACTAGGTTTACCATCGCGTTTATTCCCCGCCCATTCGCAGTTCAAATCAATGGCGCACCTCCTCCTGTGGCCCAAGAAACATTTTTTCTATCCAGTTGGAAACACTCCAGCAACTTGCTTGACTCAACAATTAGCACCAGAGGATGCAGCCGACGTCCTTCTGCTTGGTTGTGGTGATCCAAGAAGCATCATGTTTACAGTGCACGTCGATTTAGGTGGTGGTATGTACCGTTCTCCATTAAACTAGGTCAGTCTCATTGACTGGTGACAGACAAACGCGCATTGGATTTCACTTGCTGTGACGCAGAACCCGCTGTTCTAGGTACGCAATAAATCATGACTACTTATTCAATTCTGATGTGTTATCTTAGCAGCGCGCAACATCATTTTGTTCACCATGGTTGCGGATAGTGACCCCAATGATGCCATGCTAGATAACGTCTGGAACATTTTCTACCATTTTTACCTGGACAAGGTGTCCTTGAATCGTCTTCTTGACCAATGCCGCAAGCTCGTTGACATGTCAACTACTGTTGAATCATGGAGCTCTTCGAAGTATGGGAAAGTGTTCCAGTTTTGTACGGATGCGTCGTTCCTGCAAATTCGCAATATGTGGATAAAATATCTGGAGACGGGGACCCTTTCACAGGGTGAAAAGGAAGCTCTTTCATCGTCTTTCTCTGCGGGAATGAAGGATGTCTTGAGGTCGCATAAGGGCGTCATGACGGCTTTCCGATCAGCGGGCCCCCTCTGGCTAAATCTGAAGTCGATGGGAGCAGATCACTTTGTTAAATTCTGGACAACGGGCACTACCTCAAAGCCGGCTTCTCACATTAACCCAACATTCGCATATTCACTTTCTGGTCGGAAATTCAATGCTCATTATGGGACAGACCCACTCCTCTCCTATCACCTGGCTGTTCCCCTCGCTCCGACAAAACAGCCTCCTCGTTCTCCGGTTACCAAGTTAGACGAACTTGACAAGGCTATCAAGGTACAATTCCGTTCGTGGTGTACCAGCCTTAGGACACGGCTTTTGGCAAAAACGCCACAATTTGTCATCAGATATTTCGTCGGTGAAGCACTGGCATTTTGCCAAGCGCTTCACCACTGTAAATTGTTGGATGCAGGTGTCTATACAACGCCTTGGGGAGGATCCAAGATCCACCTACGTGACGTGGATTATTCCCCTGATGCGCCTAACAGAGCTCCCCTCAGCTTTAACATCATTGACACGTCCAACCTCTCAGATCATCTAGGCCTATTGAATATCCTCTTCACCACAACGCATCTACTTCGCGATTCGTGGTCATCAATTCTTCATACCCACTCCTTGTTGCGCTCCGGAGACCACGAAAATTTGCAGAAGGAACTACTTGAGAAGACTTGCGCCGATATCCCTATGCTTTCATTGCTACTTGGTCTGGTACCTTGCCGCCATCTTTCCGAAATTACATCTGTCTCATCTACTCATGAAATACTACGAGCATCGACTACCAAAGCCGCCCAGTTTTATGACTTACTTTCTTGGAAAAAACCCCTGAAGCAAAAAATATCCTCAGATGAGCCTCTTCGTTGCAATGCCGACCAATTAGGAGAGTTTTTTTTGCCGTCTATCTGAAAATGTTCGCCGATGAGAACGTGATGGAAACGTTTCAGAATGCTAGCATTGACAGGCTGCAACAGAATGCGATACTTCACTATAGTAGGCACAGTTTCGTTGCTTTCCTTGACCTTCCAAAGAGTCGAGTCGAGACTGATTGGACAAAAGCAATGGACCATCTCATTTCGCGCATCGAGTCAGACAAGAAACTCCTAGTGGGCACAAACAACTATCAGGACCTCTCCTGTAGTCTACACCTCCGGAAAGTCGAGTCCTACATTCCACCTGTATTGCAAGCCTCTTCATATCTTTTTCAAGGATGGAAAGATGTCCCGAAGGTTGTTTATGTTGTCCTCGTGGTACCACGTCAATCTCTCAAGTGCCTTGAAGACATGCACCCAGACGAAATCAAGACACCGATCTTACACTGCGAGATCAGGAGCGGGGTATTTCAGAACATATTTTCCTCAATTCGACCAATTTTTGGAAGTGTGGAGATCCAAGGTCACAGCACTGAGTCAAAGATCAACATCAGAGAAGACCCGGAGGGCTGGAATGGATCATCCTCGTTGACAATCTCCTTCTATGCCCCTGCCTGGTTCCTAACCACTTCGCCCTCTTCCACCGAGGTCGTCCTCTCTTTCCGTTCTACACCTTCGAGTATGACGACCCTGATGCCCAAACTGGGTTTCTTTCTTACAGTGTACTCGGCAAGTGTCATGGACAGACAACATGTATTTGTCTCTCGCCATCGTCCAGACAATCTGGGTGAGGTTCAGAGTTTGCTTGCTATGTCGCGCGCCTTGAAGCCAAGGAATCACTCCTCTCCAGCATTGGAGTCTATTGCCGTGAATTTTGACACTTTGCGTATGCAGGCATCTTCGCTCATGAAGAGGGTTAATATCGTTAGTCCCAAGGATCGCGATGCACTTTCCGCAGGTGCTACTGTGGTCTCAAAACAAATCTCGGATTTTGCTATCCTGGTTACTTTTGACGAATATGAAAAAGTTCTCGAATTTCCTCTCCCGGTGGATGGTAATAGCTTAAAGACACGGATTGTTAGGAAATCCTTCTACATTGAAGTGGGTTTTCGTGCTTCGGATATCTTCACCGATCTGATCGAAATGAGTTTTTTTTAGGTTGAAGCACACATTTCAGCAGATCCGCTCAACCGTCGCAACATCTCCTTTGATCCTTTCCCGATCTTCCTTGATGATTCGCTCCCAAAGTTATCTAACATTCAGTACCTTCACCTGGACCGGTTACCCGCTCTGGACGTCGCTTCAAATTACAAGTTGGACTGGCTTCGCATTCATCTTGCAATGGCATTTTCAGATAGCGAGAATAGTGCCAAAACGAAATCATCAAACCAGAAAGAGCGAGGTACACTCGTGAATTTGAAGGAATCTATCAGCGCCATCCTCATGGAGTTTTCCTTTCACCGAAAAGGTCAACCTCTTGCCGCAGGGCTTTCCAGTTCGTCTCAAAGGGGAATCCATACTCTCATCTTTGTCAGTGAGGTCAAACTCGACTTGACATCAAATACAGTCGTCGCAGACGCATGTGTGCTCCCCTTGACGCACTCTATCATGCCATTGATTGCCACAGGATAGCAAATCGTAGCTTGCTGCAACTTGTAACCCTTGAGGATGAAGTTACTGCTTGGAAACAGCTTCTCCCCGTGTTCGCAGAGAGATGCCGTACATGGAAACACACTGTGAATGTGAATACATTTCGAAAGGGATTCCAGTGTCCGTCGAATATGAGGAGAGTCCCCTCTGTGGATGCGGACGGGGAAAAAATCTTGGGCTGTTCTCTCAAACGTCGGCCTGGAAAGACTTCGCACCTTTTGTTACCAGGATTGCGCTTGCACCCCTATTTAGCACGTCGTTTTTGCAAGGTACACTCTCTGCTTCCTTGAAAACTCCGAACCGTGATACCACTGGGGAGGAGCGATGCAGATGCTGCGGAAATCCAGGCAACCCGAAACTTTCAGCGTGTAGTGCCTGTAAGGTGGCTAAGTATTGCTCTGTCCCGTGCCAAAAAGCGGACTGGAAAAAGCACAAGGCTTCATGCACCGTTACTAAGTAGCCAGCTGACAATCTGTTGAAATCCAAAATCTAGAACTTAGCACCAAATATACTTGATGTCTTTCTTCTCCAGTGTACGTTTGATGAGTCGGACATGCCCATGTAAGTCCAATCTAACTCAGTGCCACGCAGACACTGTGGCTCCTCAGGGAAATTTCAGAAACGCGCAGTTATTATGTCAACGATGACTCAACGCATATGCTGGCGCCTCCAGCTAACCAATTCTAGTTTCAAACAGCTTCAAACCAGCGAAGATTGGAGGTTTGACAGCGCGTCCCAGGCCCACCCTTCCATCATCCCACACTCTTCTCTTCTAGATCATGGCACACCCGCTCGGTAGGCCAAAAAAGATGTATTTCTTTCGTATTGGAACCACCCCAGTCACTTGTCTTACTCGACAGTTTTGGCACCAGAGGAGGCTGCGGCCCTAGGAGTATCTCGCACACCGTACAGGCGAATCCTGGAGCTCGTGTGTAATCCCAACTCCCTCCTGAGTTCCCTGATTCACGCCGTGGATAGCCGACTGTAAGCTGGACTTCACATCCTGCAATGTAGAGCCTGCTATTCTGGGTGAGTCGACCCTTGATAGTCTTATCCCACTCTGATGAACCATGACAATGCTTCCTTTAGCCCGAAATGCCATTCTCTTGACGATCGCAGTGATGACAAGCCTCTTTTCACGACACGCCATCTGAAGAGCGTCTAATTGTGGACCCCCATCAATTAGGAGGATTTTCGTTCTCGGTCTATCTGAATATGTTTGTGGATGAAAAGTGCAAGGACCTTCATTATTTATGAGGACACAAGGGGGTGGAACGGCACCTCTTCCACTTTACATGGCCTCCGGAATCCTCATGCTGGATCCGAAAACAACCGAGATCTGCTTCGGCGTTCGGCCAGTCAACCTCTACCATAATGATGCTCGGGACATTTCTGGGGCTTTTGCTCAGCATTTACTCCACGAAGGCTACAGACATAGAACATGTTTTTATTGTGCGTCATCATTCAGATCATTCAACATTTATCCAGAACCCACCAGCTATGAATGCTGTGGATTCTACACTATCAGGTTCCCTCACAGCAACTATGGATGAGACGGGCGCGAAGCTTTCTTTTCTTACGCGGAGGGTTGACATTGTTGATTCAGAAGCACGAGGCAACC
>Ga0307507_10009194_pt1 | contig 13266 bp, 5 predicted proteins | sample 7_EM_MG_FD_207223 | JGI IMG/M metagenome (GOLD analysis project Ga0307507, IMG submission 207223) | Populus trichocarpa ectomycorrhiza microbial communities from riparian zone in the Pacific Northwest, United States - 7_EM | ecosystem: Host-associated > Plants > Roots > Unclassified | place...
CGTACCTAATATTTGTATGGAGGCTTGGCAAATATTCAATATTCAATATTTTTTCAATATTGAATTACTATTCAATATCAATATCAATACGGCCTCATACTGATATTGAATACTGATAAAAGCACTGAGTGTAACCAACCAAACCCCACAGATCAATTTTAGTCTTCACGACCCTTCCTCTTCCTTCCGATTAAACAGAATAATCTTAGTAAACTTATAACCCTTCTAGCTACTTATTTTGTTTGTAGGTAGATCTTTCACTTTCACTGGCCCCTCTCGTCTTTCCTATCTGTTGAAGTATCCACCTCCCCCTCGTCGTCTTTATCGTCGTCATCATTGTCGTCATTATCTTGAATGCTTGATCGGTGGGCCCAGAACCCTGGCGCAGAGGACCTCTCTCAGCTCCACGGGCTCAAGGTTGTAAGAACATCTATCGACGATATATAGACGAGCTGAAAGGGGACAATCTTGAACATCTTAAGCTCGAAGAATTTATTGATGTCGGTAAAAGTCTAGTGGAGGATGTTACGGGCGTTGACGAACCGTGTACGAACTCCTCTAAGCCAAATTCCCATAAATGTCGGCCTTAATTAGACACCCTTCGCCACAGCCAGCCCGAATCCCATCAAGATCTTCTTTACCTTTTATAGCCTTTTCTCAAGCGTCTTTGTATTATTACGGTTACTCCATATACGCGTCCCTCCGATACTAAATATCTCAAATTTAGGCCTTAACTTAACTATAAAGGATAGTAACGAAATTATAGATTTAAAGGCATTTGGCTGCAATAATATGTTATTAAAGTAGTTAAAGAATTTGGTAATGTTAAAATTAATATATAATTAACGTAACTTATAGAAAGCCTATAGCACTATAATATATTATTAGATATAGTAATAGCGGCGGGGAGGAGAGTTATGGGATTAATAAAGTTAGAGGTTTAGCCTATGGGAGCTAATATTACTAGGATAGAAGCTAAGTTCGTATTTACCGGCGTTATAGTTACTGTGTAACGGGCGCTCCTAAAAGGTATATATTAAATAAGACAGATAAAGGTTTCACCAATGTCCTACTAATGTCCCAGAGGAGACATAGTTAGACAGATAAGGGGCAAGGGGTTTTACTAGTGTCTTAGAAGGATCATAAAGGGAGCTAGTTCTCCTCTAGAGAAGAACTAGCGATTAGTCTCTAAATAGAAGAGGTTAAAAAACATTTATCCTTTAATATATAAAGCTCGTTCTACCTTTAACTTACCTTCTACTTATTTATAACTCTCATTCTATACTATTAATTAGATAATTATACGTTCCAGTTAAACAAGCCTCTTATAATTCTAATCGCTTATAATCCTTCACAGAAGGAACATATAGCTATTAATTGGCGATAATAGGCCATACCTCCTTACCCCCTAAAATAACGCCCTTACTATAAGAGGCTGATAGAGTCTCCCCGGAGGAGCGCATTCCCTCTACTTATAAAGGAGTAGACCAGAAATCCACAGCTGGTCCATCTAACCTTCTAAGACCTTTAGAAACAATTACTGCTAGGGAGTTATTAGAGTAGTTGCTATATAAGACCCTATAAAAAACAAAGGAGTTAGAGATATAATTAAGATAAGTATATTAAGACTACTAAGGACAATTATAAGGACAATTAGGAGAAGTATAAATATCCTAGACACAAAGCGGACTTAAAGGGGTAACATTATACTATACTATAATATTAGAAAAACCTAAATTCTATATAAAGGAACCTAATAAGTATAATAGTAATAGTCTCTAAAACTGCAATTATTTTATCCATTAATATAAAACTAAGTTTTAGCTGGACCTAAAATATTACTCTAATAAGTATAATTAAATACTAATTGCTTTTACCTTCCTACGTAGCACCGTTAAGAGTTTATAAACACACTATAAGAAGAAACTTACTATACCCCTTAAATTTAGCAAACTTAAGTCCTAGCTAGTCAATTAGATTTAAGACCCTACTAATTAAGGGATAGATTATAACTGGTAATACCACAACACCAAACAGCAAAAAGGCTAGAGTATAGTCCAGTTTATAAACTACTTAGAAGAGCTAGAAGATAATATACCCTACTTAGACCTGTAGAATAACGCTATATAACTTCACTAGCTACTTGCTAAGTTATAACCTAAGATTTAATAGGCCATATAGGAGAAAGGCAAAATTCCTACCTTTTAAGAAAAGCTTATCTCTAAAGCTACTTAGGTTAAAAACGCTAAAAAAGACTATCTAGGCAAGCAAAAGGAACGAGACGCTAATAATAAAAAGCGTAAAACTAGACCTAGCTTTAATAAAAGGGGCAGATTCCAACCTAACTACTCTATAGAAGGATAACGTAAGCAGGCTTTATAACTTTAAAGCAACGCTAGTTAACCCTAGAATAATAATAGACAGAAACTATAGAACTAAAAGTTATATAGCTATTATAACTGCGGCAAGAAAGGCTATATATAGCGCTTCTACCAGTAGAAGAAGTAAGAGTTAGCTTAATTAGGAAAAGAGGGAGCCTAGTAGACCTTTACTCCCTTATACTAGGCCAGAAAGAGAAGGAGGGAGTAAGCTACTATATAGTTATTCCCGTCTCTATTTAAGTTAATAATAAATAGGTAACATAAGACCGCCTTATAGATAGCGGCGCAACCATAGGGTTTATTTCTTAATTACTAGTAAAAAAAATTAGATTTAGACCTTAGTGGCTTATAGGTGTATACTATTTAAAGCATTAGAGGCTACTAGATTCCATACTATAGGGAATAAACTTTTTCTGTGGCCAGCTAGGACCGTAATGGTCTATAGGATATATAGGAGATACGCTTCTACACTGCAGAAATTAAGGGGTATAACCTTATTTTAGGATACCTATAGCTTTAACAAGTTAATCTAGACATTAATTGGCCTTTAGCCTTGTATTAATACTAAAATTCTTAACTATATATTATAGTTAAAGATTAAAAGACTTTTTTAAACTATATATAAGAAAAAGGGTAGGTATATACTATATATACTACTCTTAACACTAAAAATAGAGACACAGGGTATTTATTTTTAGATATCCGGCTATACGTAGTTAAGGAACTAGAGATTCTATAGGAATATATAGACTTAGAGGATATTTTTAATAAAGAGGCTGTATAAACCTTATCTAATCCTATATTGGTTAAGCATAAGATAGATATAAGAGATAAGCAACCTCCTTTTAGACTACTGTATAACCTATTAGAAAACAAGCTAGTAGTATTATATTAGTATATAGTAGATAATCTTTAAAAAGAATAAATTTAGCCTTCTATAAGCCCAGCAGAGGTACTAATTATATTTATACTAAAGAAGGATAGGACCCTATATCTCTATATTAACTATTAGGCGCTTAATAAAATGTTACGGAACGGGGGCAATGGCTACAAAGCGTATGTATTCAGGGAGTCTACAAGACGTTGCGCAATCGATCGTAAGGGTTGAGGGCGTAAGGAGGTGATATACCCTCGCGTAGCTAACATAAGCTATACGCGAGGTGTACACAAGAGCATAGGGTTCTCCTATGGAGGCCCCTACGGTTAGGTTCCGTAACACTACCCCCCCTCCTATTAAGGCGGAGCTCCGGCAACGCTATAGTTGCTATATACATATAGGGGGGAATGCTTAGGGTATCTAGAAGAAGAAATATTATTATAGGTATAATGGGCTCGTATAGGTACTTCTAACTTAAAGCTTATAGGTTGCTACTATGCGAAGGTACTAGGCTATAGAGGGGAAGGAGGCTATTAGGGACTTAGTAAGGTGCGAGGGTGTTACTAAGGCGCTAGTAGCAAGCAAGCTAATAGCGATTTTCTATCCCAGGGATAAAAAATCCTAATTAGCTGGCTTTTCCTTAGCGTCTAGAATCTAACCAATTAGACAACTTTAACCGTCGGTTAAAGTTCCTTAATATCTTATTAGAGTAGTTACATAACGGTAATATACAACAATTTAGCTGTAACGGCTCCCATAGGGGATTAGGTACGAAATCTCTACTTAGGCCTAGTTTCTGTGGGTTTACATAGTGGAAATCGCTAATTAGATCTTTTGTGTTTTTAAAATCTTCCTATAGTTGCTATTCTGGCTGATCTATATTAAATCCTATATAGGTAGCTTTATAGTAGAGCCGCCGTTCTTTGCCTTTACTAAAGTATTTAGAGTTAATAATTCGTTTAATAGTCCACTTCTTATAGTTCTCGTCTTCGTTCTTATCTCAGATTAGTACCGGTAGGGGTTTAGGCTGTGTTTATCCTAGTAGAGGATTAGGCTAGTAAAGGTGTAGTAGCTATAGGTAAAATATGGGCTATATCCTATAGGTAGCTAAGGCAGGCGGGAGCTCTAGTTTATATGCAGCTCCTCTATTAATAACTCGTTTAATCTAGTAGGGGCTAAGGTTCTTATAATTAAGTAACTTTATAGGTCTCTGTATAGAGATATTACGTATATCTAACTATACCTAGTCGCTAACACGCATCTTAGGTGGTGGTGTTCTATAACAGTCGGCGAAGTAAGCTTATTTCGCTTGGGCCTAGGCCATCTCTCCTTTACAGTAGTTAAGTAGGTCTTTTATACGGTCTATATATTAATCGATAAGTAGCATCTTAAGGCGTTTTCTATATGGCAGTTTCTTATTAATAGGCTCTGGTAGCTCTATACTAGATTGTAGGTAATATCCTTTATTCGCGAAGAATGGGGTAAGTCCTATAGTGGCTAAGATGTAGTTATTTACTGCGAATTTACCTAGTAGAAGGTGGTCTACCTAGTTATCCTAACTATAGGCAACTACCTATTATAAGTACGCCTTTATACTAGCGTTAGCGTTTTCCGGTTATTCTATAGTTTTGTAGTAAAAGGATATAGACATCTTAATAGAGATACTAAGGCGTTAGCAGATCCGCCTCTATACGTTAGAGTTAAATTATATGCCTTAGTTAGACGTAATAGAGTTAGGTAACCCATGTAGTTAGTAGACTTTACGGAGGAAGGCATTAGCAATATTGCTTATAGCTATACCTTTGGTTGGGACATAGTGGCGTTCTTTTATAAGTTGGTATATTATTATAAGGATGTTCTTATAGGTTCAGCTATGTCGTTTATAAGGCGGTAGGTTAACAACAAAATCTATAGCAATATCTGCCCATCAGCGTATGGGTACTAGTAGAGGGAATAGCAGTCCTTAGTACTTTATATAAAATGCTTTAGCATATTTACAGCTATAGCAGGCGCTTATAAAGCGTTTAACTAAGTCTATTATTTTAGGCTAGAAGTAGTATCGGCTAAGGAGCTTATAGGTTCCTCTTTTACCTAGGTGGCCGCTTAATTAGAGGTTGTAGGCTATTTAAATTAGTTGCCGTTATAGGTCTTCTAAGTTAGGGATAAATAGACGGCCTTTATAATAGAGCCTATTTTCTTTTACTTCTAAGGCTGCTATATTAATCTGGCCTAAGCTTTAGAGGTTAGTAGGCAGTATACAGGTGCCGGCAATCTTTGCGGTAATTAGTTAATACAGTAATGGGTTAATAGAGGTGTTATATACTATAGTAATAAGTTCGTTAATTTTAGGGGGTAACTTTAGTTCTATAGTATAAAGCTAAGGGGCAGTTGGTTTTGTCTTAGGTAGTATACCTAGGGCTAAATTTCGTGCTTTTAGGATCGTTTATTATTAGAATTAATTATAAGGGTTATCTTCTAACTAAGGAAGGTCTTGCAAATAGCGTGTTAGGCTATTAGGCTTAGTACCTTATACTCCTAGCCTATATGCAAGTTTAAAGTTAAAACCGGAGAGGAACTTGTTTTAACGTGCTTAGTGTTAATTTAGTTATTTTGTAGTTATAAAGTACTTAAGGTTACAATAATCCGTAAGGACTTTAGTTGGCTAGTCAGGTTCTACTAAGGAAAGTTCTAGTTAGAATTCCTTAAACGCTTATATAATTACAAGGAGTTCCTTATTATAGATCTTATAGTTATATTCTTATAGTATAAGCTTAGACAAGTAGAATGCAACTAGGTAGAGAAGACTGTTATCGCCCATCTAGAAGAGGACGCCCGCGTTAATGTGGTCTAAGGAGTTAGTTTTAAAATAGAGTTGTCATCCTGGTATAAAGTAAGCTAGGATAGGTACTTTAGTAAACGCATCTTTTAAGTCTTAGAACGCCTTTTTATATTTAGGCGTCTAGATAAAATATAGATATATTTTTCTTTTTTTTATAAAAAGGCCCTTTATTCGCATTATTGCTATAAGTAGTGCTATAATACCCAAGAAGTTATATATAAATTTTTAATAGAAGTTGGCGAAACTAAGAAAGGCTTATACGTCCTTAATATAGGTAGGGGTTTGCTATCTAGTAATTATATATACTTTTTTGGGGTCCATACAGACACCCTTAATAGTAACAATTAGTTTAAGGTATTTTACTTCTATAACTAAAAATTTATACTTTTTTAAATTAATATAAAGTCCTGCGTCTCTAAGGCGCTATAGGACCTTTTAAACGTGCTTAGTATGCTTAGAAGGGTTGTTACTATAAATAAGTATATTATCCAGGTACGCGGAGCAGAAGTTGTTAAGGTAGTCCTATAAGGCGTTATTAATATAGCTTTAGAAGCTGCCTAGGCCGTTGCATACGCCAAAAGGTATAACGGTATATTTAAATTGGCCAAAGCGCGATGCGAATGCGGTTTTCTATTTATTACCTTCCCATATTTAAAGGCGGTTAAAGGCGGCGATAATATTAAGCTTAGTATAGATTTTAGCTTAGCTAAGCCATTTAAGGGTCTTATATATAAGCGGTATAGAGTATTGGTTTTTAATTGTAATAGCGTTAAGTCCTCTATAGTTAACGCAGAATTAAATACCTCCTTTTAGCTTTTTAGTAAGGAGGATAGGGGTAGCTGCTAGGGACATGCTAGGATAAATAAACCCTTTGTTAAGGTGCTTGTTAATATACTTTTTAACAACTAGGAGTTCGTCTTTTAATACTAGGTAAGGTCTCTTATAGGGCGGCGTTTTTCCTTATTTAATATTAATGGTATAGTTATTAGGTTAATATAGGGGGAGTATATCTGCGCTCTTTTATAAGCATATGTTAATAAAGTTATAGTATTTCTTAGGGAGGAGCTTGCGGAGTTTTTTATTAATAAGTCCTTTTTTAAGCTTTATAAACTTCTTAAAGTCTAAGGGTAAAAGTCCATAGAGTTCTATGGGGGCATTATTTTCTAGAAGGTTAACTATATTTATCCTATTACTATAGAGGACGTAGTCCTAATCTTTATTAAGCTTATATAGTTGTGATTAAGAAGCTACAGCAACGGTCTAGCTTTTTCTATATACTATGCGGTAAAAGGCCGTAGCGCTTATGTGGTGGCAGTTGGTCGTAGGTAGGGTAATAAGGGCTTTCTTAGGTTAATATCCTGGGGAGTAAATAGAGGCGGCTAGGCCATGCCCTAGGTAAGTCTCTCTATAGTATTTAGAGTTAAAGGTTACTTCTCTCTTTTGCTAGTTAATAGCGGGGTTATATTATTTAAGCCAGTTTATTTTAAGGATAATAAAGTAGTTCGCAAGTAGTATAATATAGGCCTAGAGCTCCTCCTAGTGTCCGTTTATATTTAGGTAGAGTTGTGCCATATAGGTAATCTTTTATACAGTATAACTACCGTTAGCGAGTTATAGGGCGCGGGCTTTAGTAAGGGGTAAGGTAGATAGGTTATAAGTACACACAAATTAGGTATCTATAAATTTATTAATAGCTCCGCAGTTAATTATAAAATGGGTTTTATATTGTTTCTTAGCAGTAGTTCCCTCTATAGGTAAGACTATTTGCTTCTATCCTTCTATTCTTACTAAGCTATCTATTAAGCAAGCCAATATGTAGATCCCTCCATTGTTGGAGTATCCCAACCTATAACTTAGGGCTAGGACTTTACGTTTTCCGCTTCCGCGTCTAATTCTACTACTATTACTGCATCTTCGTCTTATATGGTAGTGGCATATAGCAACATATTTGGTATCCAGGGTATAGGGTTAGGTATTTAACGGCGGCTGCTAAACCTAGCTATTGGGCAGTTTAGGCTATAGCTGTAATAGCCTTTTTAATGGCATCTATAGCAATACCTTAGCTTTTAGAGTAGCTTGCGCTCTTTATCTAGTAGCTTCTTTAGAAAGGCTAGTATAAAGAGGCCGATATTAGGACTAGTGGTATTACTTAGGGTAGTAGGTATTGGTGGTTTAGTAGGTCTAAAGGGCTTCTATAGAGAGGTCTTTAGATAGGGGTTTATAGTAGTAATCTAGTTTAGCCGTCGTTTAATCTTCTATAGGGCTGCTACTATATTATAAATGTTGTTATAGTTATAGCTAGCGGCTATATAACTAAGGCGATAAGTAACTTTTTTAAAAAAACCTTCCTAGTCTTTAGTGTTGTCTTAGGTAAGAACTCCAGTGTATTTCTAGAATTTAATATAGAACTTATTAAATAATTTAGTAGGACTTATCTTTAGGGCGCGTAGTTTAGCTTAACTAGTGGCCACTAGGTTATAGTCGCGGTATATTTAGTTAAGGTCGTTAAGAACTTTTTAGTGGGACTGCTACTTCTAGGGACTGCTAGTCTCCTATTAAACAAAAAGCCTATTAAACGGGATGCCCTTTGTTTATTTAATAATATAGCTAATCTTAGTATCTTCTATAGGGAAAAGATAGGCGCTCTAGGTTAGTTTCTTGCAGATTTATATCTTCTAGTAGCTATATTTCTTACGGTTACCCTTAAAGATTAGGGGATTAGGGTAGCGTGTATTAGACCCTATAGTAATAGTTTAGGTTTAATTATTATAGCTTTTGTTATCGCCGCTGCTATAGTAGGGGTTCTTATTAGGTAAAGCTACTTAGTACTAACCTTCTATTAAGCGTTAAGTAGGTAAGGTTACTAGGGGCGTAGAGACTTAGGTGGCGTTATATACAGTAAAGAGGTGTCTAGTATTATTACAAATATACTTATTAAGCTAAGATTATAGGTATTTAATTATACCCTCTCTTTTAGTAACTATAGCAATAAGTATAATCTTGGCCTTCTTTAATTATTAGACGTCGCGTTTAGACACGCGGAGGTTGTCTTTAATCTCTTAGCATATGTTATTAGCGAGCGCCTCACAAGCTTATAGGTCTTGGATAATATTATAATCTTAGGCAGTACGCATCTTAGCTTATATAAGCTTTAGATAGTAGTTTTATAGAAGGCGGTAGTATTTATTAGGTTCTTATGCTACCATTTTTATAAATATCTTGGCGTCTCGTATCTTAATCTTAATAGGTAGTAGCCCTTTAGCTTATTTATCCATGGTTATATAGTTAATAAAGAATAAGACATTGTTAATGTCCCCCTTATAGTTATTATAGTCTTTTAAGCTACTAGGCTTCCCTTTAGGGGTTAAGGCTAGGGCTAATAAATTAAATCCTCCTAGGACTAATTAGTGTCGTGGTTTTAATATAGGTATTGGGTTATTCTTTAAGTTTAATATAGTAGCTAGTAAGGAATTTCGTCTTACTATTATTAATTCTTTAAGAGTATAAAGTGAGGTAACTTATGGACACGCTACTTCTGGCAGCGTCTGCGGTATTATAGAGACGTAGAATTGGTTATAGGCTAAGCGTTGGTAAAGAAAAAGGCGCAACGTAATGTTACGGAACGGGGGCAATGGCTACAAGGCGTATGTATTTAGGGAGTCTACAAGACGTTACGCGATCAATCGTAAGGGTCGAGGGCGTAAGGAGGTGATATACCCTTGCGTAGCTGACATAAGCTGTACGCGAGGTGTACGCGAGAGCACAGGGTTCTCCTATGGAGGCCCCTACGGTCAGGTTCCGTGACATAAAATTACTATAAAGAATTACTACCCGCTACTCTTAATAGGGGAGCTTATTAACAGACTGTTAGGCATAAAAATATTTATAAAATTAGATCTAAAAGATATATACCATTAAATCCGGATTAAGGCTGGTAATAAGTAGAAAACGGCATTCTAAATATAGTATAGCCACTTTAAGTACCTAGTAATGCTATTTAAGCTTACTAACGCATTAGTAATATTTTAGGCCTATATTAATAAGGCATTATTAGGCCTCTTAGATATAATATATATAGTCTACCTTAATAATATTATAGTTTAGTCTAATAACTATAAAGCATATATATACTATATATAAATGGTACTAAAAAGACTACGGGAATATAAGCTCTACATAAACCTAAAAATATATACATTTTATACTACTAGTATTAATTTTCTAGGCTTTATTATTAGCGTTAATAGAGTATTAATAGAGAAATGCCAGGTAGACACTATTAGGGAATAGCTCTACCCTATAATATTTAGAGAAGGATAGGTTTTCTTAGGCACAGTAAACTTCTACTAAATGTTTATTGTGTACTATATGTAAGTAATATTCCCAATTACTAATTTACTAAAGGGATCTAAAAACAGTAAGAAGCCAAAACCCTTTATATTTAAAGAAGCCGCTAAGTAGGCCATAGACCAGTTAAAAGACTTATTTATATTGGCGCTAATCCTAATATGCTTCTATTAGGAGCTATATATATACCTTAAAATAGATATATCTAGCTTTACCCTAGGGGCAATTATATCTTAATTAAAAGACAGAAAATACTATCCTATAGCATTTTAGTTAAGAAAAATAACCCCTATAAAATAGTATTATATAATACATAACCAGGAGCTACTTATAATAGTTATAGCAATAAAGCACTGGCAATATTATTGTATAGGAAGCAATTATCTTATTAAAGTCCTTACAGACTATAATAACCTATAATACTTTATAACTATAAAGGTATTAAGTAGTTAATAACAGTGTGTCCAACAGTCAGTGGACAGCGAGCTTTGAGGCCTTATCGCTGACGACTGCAGCCAAGTAGATCGCTCGCTGTTCGCTATGTCAAAATCAGGTACGCTAACTGTCACGCTATTAGCTCGCTGTCTGAATTAGGCAATTTATATAAAGTTTGTGGTGTTTTATTGCGTAGCACCTCTCTATATATAAATATTGACGTTACCCAATTAAAAATTAACCTTAATTTATCTAATAGTATCTAAATATATCTAAAATTATCCTCCACAAATATTAAAGTTGGTAGTAATATTAGTAGTAAGGAAGGAAAGTAGTGGTAAGGACTCCAGAGGCTTTATTTTTATATTAGATTTAATTAAATATAAAGCTCTATTACTAAGCTAGCTTATAACCAGTAAGATTAATATTTAAGCTTATTAGCTAAGGTATAGTTAAAGCTCCATTAGAGTTAATATAGTTAATTAAACTACTTAATAAAAGGCCCTTAATTAACTACTACTTCTAATATTAATTTGCTTTAATTATATCGGTTAATAGTTAATTACGCTTATTAGTAATAATCTTTTTAGCTTAACTAAAGGCTTATTTATATATAGAGCTTATTACTAGTATTAAGAACATATTAAGAGCAATCTTAGTAAATCTTAGATAAAGGATTTAACTAATTTTAAGCTACTAGTTAAGAGAATTAGGAATAATATTATTCCGCTTATAGCTATTACTAGAACTAATCTTAATAAACTTAAGGCCTATATTATAGTAGCGGTTAAGCTTACTAGCGAGCTTAATACGCTTTGAATTGCACTTTAAGAAAGTAAGGCTCTTATCTATAACTAAGGACTATACATATTTATCAGCTAAATCGTTGTTAGATTTATAAGGAAACTTCCTATATTATAGCTTAACTAGTTCCTTATCTTCTTTATCTACTTACTTATTAATATATTTATTAAATAGAGTCTCCATACACTGCTTGGCGTATTTCTACTATTAGGGCTACTATTTCTACTTATCGCAAAAGTAGGCGCGTTTAAGAGATGGATAAAAGATTACTATAGTAAAATAGTAAGGGCTCTCGGCCTTTATTTTATTAAATTTTTTATTAAATTTTTTTAATAGCTATATTAACGCTAGATTTAAGAAAGGACATATATTTATTTTTAAGGCTCTACTAAGTTCGCTAGAGGATTTAATAGAGGAGCTCTATATTAGTAATTGACTCCTATAGAGCGCTATATAAGCCTTTAATACTAAAACTATTAGCGTTACCTTTTATACGTTTAGTGGCTAATATAAAAGGCTTTAGGATCTTAATAAGCTGCTTTACCTACTGCTAATCTTTATTAGTAAGCGCGTCCTAAAATAGATTTATCGGCAAAATATAGTACCCTTTTAATAGCCTCAATGGTTGGTGGTTGACGCAATTGGCGCGCAGTTGAGGTCATTTAGCAACTCGACCAACTAGCCTATGTCGTGTTTTTTTAACACGCAGCCTGCGCGCAACCTGCCAGTAATCTACGCATTTGGCAACCATAATTATATTTACCTCTTTTATACTAATAACATATTTTAAATAAATAAAAGCTACTTTAAAGCTATTTATAAGGCTAGTAAAATAAATAATATTATTTTAGATAATTTAATATAATATAGCGATGGTTCTCTTCTACTTATCTACCTATTGACTTACCTACCTACCTACATCGCCTACCTGTCTACATCGCCTACCTATTTACATCTGCCTACCTGTCTATATCTACCTACCCGTTAGCATCTGCCTACCTATCTGCATCTACTTGCCTATCTGTATCTACTTACCTATCTGCATTGCCTACCTATCTACATTGCCTACCTATCTACATTGCCTACCTGTCTGCATTACCTACCTGTTTACATCTGCCTACCTATCTATATCTGCCTACCCGTCAGCATCTGCCTACCTATCTACATCTGCTTACCTATCTGTATCTGCTTACCTATCTGCATCTACTTGCCTGTCTGCATCTGCTTACCTGTCTGTATCTGCCTACCCATTAGCATCTCCCTATTTGTGCCTACCTGTCTGTGCTACCTTGATTTAATCAATTGATTAAATCGTTTATAGTGCTCGCTGGCTAGTCGTTGTCGTCTAGCTCTAGCGACGGTCGTCTGGTTCTAGCGACAGTCGTCTAGCTCTGGCGACAGTCATCTAGTTCTGGCGACAGTCATCTAGTTCTGGTAACGGTCGTCTGGTTCTGGCGACGGTCGTCTAGTTCTAGCGACGGTCGTCTAGTTCTGGCGACGGTCGTCTGGTTCTAGCGACGGTCGTCTGGTTCTGGCGACGGTCGTCTGGCTCTGGCGACGGTCGTCTGGTTCTAGCGACGGTC
>Ga0307507_10009195_pt1 | contig 13265 bp, 16 predicted proteins | sample 7_EM_MG_FD_207223 | JGI IMG/M metagenome (GOLD analysis project Ga0307507, IMG submission 207223) | Populus trichocarpa ectomycorrhiza microbial communities from riparian zone in the Pacific Northwest, United States - 7_EM | ecosystem: Host-associated > Plants > Roots > Unclassified | place...
CTCTATTTTTTCTGATTTTTTCGATATATTTTTGATATTTTTACATTTAGCACAGCCTCACTTTCCATAATTGGAAATGCACACTGGACCCTGAAAACAGCACATCCAACATCATCATCAACAGTGATACTTTTCACTCCTCCACTGATTCCGGTGGAATGGACAGGATTCTGGATGGATTCCTATCCATTCCGCCAGAATTCAAAAGAAAAACTACACTACACAAAATAGATCAATCATATACAAAAGAAATTACCATAAAAGGAATAAGTAGTCATGTACAGAGTTACCATATTAGAAAAATTCAACAAATGATGTTAACAATGATGAATGATGCATCGTTCATCGTCTGGGTCCCATGTTGCTTCCAGCGACATGGCACCTGGTTTAAACTAAAGAAAAATACAAAGAAAGTACTGTATAATGTATGTATAGTAAAATAAAGAACAACGATGAACAACGAATGTGTCGTCGTTCGCCATCCAGTTTCCAAATGTTGCCATCGGTGACATGGCAACTAGAATGGGTATCAGAAAAACAAAAGGGGGAGGAGGGTCCTTGCTCACCGAATAAACGATGATGATTGCTCATTGTCATGTTCACCGTTTTTCATCTTCGTCATCCATCATCATCGTTGTCCATCTGCATCATTGTGTTTGTTGTCCATTGGCATCATCGTGTTTGTTGGTTTCGTGTGCGTCGTCATGGTCGTTGCCGCTGCATGGTGTCCTCGCCATGGTGGTGTTGCATGGTGGTTGTCATCATGTCATGCTGGTGGTGGTTGTGTCTTGGTGTTGGAGTGTGGTTGTCGCATCGTGGTTGTGGTTGTGGAGCCCATTATTGGTTGTCTGTGGTTAACAACAAAGTGAGGGGTGGTAATGGGGACTTACTTAGGATAGAGACGAAGAACGACAACTATGTTGTCATTCGTCGTTTGCCACATCGCTGTCAGTGATGTGGCACCTTGGATTTCGTCATGTACTCGTGGCCAGTCATTGTTCACTGGGTGATGTGGCAATGCCACGTCATTCACGTTGTGGTGGTTATGGGCAACAGATGTGGGTGGTGGCCAATGGTGATGGTGATGATGATGTGACGGTGGTGATGAGGCAATGGTGGTGAGGAGGTGATGGTGGATGGGCATTGTCGATGGTGGTGGTGGTTGAGGAAGAAGGAATTGATGGGTTGACAATGCCCAAATCGAGCATTGGCATTTGTCGATTCCATTCCTCTCATTCCGGGGCCATTCCTTCCATGTGATTCCCAGAACCACCCCAGCGGAATGTGAATTCCATTCCACATTCCGCTGGAATAGTTTTATCAATTTGGCAGGCAACTGTGCCAAAATTGATTCCTATGGAATTCTGGGAATTGACTGGATTCCAGCAGGAATCAGTGGAGGATAGTAAAGACCTCACAGTGAGCACCATCCCCTATTCTGTTTCCTGATTTTCCTCTATTTTATTGCTATTTTTCATTTGGAAAAGTGCACATTTTTTGTGCTATTTTATTTATTTGTAAATGCAACGATGAATGTCAGCGGGCCATCTCATCAGCAAACCTATGATGAAATTGTTGTGCACCACTTTGCAGATGGGCTGGGAAACCCAGACCCCTATCCTGTTCTGACTGTTGGCCCACCATTGAGTGAACTCTACCAGTGGATGCAACACATTGGCTGTGCTATCATGGATGTTCAGGATGTTATGGCGATAGGCCATCAGGATTTCATTGAGGGGAAAGTTAGGCTGGGCACGGTTCAGGATTCATGTAAGTGAAGGGTTCTTCCATCTTAACTACTAGCTAATCTTTCTCTTTGTAGACTCTCTTCCTGTCCCGTCTGTTTCCCAATTGATGTCTGCTGGGGCAGTGGGACCCATCAGTAAGATTGAGTGTCATTGTGTTAATGTTCTTTTTCCTAACTTTGACTGTAATCAGCAGGATCATCTTCTGGGAGTGAGGGATGATCTTCCTCAACCACTTCAACCACTGCGAAAGGTAAAGTAGTGTATCTGCTGCAAGTGCTGATGTTAATAAAGCGTTTTTGCAGTTTTATGATCTGTGGCATCCCAGCAGCAGTCCCAATACCCATGGCTGTAGGTGTATGGCATATAAACTGGAATAATCCACCTGACTGGTTTCCATAGGTGGTGGACTTTTCCACTGTGGGTTAATCCACAAACCTTTTGTCTGATGCAGAACAATAAGAATGGGTCTTTGCAATAAATCTGTTTATTCCAGTTTATGATATCAGGCTCTTGCTTCTCTATGTCCAAATATGTGTCAACAATGCACAGTTTTAATTCTGAGGAGATATTTATGTCCTACAGCTTTGTTTCTCCTAGAAAGAACACCTGAAACTTTACCAAATATATATTTGATGATGTTCTGACACTCCTAAATAGTTTCCCTCTGTCAAATCTGACTGAAATAAGCTGGATGCAACAAATCCATTTTGGATGACCTTGGGCCTTTTGATGCCTTTGGTACACAATTGTCAACAATGCAGTTTTAATTCTGAGGAGATATTTATGTCCTACAGCTTTGTTCATCCTAGAAACAACCTCTGAAACTTCACCAAACATATACTTGATACTGTTCAGACCACTTCAGATAGTTTCCCTCTGTCAAATCTTACTGAAATAGTTGGATGCGACAAACCCTTTTTGGATGACATTGTGGCCTTAGATGCTGTTGGTACACAGATGTAAACAACTTGAAATAATCTTGGAAAAAAAGGCTAGCTACTCTAGTACATGACACAGGGAAATGAAAATGGTAAAAAGGATCTAATGAATCATTATTTGCTAATATACATTAAATGCAAACAGGGAAATCGGCTCTCAACAACTCATAAAAAGAAAAGAAAAATTGCCCTGCAGAACTTCAGTCTCATCCTCGTGCTGCCTCATTCAGAGCTTGACCATCCCTTGCATCTACCATCCTCATTTTCCATCATCACGTCTTGCATTTGCCATGGCTATATGCTCAATGCGTCTGAGTCCACTTGCAAAGTGGGGCATCAGGGAGACATCGGGTCAATGGTGTGGGCCGGCGGCATTGGGAGGTGGCTGGTGACGTCCCCAAGAGGGGTGAATGGGTGAATGGCAGGGGGCTGACACATATTACAGACTTGTATACAGTTGCATCTTATAGTGACAGGCAGGTTGACTTGGCTAAGGCCACGAGTTTGGAGTACGCAGGACGTGAGAGGCATTTGATGAGGTTGGTGTATATGTTGGCAAGTGGCATGGATAATCCAATTAGGTATGATGGGGTGCTTCTGTAGGATAAACTCACCGTCGTAAAGTTCGCATCTAGTGAACACCCCCAGGTCCCAGTTGCCTCCTTGGTCTGTTATGCTATTGGGAGAGGGGTTAGTGGGTGAGAGAGGGGGGTAGAGGGATGAGCAAAGGGGAGAAGACCTGAATGTGATGATTCTGGGGTTGATAGTGGCAGGACTGCATTTGTGATCTCCATAGGGATCCGGGTTGTAGGACGCATGCGTGTTGGTCTGAGGCCACTTGCAATATGGGGCGTCGAGGAGACATTTTTGAGAGGGTGGTATTGGTCAGCGGCATCGTGAGGTGGCTGGTGGCATCCCTGAGAAAGAAAGGGCAGAAGGCGAGGGCAGCAGGGTAGAGGGATGAGCAAAGAGGAGGGAGGAGGGTGGTCAAGGGGAAGGAAAAAGGAGAAGAGGGCAGGGGGTGGGGAGAGGCAAGGGAGGTGGTATGCTCACATGCATGCATGTCAGTCTGAGGCCACTTGCAACATGGGCATCGAGGAGACATTTTAGAGTGGGTGGTATTGACCAGCGGTGTTGCAAGGTGGTTGGTATGGGCATCGAGGAGACATTTTGGAGAGGGTGGTATCAGCCAGCGGCATCGCGAGGTGGTTGGTGGCATCCCTGAGAAAGGGAGATGAGGAAAGGGAAGAGGGCAAGGGCAGCTGGGGTGAGTGAGGATGTGTTCATGCCTAGTCCCACTTGGCATTGGGACCATAACTGGAGTAAGGAGCAAATCGGCTGAACAGAGAGGTAGGATTGAAAGGCTTACCTGTGAATACATTGATTTTCAACGATGTATTGCGATGATGAATGCGATGAGCGAGGTCAAAGCGTGGTGCTGGTAGAGTTTCATTTAAATGTTTGAGTGACAGACCAACAGCAAGTCGATTGTTGAACAGGAGGCATGATGAGGAGTGTCAGAGACGACCAACGTGGCATGCTCAACCCCCCATCAACAGCACTCGGAAAATGCCGAGCGCCAACGGGGAGCTGCGCAAGTCGCTCCTGCATTCATTATTGGGAAGAAAAAAATATGGAAAAATGTATTTAGAGGCTCTGAGGAATAGGATTAGTAATATGTATTCATTAGGCAGGGAGTAAAAGTCATAAGAATTCTAATCTACACCTGAGATTCCGGCACTTTCAGTTGCTTTATTGTGACCCCTCTGCACCTATCCCATCACCTGTATCTCCACAATCCTCTGATTCCCATAAAAAATTGGGTATCCATTCAGTTTTTCATTCTGAAAATTTCTATGTAAGTTTCATGGCCATTGGATGGTTTCAGTGGACACAGTATGGTTTAAATCACAAGAAATACACTTGATTCAATAACTTTCACAACAAATCCTTCATTATCAAAGTGAATACAGTACTCAGAAACTTTGTACTGCCATCCACCTTTACTTAGGATCATGTGAATCTAATTCCCTTAAAATTAGGCAAGTAGACTAAGGTTTCCCAACACAATTCTATGTTTTAAAACCCTCCTAAAAATTAAAAAATGGGAACAAGACTTTCAGGTGTGTTATTTCACTCAGAATTTAACACTGCCTGTCCTAATATCCTTTCACTTATGCTATGGATGTTGGTAGGCTATAGCTGGCATGTATCAGTTTACAAGTTGCTGGAATGATATGTTTTGAGCTTTAAAGACAGAGATACATACCTATTACTCCTTTCTTGTTAAAAGTATATGTATATATATTTCTAGTACAGTGACAACAATATTTAGTTAAGATACAGAATAAGTAAGTAGAGAACTCATACCTAGTACAGTGAGAATGACGTTGAGTTGTCTCAACTTCCATTAATACTCGTGCCGCTGATTATGCAAGCGAGCTCGACTGGTCGAGCTCGATTACATAATACACATCATCCAAGTTCAGAATGTCACATCCATCCATTTGCGAGGGCACCATGAACATGAAAGTTGAATAATTGGGCTATGTTCTACATGTAAAGTACTAAAGTGTTTATATTTCATTAAATACAAGTGTAAAAGGATGAATAACGACGCCGTTTGAAGATCTGGGCTCTTGAGGACAACTATTTGTATCTATGTGGCAACAGCTTTAGCAACGTCATCCAGCTGGAACCTGAGCCATCCATCCGAAAAGCTGCTGAATTAAAGTAAAAAATACATACTATATGATACAAACCAATTGCAATTGAAGAAATATGAAGTCAATAATATGAATGACACCCTCTAAAGCACACTTTCATGATTCTCCTCTCAGAAGCTACCTTTGTTGATGGTTGTTTGTTACCTAGAAGCGCAGAAGAACAGAACGTCATCCAGAACATGACTTGTCCATCCATCATCTTCTGCACCTCTGATTGAGGCAGAATTTTTTTGAAAAAATCGGAAATATACTCCTACATTACCTGGTAGGTCTGAGTAGTTGTGTCACAAGATTTGAAGGAGAAAAATGAGAATTATCACAATTGGAATATTCTGGTGAAATGCAGCTTTTGCAGAAGGATTTTGATATGGAAAAAACATATGTGGATGCTCTTTGGACACACAGAATACAGGAAAACATACCAGTCATCAATGCTGATCCAGGATATAGCATTTCTAAGAATTTTCAATCATAAAACATATCTGAGCTATATTTAGATTTGTAATGAATCACAAACATTCTGGATCCCAAGAAAAAACATATTTGGATGCTCTTTATACAAACAAAACATAGACAGAATACAGGAAAACATACTAGTCATCAATGCTGTACCATATCTGAGAATTTTCAATCATAAAACATATCTGAGCTATATTTAGATTTGTAATAAATCACAAACATTCTGGATCCCAAGAAAAAACATGTTTGGATGCTCTTTAGGCAAACAAAACATACACAGAATACAAGAAAACATACCAGTCATCAATGCTGATCCAGGATGTACCATTTCTGAGAATTTTCAATCATAAAACATATCTGAGCTATATTTAGATTTGTAATAAATCACAAAGATTCTGGATCCCAAGAAAAAACATATGTGGATGCTCTTTGGGCAAACAAAACATACAAAAAAACATACCAGTCATCAATACTGATCCAGGATTTACCATTTCTGAGAATTTTTAATCATAAAACACATCTGAGCTATATATAGATTTGTAATAAATCACAGACATTCAGAAACAAACTGAAACATGACAGGCTAAAAATAGATGCTGTAAAACCTATTCTAGGGGTATATTTTCTCATTTCCACCCAGGATGAGGTGGCGAAATTCCACCACCAGCCTCGTCCTACCCATACCCTCCAAGCTCATTCATACCCAGGATGAGGATGGCAGGGTCCCACCGCCGTGTTTGTCATCTTCACACCTTCCTGTGCTGGATGAAGCGGCGGGGCCATCGATGGTGAGGATTCTTGGTGGGGATGGGTCTCAAGGAGCTGTGATGTTGCTCCCTCTCTCTTAATTTATGTAGTAATATTTAAGGTAATACCTTGTCTTTTACAGAATAAATACACTTTAAAAATAAAATTGACCATAAGTAGAAAGAGTTCAAAAAAATACTCTTGTCATTTCGAATTCGAAGTCCAATGGAGGGTGGTCAGAGGGTTCAGTTTGATTGTGGACTTGGTAAATTCCACCAGCAAAAGGATTATCATATGACATGCCAGTGGATGAAGATTCGACACACCAAAGCACACCCTTGGCATCAGTATGTCGTGTTTTGGCTGGTGTGTCGCTCTTCTTTCTCGTGTGTCACATCTTTTTTCTGTGTGTGTGTGTCATCTCTTGTCAGTCCCAATTGTAAACGAGTGTTCAATGATAAAAAACAGTGGAGAACTGACCGAGATACAGCAGAACCCTCCCAAAACCAAATAATGTGAAATATATCTGGAACAAGGACACACGCACCTCTCGTCTCTTCGGGCCCTTCAAACGACACTATATTACATTGTAAACGAGCCCTCAGCGATGGAGAATGATAGAGAACTCACCAAGATCCAGGATAGACTCATGGTGTCTACCTGCCACATCCATTACATGTTTTTAGGCCCATTATTCAGTTAGACACCATAGAACTCATTTACAATTGATCTATTACACTAATTTGCTCTATGGTCATACATAAATTGGAGGGGAGCATGCAATGTGGTAGTATGAGGAGAAGAGGGAAAGCATGTGAATCTGGGTGTCAGCTGGCTGACATCTCACAAGAAGTTCAACTGTCAGGTATTCTGGGTGCATGACTGTAGAGTATCTATGGTGTCTAACTGAATAATGGGCCTAAAAACATGTAATGGATGTGGCAGGTAGACACCATGAGTCTATCCTGGATCTCGGTGAGTTCTCTAGAGGATATACCAACAGCAACACACTCCCTGAATGGGGAATTGAGCGGAGTTTGAATCCCCCTAACCGCTAACCTAACCTTTTATTCTAACCAAGAGTGCACTCCCGCGCGTGGAGAATAAATAGCCCAAACCTAACCATTAACCTCCTAACCTTACCAAGAATGCACTACCACATGGGGAGACCTCAGAGTGTGCTATCGCATGAAAAGACATATATACACTAACTCTAACCCTAACTCCTAACCCTAACGGCACCTATTCGGCAGATACGTCAGAGTGTCAAAAGTAGCCAACATCAGTGAGTGACACATCGTCATGTGCCTGAGTGTGTTGTGTGTCATTGTTGTTACACCCTGAGTTCTCTATCATTCTCCATTGCTGAGGGCTCGTTTACAATGTAATATAGTGTCGTTTGAAGGGCCCAAAGAGATAAGAGGTGCGCGTGTCCTCATTCCGGATATATTTCACATTATTTGGTTTTTGGGAGGGTTCTGCTGTATCTCGGTCAGTTCTCCACCGTTTTTTATCATTAAAGGCTCGTTTACAATGTATTCCAATGTAGTTTGAAGGGCCCAAAGAGACAAGGGGTTCATGTGTCTGTGTTCTGGAGCTATTCTACATTATTTGTTTTGGGGGGGGGAGGTTATGCTGTATCTTGGTCAGTTCTCCACCATTCTTTATCATTAAAGGCTTGTTTACAACGTATTATAGTGTCTTTTGAAGGGCCCGAAGAGACGAGAGGTGCGCGTGTCCTTGTTCCAGATATATTTCACATTATTTGGTTTTGGGAGGGTTCTGCTGTATCTTGGTCAGTTCTCCACTGTTTTTTATCATTGAACACTTGTTTACAATGTATTCCAATGTAGTTTGAAGGGCCCGAAGATACGAGAGGTTCGCGTGTCCGCGTTCCAGAGCTATTCCACATTATTTGGTTTTGGGGGTGAGGTTATACTGTGTTTTAGTCAGTTCTCCATGATTTTTTATCATTGAAGGCTCGTTTACAATGTATTCCAATGTAGTGTAAAGGGCCCAAAGAGACGAGAGGTTCGCGTGTCCGCATTCTGGAGCTAGTCCACATTATTTGGTTTTGGGGGGGCAGGTTATGCTGTATCTTGGTCAGTTCTCCACTGTTTTTTATCATTGAAGGCTTGTTTACAATGTATTGAAGTGTTGTTTGAAGGAACTGAAGAGACGAGTGGTAGGCATTGCAGCATTCTCAAAATATTCCACATTATCTGGTTTTGGGAGGGTTATGCTGTATCTCGGTAAGTTTTCCACTGTTTTTTATCATTGAACGCTCATTTACAATGTATTCTAGTCCTATTCGAAAGGCCCAAGGATAAAACAGTCATATGTGCTGCCATTCCCATTCTATCTCACACTCTGCCTTGATTTTTCCGAATTTTTATTTATTTTTAATACTGTAGCATTTCTATCATAGTTCTACACTTAAAATATATGTTACATTGTGTATCTATCAGGTAGACAGCAGATAATTTACCTGTGTTGATAGCTACAACACTTTGAAAATTATGTACCGGTTAGCGAGGTCTTTACTCTCCCCCTGGTATTCCACCCGGAATCTGGCTTGAGTCCCGGAATTCTGCCGGACTGATCTCAGAATTTGACATTCCGGCGGAATCTGCACGGAATATAATGGGAATTGTCTTTCTATTGTTATGTCTTGTAATTCCTTACAGAGTCCGACTCCAGTCCGTGAAAAAAAAATTGAATTCTGTGGAATGTCTGGTGGATTTCCATGGGACCAGTCTGAGATCATCATGTGAGATCATACATGTGATGATCTCATGTGCGAATTTGAACATGTGAGACTCCTTCCCAAACAAACAAACAATGTTTGTTTGGCAATCACTTTCTTCCCACCACCACCATGTCCTCTTCCCACCACCACCAACCATGCTCGTCACCGCCACCCACCACACTCTTCACCACCACCGCCCTCATGATCGCCCATGAACACCAACGACCACCAATGACCACACTGCCACCACAACCACCCAAAAAACGAAGCCGACCACCCACAAATGAAGACGGCCACCCACATATGACCAGCAGCCACGTATGGACATGGGCAACGACGAACCGAGGTGAGTAAGCTCACCTCCCCCTCCCAATCTTTCTAACACAGGTGCCACATCGTGCAACCAAATGACACATCACAATGAGGGCATGGCAACAACAGCAACACGGGACAATGACAAGGAGGGCATGAGACAATGACACAGCAAGGACACACAATGATGACGAGGACATGCGATGCCAGGGACACACAATGAGGACGACATGCGATGACAGCACACAGAAACAATGCAGGATGACGCCAACGATGACAACGACGGATGGAGCGCCCACAAACACGAACGACCACCCACCACCCTCACCCTCGAATGGCAACAGGACCACATGGTGCATGAAAACTGACGAGGGCGCACCAACACCACCACCACCCAGAAATGGCTAGACGAGGGCACACCACCACCACCCACGAACAATACGATGAGCCCCCAGCACCTCCACCCACAAAAAATGATGAGCCCCCAGCAGCACCATCCACGCACGACAACGAGCCCCCAGCACCACGCATGGTGAATGAGGGCCCCAAACCAAATGACGATGAGGGCCCCACAGCACCAGGCATGAATGGCGACAAGGGCCCTACACCACACACCAACGGCGAATGAGGCCCCACACCACCACTGATGAACGGCAATGAGGGCCCCTCACCACTAGCCATGAACGGCGATGAAGGCCCCATACCACCAGCCACAAAGGCCTGCCCCCCCCCCTGGCCCCTCTCCCCCTTTTTAACATATAAATTAGATTAGTATTGAATTTTATTTACATGTTCATACATAAATGTTGTAATGAAGTCTGATGAACATTGTATACAGTGCATAAAGTACAGGTTAAGTCACATGACATCTAAATAGAGCTGGAATACAGTATTCCCACTGGATTCCAGTGGGAATCCAATGGGAATAGAGTCCTACCATAGTCCACCAGGACTGCAGCCAGAATGCCAGACTTTACCTGGACTGCAGTGGGAATCCGGCAGTCCACCGGATTCTGGTGGGAATACCAGGGGGAGAGTTAAGTACAGGTGGACACCCGGCATACAGGATGAACTTAGGAGCCTTAAAGAGATGGGTGTTTATAAGCTCATCCCCCATTCTGACATTCCCACAGGTTGCAAAGTTTTACATGGTAAATGGGTCCTTCTGCTCAAGCATGATGAGAATGGTACACCCATCTGGCACAAGGCCTGTTTCATTGTGAAGGGTTTTGAGCAAGTATTTGGTCAAGATTATAGTGACACTACTTCGCCTACTGCCCTTATGGAATCTGTTCACCTGCTCCTCAATATCACCACTGCCAAAGATTGGGATATTCAACAGATCAACATCAAGACTGTGTTCCTCTACAGTCTTTTGCCAGCTGATGAAGCACAATATCTTGAGCAGCCTGAATCCTTTGTGGAACCTGGTAAGGTGTTTACAGTGTGGTTTGTATGGTATGAAGCAGAGCAGCCATATTTGGAACAAGACTATGCACAAGGCCATGTTAGGTTGGGGATTTGCCAGACTACATGCTGACCCATGTGTTTATTACAGAGTTACTTTGTTGGGCACTGTCCTCTCTGCTGTCCATGTTGATGACTTCCTCATTGTTTCTAGCTTGCCCGAAGCCTCTTGTTCTTTCAAGGAGGAGCTCAAATCCCTCTGGATGATATCTGACCTTGGCAAGGTGCACTTTTGCATGGGCATCACCATTAGTCGTGATTGGGCTAAGCACCTTGTCTCGATTTCTCAAACTGCCCTTATTGACTGCATCATTCAACAGTTTGGCCAGACCGATGCAGACCCCATTTCTACTCCAATGGATCCTTCTGTTGTGAAAAGCCTGATGCATCCCTCACCTTCTGACCCTCCCCTTTCCCCTGGTGACTCCTATGACTTGACATGCATTCCTTACTGCTCTTTGGTTGGCTCACTCATGTACCTAGCAGTTGGCACTCGACTGGACATCTCCTTTGCCATCACCTGCTTATGCCAGTTCCTTGATTGCTATCAACGTCTCTATTGGAATGCTGCCATATGTGTTGTCTGTTATCTTAAAGGTACACACTTACTCACATTGATTTTAGGGGGAAATCCTGAACTGGACCCTGTTGGCTTTTCTGATTCCTCTCATGCTGATTGCCCAGATACCACTTGCTCAACCATGGGTTATTGCTTCTCTGTTGGTGGTGCCATGTTCACTTGGTTGTCCTGCTGACAAAAGACTGTCTCCAACTCTTCCTGCAAGGCAGAATATATTGCCCTAAGTGAGGCAAGCCATAAGGCCCTGTGGCTGCATCAATTCCTCCATGAAGTTCATCTTCTCAAGCCTGGTCCTTCCACCCTATTATGTGACAACAATGGTGCCAAGGCCCTTTCATTGGACCCTACCCACCATCCCCAGAGCAAGCACATCAATGTCCATCATCACTTTGTCTGCGAGCATGTTGAGGATGGTTCCCTCACCATTTGGCATGTCCCCAGTCATGACAATGTCACTGACATATTCACTAAGGTGTTGCCTCATCCTGACTTCACTTGCCTTCAGCCTTACCTTGGACTTCAGTGATGCTTGTGCAAGGAGGAGCCTTTCTGGTTGGCATTTCGATTTTTAATCTCCTTGACCTAAGTAGATTTTCTTTTGACCTTGACAGCCAGTAGCTTTTTCCCACTGGGTTTTGACACACCTGGCACTTGGATTTCACTTATCTATTTTCCCTTCAAATCTATCTTTCCATGTTCACCATTTTCATTTTATATTTTTCCCTTTTATCTTTTTCATGTTTATTTTTTCTTTTTGTCCTCTCACCAATCCTCGATTTGAGGAGGAGTGTTGAATTCTGCATCCGAGATTGTGATTGAGGATGATCACATTGTGTAACCACTACTATAACTACTGTACAGGGGTTCATTCCTTCCCTCAGTTGCTCTTCCATCAGCTGAGGGTATACTAGTCCTTTTCCAACAGCAATTACCACCCACTCACACCAGACAATTACCAGATATTCACACCATACAATTGCCAGGTACTAACACCAGACCATTACCAGATACTCATCATCTGGTGTGAGGGGTGCTCTGCACAAGGGGGCCCAGGTATTTCAAAAACAACACAGGGTAGATTTTTTTGGTTAAGGCTCTCAGTACCTGCCCCCCCAACTGCCTTCAAAATGAGGTATGTTTTTGTCCAAAAAAAGTATGTTTTTTCCATGCTTCTTTTGAAGAAATTTCCAGCTGTCCTCCTGGTGGGCCATAGTGATGTGCAAGGGTTTGCAAACCCTTAGGGGTACAAGGGTAAGGGTAAGGAGGGTGGGGGTAGAGGTCAGGATTTTCTGACCCTCAAAAAACCCCAACCCTTGACAAGGGTTGGGGGTTTTTGTGAGGGTAAGTCAAGGGTAGTCAACAGGTAGAGTCTCAAAATTCAATATTATAATTAGCAGCATTTGCCAAAAACTTGTCTATCTATCTTATATAAGAGCTGCGTGAGTGGCATTTGCCGAGAACAGCAGATACACAACATCAACAAACAAACAGTTTCCTTCCACCACCACCTTCTGCAACCACCGTTCGACCGCCACCCAC
>Ga0307507_10009196_pt1 | contig 13265 bp, 2 predicted proteins | sample 7_EM_MG_FD_207223 | JGI IMG/M metagenome (GOLD analysis project Ga0307507, IMG submission 207223) | Populus trichocarpa ectomycorrhiza microbial communities from riparian zone in the Pacific Northwest, United States - 7_EM | ecosystem: Host-associated > Plants > Roots > Unclassified | place...
TAGTATATATTTATAAATAAACAATTACCTAAAGAATCTATTACATCAAGTATATATATTATAAATATTATGGTTGGGACACGGCTTATAGAAATACACAAAATTTAATTTTTAAAACATTCAATTCTCACCAAAGCGACGCCTATAAGCTCTCAGACGCTCCGCAGAAGATTTTTGCTGGTGGCAGGGGTGCGCAGGGGGCTGATATTAGTGCGCTATTCTGATTGGTCCAGGAGTTGACAGGAGTTAGTCTATGCGCCATCCCGTGTCACCGGAATAAATCTTTTGCGGAGCGTCTGATTCATGAGATAAAGATAATCTGTATTATCTAAAGGCGTGGGTCACGTGCACGAGTCACGTGCACGAAGACACGTCACTGAAGACACGTCAGATCAAGGTCAAAAAGACACGATACAAGATCATCAACGATCAAGTCAAGATCAATCAATCAACCCATTTCATCAATGAACTTATCTATTTGAACTTCGTGACATCAGCCGAGTAGGAGACAGGTTTTACACTTAGGGGGTGTTCAACAACTCTATTAAAGACTTATTTAAGGAAGCCTGTAATAACAGGTTTAAAGACTTTATTACCAAAAGGATTACTTTAGCCTATTACAGCGCCTTTGTAATAGGAAGGAAGTTTAACCTTAATAGTTAACTTAACAATAGTAAGCTAAAATCAGGCAGAATATGTAATATCAGATTATATAGGAAGAACTTACCTCCGCTACTTTAATTAATTTAGGACCTTAATACGTATCCTCTACAAGATCAGTTCTAAGAGGCTTAACAAGCCTATCTCCAATCTTATTATTAAATAAGGTCGTTTTAAGAAATAGATAAAAAGCATGTAAAGGGACAGTAGGTTCTTAGCTTAATATAGGTGTTCATCTACAAGACGGATAAGTATAGATTTCTCCAGAAATGTAAGGTATGCTTAGTAGTATGCGGAAATCAATAGGCCCCAGGAGACCTACCTATAAGAGCTACTATATTAGCTAGTACGACCTTCTGAACCCTTATAGCGATTACCATAAAATTCAACCTAAAGACGACACAGATAGATGCAGTCAATGCTTTTGTTTATTGCGATCTTAACAAGGTCGTTTATATAAAGCTACTGCTAGGGTTCAATAAAGGAAAGATAGATAAAGTACTGCGCTTAAGAAAAGCCCTATACGGACTACAACGATCACCCCTATTATAGCAGAAGAATCTTACGAGCTTGTTAAATAAATTGGGTTTTAAAGAAGTACCTTAGGAGCCGTGCGTTATGCTAAAAGGTAGAATAGTTATCTTCTTCTATGTTGATAATATTGTCTTCTGCTACCAAAAGATAGATAAGAAGAAGGCTTAAGAAGCAATTAAGGAGCTGAGCAAGGAATACCAGATAAGTACCCTTGGCGAGCTAAAATAGTTCCTAGGAATCCACATGCTATATAATTGTAGCTAGAGGCTCCTATAGCTATCCCAGAAAGCCTATATTAAGAAGATAGCTAACTAGTATAAGATAGATCTTAAAGGGCGTCTTTTAGACACTCCTATAGTAGAATCAGAACTCCTCCCTACTAATCACCATACAATCCGTCTGACGCGTCCGTCCCCTAATATAGACCTATTAGTCCGTTCTAGATCCCTACCAGCCTCTATAATACTATATTAGAGAAAACTAGGTTTAGTACTCTATGCAGCCACTACAACGCGTCCAGATATTGCTTTTGCAGTATTAAAGCTAGTAAGGTTCAATTAGGACCTAAGCCAAGAGCATTATTAAGCGGCAGATAGAGTTATCCAGTACCTATATAGCACAAGAAGCAGAGCAATCTGCTATAGAGGAGATTAGGAAGGAATAAATGGTAGAGGGAGAGATAAAGGAATACACAATAAGGGACAAGACAATGGTAGAGACGGTAGAAGCAAAGCGCAATTATTTATCTATACCAGCAACGCATTATTTACAGATAACTCTATTAATAGAAAGAGCTTATAAGGATACATTATAAAGCTATTCAGGGGGCCAATTGCCTAGAGAGTAAATAAGCAGGGTATAGTTACAACGTTAAGCACAGAAGCCGAGTTGTTAGCCCTATTATAGACAGTAAAAGAAGCTATCTTTATCAGTAGGCTGTTTAAAGCAATAACATTACGCCTAAACAAGCCCTTAATTATCAAATGCGATAATATACAGACACTCCAACTAATTATAGAAGACATAGTAAAGCTAATTATAAAGCTCTAACATATTAATATCCATTAACACTAGCTATGTTAGGAATACGCAATAAGACAAGTATAATTTTAATGGACAGCGATGAAGGAGATAATCGCCAATAAACTTACGAAGGCCCTGCCTAAGTAGAGGTTTTAAAGCTTTATTAATATAATTAGGATAGTGGATATTAAGGAGCAGCTAGATAAAGAGAAGTAACTAGAGGACCTAAGGGACGGTATTAGAGCAAGATGGAAGGATTCAGATAAGATTACAGTTTAATTAACTCATTGACGGACATGAGAAGGTGGCTAGCTTTAACCTCAAAGAGCTTAAAGCTAAGGGGGTGTGTTAGATAATCTATATTCTTTAAGGCGTAGGACACATGCACAAGTCACGTGCACAGGGCACGTGCATTGTAAATCTCTTTATAGAGCCCCAGGGGCCCTAGGTCAAAACACAGATCAATTAACGATCAAGTCAAGATCATTAATCAATCAACCCATTTCATCAATGAACTGCTCTACACGAACTTCGTGACAGCTTCTTGCCTTAACTTTATAGAATATTAATAGATATCTACCTACTAAAGTGGGACCCTTAAGCAAAGAATCTAAAAATGTCTAGCTAGTGCAAACTAACCTAGGATACTTTAACCCCCCTATAAAGAATATCTAGCGCTTTCTTACTAACCTGCCTTAATATAAGAACAGCTATGTTTCTCTTCACGTTAAGTTACTTATAGTACTTATCTAGCCGGGGTGGAAGTCAAGGAAGTGTAAATTAATTAGCTCCTATTAGATAAGGAAATAGCAGTAAATCTCTTAACGGATCTTTAATAGAACACCAAGTAGACCAGCTAGTTGGTAGTATAGCAATCGCTTAAACTTAATCGCAACTTTATATAGTTCTTAATATAGTTGCTTATTTTATTAATAGGAAAAGTAGGTGTTGGTAAGCTATTTTAGGCCTTTAAGAGGTACTTAGTAAGTATAGTAGTAAGAACCAAGTAGCCGTACTTATTGCTTTATTTAAGGAGTATAATATTAATAGAAATATTAGGTATTTTATAGCCAATAATACGGAGTTAAATAATACGTATATTAAAGCAATCCTTTAAGCTCTCTATCTAAATATATTAGGGGTTATTTGGTTACAATATAGAGGCCTTAGATTTAGTTTATAATCTAGTAATTTGGAGTAATTTTATCTACACAGCTTTAAAAATTTAATGTTCCTCTTACCGCTCGCAAAACGCCAGAATAGTACACTAAAATATTGGCAACTTTACCGTATACAGCTTCTGAAATGGAGCTCTTAGCGTTATTTTAAATTGCTATTATAGGGCTTAACTGTGACACCCTTTTTCTACCTATTCTACCACCGTCTTCTACCGCTGGAAGTTGCCCGCTAGCAACTTTAAGGAACTTCAACTGGTTGCGGGCATTACATTGTATACAAGGACTATTTCTTAAAAGGCTTCCTAAATTCTATTAGAGGATTATTGCTTATAATTGCGAATAGATATATAAGTGTCTTTGGCACTCGTATAGGCCTCTATAGAAAGGAATATTTAACAATTAGGAGGTTAGTATAGTAGAGGGAGAGCCTTAAGCTTTAATTTTACCACTAGTAGAGGTTATAGCTACTTGGGCAGCTATTAAAAAGCTACTATAACCACTACCTACTAATTAAAGAGACTTGGGGATAATCTTTAGCTAGCCAGCCTAGCCTCTTCCTCTTCTGTGAATATACGACTTTAATTATAACTCTAGGGTATTATATATTATCATGCTAGAATAAAGCGTCTGGCTTATATTTTGACTTTGTGCTAGGCAGAACATCGTTAAGTAGAAAATATATCTTAGTTAATTGGGCTAGGCGCACTTTCCGCGTAAAGAGGGCTGCCCTGTCTAATCCACTGCGAATTACTTTTAGCTAACTTCAAAACCGACATATCTTATAATTACGCTCTTATATTAGTTATAGTGTTAAATTTTTTAACTTAGTCTAAGCGTAATAGTTATATTGTCGGCCTAAAATCTTAGGTTAGAAAAGAAGGATAAGGACTCTCTCTATTAAATATGGCTCTAGGGCCTCTATATATATATAAGGAAGGTATAGGAACCTAAGGGGGTAGTAATTAAAATAGGTGGAATAGAAGGGGCAGGCAACTAGAATAGGGTAGTAGGTAACCAAGACAAATCTAATCCTAGTTAATATATATACATCCCTGGCCTTAGGTAGGATTAGACTGCTTTACTAATCTCCTAGATATCTTTCTAGAAATAATTCGCCTCTCTCTATCTCTATTTAAGGGAACTCTTCTACTAAGGTAATTAAGTACGTCTTGTTCCTTATTAAGGTAGGTATATACTTACTAGGATAAGCTAATAGAACTAAAGGAATAGTAAAGGGGTTAGTAAAGGGATTGGCCTATATAGCGTGCAGGTATAAATGTATTGGGAATATAATATCTGGCATAGCCTAGCTGTAGTTACCCAGCTCCTCCACGGAGGCTAATTTGTTAAGTCCTCCCAAATATTTAATTAAGATGCTTTCCTTGCTGACTTCTTGTTCTTTATTACTATTTCTAAAGTCTTAACCTTTATACTTATAATCCTTATTCCTCTCTCTATATGTACTATATAGATAGGCTCCATTATAACATGCTTTGGATCTCCGGCAAGTAAGGCAGGCAGTTTGTTTCCGGCTAGTATATTACCTTATATTTAAAGCAATAGGCTCCGCGTTAGGTTAAGAGCCATTAATAGAAGTTTCTTTAGGAGTTAAAGGACATTGCTAAGAAAGAGAAGATTTAGTGGAAGAGTTGGTAAACCCACTGTCTGTGAAATACCATATATCTATAGAATGTACCGCATTCTGTATTGGTTTTAGTAACTGCTTTAGGCCCTTGTCTAGCAGCACCAAAAGTTCTTAATCTGGATTTTGAGAATTTTGTAAACTGTATTTCTTTATCTCGTCTTTAGAGGCTCCTTTCTTTTCTAACAAGCTTTAAAGCTTCTTACTCTCTTTTAATAGGCACTTGTTATATCTTAATAAGCGTTATATAATACCCTAAATTTCCTTAGAGCATTCCGCACCCTCTATTTTATATTCATTAACTTTTCTTATAAGGTCTTCAATTAATTCTTTCTAACGTTAGCGATAACGGGCTTAGTTTCTACGCTTACGTTCCCGTAATTTCTGTGGGCAAAACTCAGCATTAGATTATGTTAATTAACTAAACAGATATTTACCTCGGCCGTCTCTAGCATGGCGATATAGTAGCCGGATATCAGAAGGAGCTATATTAAAGATTCTTATGGAAGAGAGAGGAACGGCAGCAGTATATAAGTGTTTTACTTCTAATATCCCCGGGGGAGGGAGTATGGGTTATATAGAATCTTGGAATAACTTAATATATTAGTACCCACCTCACAAATAGAATCTGATCTCTAATCTGGCGTATTAACAATTAATATAGCGATATAAGCATTCCTAATATAGAACATTAGATCTCTCTCTATTTAAAGCGTAAGGCGTCCTACTATTTCGCGTTCTAGATAGTAGAAGAGTAGAATATAAAAAGTTGAAAAGACAGACTGCTAGGGAGCGGACTGCTAAGCTGAACCTTTAGAAGTTTTAGAGAGTCCTATATCCAGGAAACGCTATATAGGTAGGAGTGAGCGAGGAAAAAGGGCCACTTTAATTACCTATAATACTTGTGGGGAACACGCGTTATGCTTATTGCTATTATTTGGAGTATATATACTCCTAAATTGTTTTAGTTTTAAGACGGCTTATCTTCTTAAATAGGCAATAAGCTTTAGGGATGAATCCAATTGGCTCCTACTAAGCCTATTAAACAATTATATTAAAGGCTTGCAGAATATAGAGAGTTATAGAATAAGGCTTGGGTTATCTAACCTTAAGGATCTCCCGTGATTCGGCTTAGATTATATCTAAGATAACATTAAGAGGAAAGAAAGTAATGTTAGCTTCTTAATCAGCTTTTGTCTAAATTATAGCGGAACCCTAAATAGTTTAGTGGCTTATAGTGACACTAAATCCTAGACGCCTTTGCATTATAACCACTAAATTATAGACAATTTTGCACTAGGACTATTAAATTATAGATGCTCTATACTATAAGCACTAGTATAAAGAGCCCCATATTAAGATCTAATCTAATTATAATATGCGTACTAGATTTAATAGTATTAGTAATAGATCCTAGTAGTTTAAGATAGTAAAGGGGATGTACTTATTGCTTATCTAGTGTTTGTCTAGAGGGCCCTATATAGTATTACGTGATACAAGCTCCTGCGTAAATACTTTATTAATTCCTAGCACTCTTTAGTAGTAATGGGGATCTTAGGTACCCTATTTTTCTAACGCTTAAAGTAATATACGCTCTTTTAATCGGTGATCCTTTTTATTTAAGAATAAAATGCTTAAATTTATTGCTGTTATTTAATATCCTTTAATATCCATTCCCTTCTGTTTGCTACTAGTAATATATAATTATACCTAGGTTTACTATAAGTGTTCTTATCTCTGCTATACTATAAAAGCTTAGTGCACGAAATACTAGGAGATATAAAAAAGATATCCTGTAAATGTTGTTGCAGTATAAGAGTAAACACTTAAGCCATTAATATATAACTAATTTTCTGTTATAGTAAATATAGGCTTAATAAAAACTGTGGTGCGCCTCTATAGGTCTATATAGAGGCCCAAGAAGCTTATATAAGAATTTCTTCTAAGTAACTGCAAATATATATTAAACTAAGAGGCTTACTTAAATATGTATAAGAAGGCAAAGGAGGAAATGATTTAATAAATATAAAGGGGGCTGCGTATTGCTGGCAAAGGGTATATACAATTCTCTCCTTCGTAAATGCACTATAAATAAGCATTTAGGGTGGAGAAACCAAACTATCTCTAATAAAGTATTTGATGTGTTCTAAACCTAGCAATAAGTAATAGTTATTGTGTATATCCAGCCCGAATGAAACTTGCTTTGGAACGGCCCCTAGACGGTAGGACCTTAGATATAGGCTAGGTAAACCTCAGCATGTATACTTATAACATTCTGCTAACTGCCCACCCGTTAAATATATCTAATAGCTTTTAAATAGGATAGCGGTAAGTAGCTCTTTATATGCTATAGATAGTATATATACTAACATTTGCAAGGAAACTAATATATATAATAAATGCATCCATAGAAACATCTCTATCTTACCCCTAACCTGCTAAACGTCAATATCTATTAAAGAGAAAAGATACTAACCCACAATTACACCGTTTGTCTATATTATATAAAGATCTTAATGCGCAAGTTAGTATTCTAGAGGAGATGTTTAGGCTATTGCCTATAATATAAGTGGACGAAGTCGCCTTCACCAAGGCCGTTACTGGTCGCATTCTCGCCCTTAAGCATTATGTAGAAGCTAGATATTTTCGACCCTTAAAGTTAAAAGGAGAGTGGGATTATCCTATTAAAGATTACAATAGAAATTACCAGTGTCTAGATTTGTATTATAAGCATATTAAAATTTTAGAGGGGTTTAGGTATAAGATTTTAAGGCGTTATCTTAACCAGGATATATGTTTGCTATACGGCCACCAATTTAACTCTCCCGCTAGTCTTCTTTAATATAAGTGGAAAGCTTATGGTATAAAAGCTTTATCGCGGACTTAAATGTTTATACTATTTATAATATATATTAAGAAGAGTATGTCGCAAGATGATATTATTTTAGAAATGCTTATAGAGATATAGACTTATAACCAGTAGAGGCTAGTAGTTAAATGAAACAAATAGAAGACTCTATTATTTATACGCCTTATATAGACTCGCTAAAACCTAGCTTTAATGGTGGTGGTTAAGAAGAATCTATTTCTCTAAGCGCTAAAATGGGCCCCTTGACTTTAAAAGCCGAAGATAGTACTTAGATACCTATCCCAACGTCTTTTATAGGAGAAGACTTTGAATTCGCTATGGCACTAAGCACTATACTATATGCAATTAAACCTAAAGCATAAGAAGGTGAAAGGGTATTTAAGTTCTCTATAGCACTAAGCGCTACTAAAGAGGGTTTTGGATTTACTATAGATCTATAGACCAATTTTTCTGTTAAACCTAAAGCTGGAAGGGACTTTAAGTTAGGGTTACTAAGTGCCGCTATGGTTAGGTTTAGTGGAAATAGTGCTAAAAGGGATTTTGGATATATAGCTCTATATATGGAGTTTCTGGTAGGTAAACTAGGGGGTTATAGTAAGGGGATTTTTAAATTTAGGATAGAACCTTGCGCTGCTATATATGGAGCGGGCTAGGGTTACCAGTTATAGCTTTAGGACTTTTGGTAAAGAGATTAGATAAAATATATCTTAAATAACGTAAACTAGTTGCGTCTTGCTACCTATTAAGTGGGCTTGTTCCCATTCTATATATAATAAATCACTATTACTTTCCCTTCTTTAACTGTAGGAGTTAGACTTAATTATCTCAGCTACCTATTATAAATAACACTGATTTTAATAAGAGTTGGCTTAATTAGTGGGTGCAATTACTTATATATCCCCTCCGCATGCTTTAATAATAGACATTTTATTAATCTCTTCCTTTTAAAGGGCTGGGTCGTACTACATAATCCATCTCTAATTAGTGTCTCCTCCAAGATAATAGCAACTAATGGCGATAATATCGTTGTTATTAGCTAGCTATTTCCAATCTAGTAATTGTCTAATTATAAGTGGGGCATATTAAGGGAAATTGTGTTTTTTAATATATAAGACTTAGAGACTATTATCCCTAGTAGAACTAATAAGGACATTTATAAACTTTAAAGGTATTAGCAAGCAGAGCTTTTTTTCCTTAAAGGAAAGAAAACTAGCATAACCTTGTTCTTGTTAATTTGCAGCCACTTTAAAATGGTATTGGTTACACCTTTAAGGACTACAATACCTTGATCTTGTAGAAGCTGTAAGACAAGACTAGTAGAGTTCTTATTAAATAGGTCTAGCAACTACTCCTTCTGGTGTCTATAGACTTTAAGGGCAAGAGAGCTTATGTCTTTAACTTGGAGAAAATCTTAATCTTTATATAACGTAATTTAAATTTAGGGCTAGTTGCCTTACTAATACTAAGAGAACTAGAAAACTGAATATGTAAACAAAAGTAAAATTTAATTAAGAAACAACCCCTACCCTAATAAAGCTTTTATTTGTCTAATAACAAGGCGCTCCCTATATATTATATATTTAGCAATATACTCTTAGTTCTTGTTACTATATACTAGGTGTATAACTACCTAGCGTATTATATCTAACTGCTAGAAAACATTCGCGGCGGAGTTATTTATTACTGTTTAGAATGGCATTTTCTAGTAATTAGCTTAGTATTCTATAATTATCTAGCTACATATATATTGCTAACCTTGTTTTAGTTCTAGTATGTCTAATTAATCTAGGGTATTAGTATAACGGAGGCTTAATAACTAAAAAGCACTAAATCTATTGTTGTGTCTACTCCGTATATATACACTTAAAACACAAGTTAGCCTAATAGTATACTTAAAGAGGTGGACAGCTCTTATATATATAAGGTAACTATTAATAGAACTTAGCCTTACGCCTAACTTATAAGAAGGATTAGAGGTTAAGCGGGACCTATTATATACTGATATATTTAGAGGAATAGTCCTTATTCCTAGGATTACTTACCTCTAACGTAAATTGTCTCTTCTAAGTTAACTACTTAGGGGCAAGACGGCGGCTTGTTTTTATATAACCTTTCCCACTTAATAGCAGCTATCTAACCATGTCTCTAACTGGTATCAATTAGTATTTCTTAAACGTTATAGAGTTTTATCCTAGGCGCCGGATTTAGTTATAACTTAGTATCACTTTAATACTTACTTACAGATTTTGATCCTTATTTATAATTACTGGCTTATTTAATCTTTAATTAAGGGATAACAACTACGTCAAAGCTATAGATTTGGATTTAAATATACTTAGCTAAAAGAGGTGGTGATTGCCACGTTAGCCATAAGTAGCGGCTCTAATTTTTAGCATATCCATAATTTAGTGGTTGCGGTGCGAAGGCGTCTATAATTTGGTAGTTATAGTGCGGAGGCGTCTATAATTTGGTGGTCGCGGTGCGCTATATCTAGGATTTAGTGGTTACTGCGTAAAACGCCCCCCTTAGCCCCCCAAAGTCAGCCCGTCCTGCCTGCCCTAACACATCTATAGTTTTATACTAACTTTGTTTACCTTAGGAAATAGTATACAACCTCCTAGAAAAGCATTTCTAATATTATATTAGTTCTTCTATAAGTCACGATGGGATATCCAAGGCTACTTCTCTATAAGTTCTGGTATCGCCAGTATAGATATAAGGGCGGTAGGTTGACTAGGGCGAAGATATAGTTGCCTTCTCTCTTTACCGCTCTTAGTTGTTTTAGTTACAAAAATGCATAATTATTAGTTTGCCTATGCTATATATTTCTATATATAGTTCTTTTATTACTTTATACTATTCCATATTATACTTTATTAGTACTATAAGCTAAGCCACTTCTAGGAGCATCTTTTGCTTTAGGTGCTCCTCCTTTTTATTTTTCCTAAACTCGTTATTAGGCTTCTTATTTAGCAGTGCGAGAAGCTCTAGAAAGTCTACCCACCCTAAGACTTATTATAGCCAATAACTTAGTTACTAGAGTCTCTATTATTGCTTGCATTGGTTATCTAGGTTTATAAGGCCACTATATTAAAGGAATCTACTAATAGGGAACTAGGTTATAAGTCTATGGAACTCCTACAAGTAATACCGCCGAAGCCCCCGCCTAGTACGCTAGGTGCTCATTATTGCTATTTTATTCCCTTCCCTACTCTAGCCTTCTGGTATAGTGCTATTATTCTTAATATTAAGCCGACTTTTAGTACGCGTCTTAACAGCTTTAGAAAGCGTCTTGGTATAGGTTCTATTTGCTATAGCCTAACTTGTTATAGAGTAGGAGTGGCGCACGCGTCTAAGCTATAATGCATCTTCCTAGGTTATAGTAAAACAAATCTAGTTGGATAAAGCATCGCGGATAATTATACTTAGTGCAATTATTAGCTTTTTTCTAGCTATAGTAAGTTTAATTCTCCTTATCTTGTCTTAGACGGATTATTACTTCTTAGTAAGTAAATTATCTAACCTCTAAAGAAATCCTCTAATATAAGGTAGTGGGTATATGTTATAGTGTTTGTGGTAATATCTTTATTAGAATGTATAGGTTTTTAGAATTACAAATTGTAGGAAAGTAATAGGATTGGAGATGGAAACCCTAATATCTAAAGCCGTTTAAGTATCCACCTCTTTACGCCGTACTTAAGCTAGGGTGGCATCTGTCATAGCATTTGTGGCGTTTATAATTAGTTAAGAGCATTTTATAAAACCGCACTTATCCCTTAACCGTAAATTCGCGTCTAACTGTTATTAATAAGAACTAGCTAATTAATCAAGCCGAATTTAACGCTTGTATTATTATAGGGCCATAATTGGCATCTTAACCTCTGCAGCTTGGTTCTCCCTTATTTACAAGTATTAGGGATACAGAAAGGCGTGTTAAGGTGAAAGTTACCAGGGGTGGGATTTTCATACTAATTTAAGGCTTTATTAGTGGCGTCCGGGGACAGCAAGTAGGTTATGCCGGTTAGAACGGTTAGAATGGTTAGAATAGTTAGAATGGTTAGATTAGTTAGAGTGATATAATTAGTCAGAACGGTTAGGTCTTTGTCTTATAACCCTACTTAAGTTATATTACATCGTCCTAATCTTCTGTTTTAACACCACTATGTCTTATAAGTCTAGCCTAGACGTATATACCGCTATAGGATATACAGAGGATAAATGGAAATACTTCTTAGTAAGCTATATATTGTACATACTATAAAGTATTAGTTAATACTAGGCAGTTCTTATCACATAAGGTGTTACGGACGCTTTAAGTACGATGTTATAACTACTTAGGGAAGAGTTGCAGGAAGCTAGTTAGTTAATACAAGCACGGTCTAGGATGGATCCAGTAGAACCATATGACGAGGAATAGTAAGCGAGTCACATAATATTATACGCAGTGTACGAAGTATACGCAGTGTATGCCATATATAATACGTATAACACGTACCTCACATATAAGAGAGGATTTCTTAGGAGTATGGTTGTGTATTTAAAGGACCTTAATCCCTACCGTAGATAGTTCTCTTCTTGTAGTAAATCTTAGAATACAATTGGAGTTAATCTATTAGGCAACTACTCCACTAGTTATTATTATGTTATTGTTTTATTCTTACCTATATACCCAGCCTAATAACAGAACCTACTGTAGTCTAAGCTACAAGGTTCCGTTACACATTCACTACTAAGGTTACGGTATTGAATAAAATCGAACAATATGCTATCAAGAGCAGCACTAGTTATAACGGCGTCGACGGCAGCCACAACCTTAGGGCTAGGTAATACCAGTATAGACAAGGGGGATTCTTAAGTAGTTACGCGAGGTTAGTTACAGGAAATGGTTAATTACTTACAAGATAATAATAGGATACTTAAAGAACGCATTAATAGAATTAGAGTAGTAAAGATCAAGTTACCTTCAATTAAACAATTCTTAGGAGAGAAGTTGAAGCTTAAAGGATTTCTTACGCAAATGCACTTTAAGGTAGTATAGGAAGGAGCAAAGTTAGTAACATCGTTAGATTAAGTAGCCTATGCAGGATTGTTCCTAACGGGGAGGGCACTTAAGTGGTTTAAGCTGTATCTTACGGAAATATAGGCCAATGGCATAACAACTACTAACCAAGACGTACGGTATATATTTGCTAGTTAGAACGGGTTTGCAAAGCAACTAATACAGATGTTTAAAGACCTAGAGGCTATAACCACAGCGGAACAAAAGCTTTAGAACTTAGTACAACGCACTTTAGCAATTAAGTATATAACACAGTTTTAAACACTAGCTATATAGGTTAAGTGGAATAATAGGGCGCTT
>Ga0307507_10009197_pt1 | contig 13264 bp, 16 predicted proteins | sample 7_EM_MG_FD_207223 | JGI IMG/M metagenome (GOLD analysis project Ga0307507, IMG submission 207223) | Populus trichocarpa ectomycorrhiza microbial communities from riparian zone in the Pacific Northwest, United States - 7_EM | ecosystem: Host-associated > Plants > Roots > Unclassified | place...
CCCGACCAATTCAGCCCCCCCTCCACTCCCTCTCCCCCACCTAGATAACTGGTTTTCCCGCGAAGGTTTTGTTGATCTTTTGTATTGTGGCTGATTGGTTATTTGTTCCTCCCTCTACATACCCCACCCCGCCGAAAAACGCATGTACGAGAAGTAGTTTTAGCGTTGTAATTTCCTTATATTTTGATTCCGTAGGGAACGACAGGCAAATGGTTTTGGCCTAAGTACTTTCAGTAATAACGCGGTGGACGGGATTATATGGTTTCTTTTGTTGGTTGTTTTGATTTATAGGTTTTGTTTTTTCCATAGCTAGCGCTGCACGAAGCTTCTTGTACCTAGAAACAATGAAGGCATGATAAAAAAAAAAAAAAAAAAAGGCAGGAGATTTGGGTTCTTCACGCAACCATCTAAGTTCTTTCATACTATTTACTTTCAATACAAAGATCTTTATCTATCACGCTTTCGGGAATTAAGACACGACTGTCTTATAGGAGCCTAGCGATCGACGTTGCTGGATAGGAGTCAACGGACTTAGCTATTGCAACAGATATTGGGCCAAGAGAAGTGATCGTTAGAAGACTATCGGTTACCTGCTGCAAGTATCACCCGGAGAGGAGAGGATTGTAACATGGGCGCAGCCAGTGATTGCTTCAACTTGGGCGTCGGTCCAGTGAATGGGTCCAAGGTTGCGGGCTGACATATAGGCCTTGAGCTGCTCACGCCAATCGAAGTAGGCACGAGATGTGACGCTGGGCTCAAAGAACCCGCACCACTATTTACCGTACGCAATGTCGCCATACGGCTTCCTAATTTGTACTCAATTGTTAGCGTCACTGATTCTGATACCTGGGTGGGGGTTTTCCTTGACCTACCCAGTGACCCAGTCTTCGACAGCTGGCTTGAAGTGCGCGCGCTCCACCAGGTGTCTGTTCACAAGATATTTTGTTGTATGCGCTATATGCTGCAATGCGAATCTGATGCTTTCCGTGATTACCTACGCTCTCTTGTCAGCGGTGCGACGGGCGACTATATGCGGCAATGTCATTCTTCGGTTTCCGGTCTCAGCGTCAATCCTCTGGGGCTGCGCAGCCGGGCGTCTAAGGCGAATGGAGACCTTAAAATTGCGCACTAATATATAGAGGTAGTTTACTTACTTTCCCTTCTCTAACTGCTGTTTCTGTAAGCTCGGAGGTGCCATGGGGACGTGTGCGATGTTTAGATCGAATAGAACTCAATAAAAAAGATGAGAAAAATTATTGATATGTCAACTGAGAGACGAGGATCTGGGAGGGAGGTTGACGTAGGTAGGACAGAATCTGGCGCCAGACGTGGGGAGAAGAGCGAAGAGGAACGTATGGAGAGTGGGAACTCCGAAGTGGAAGGAGGGGTAGGAGGGGTCCTTAAATACACCTCGTCGATGCCGGGTGTACATTTCCTGTCGGTTAGCCCTGGGGGGGTGTACCGTACGAGCAAAGAACGCGAAGTAGGCTGTGCTAGTAAAACCACGTCCCACACTGAAGTGGATACCGGTATCGTGGGCCAGATGAACTAGCCACATAGCGGATCTACGAATTGTGATGGATAAAGATATAGAACATACATAATGCAATGATCTTGAACACTTCTGATTCTCAGAGATTTCCACCGCCTGTGATGAAATAAGGTTTTAAGCCTCACAAGGATAGAGATAGCAAGAGACGTAAGGGACGTGACGTCTCTTGGCGTCTGCCAAGGCACCATCGACATCACTTCAATTTTTCATCCATCAAGCACAAGACCACACATGAGCGAAGCCAGACGAACGTGACCTGATCAGATGGAGATCGTCAGGCAGGCAGGCAGGCAGGCAGGCAGGCTATAAGAAATATATTCGAAACCCGGAAGAACTCTAATGCTAAACAATGTCACTAATACACTATACGTCTAGGTAGACTCAGCGAACAATGGACGCGGTGTCAAATCAAACTCTCAGAGGCTCGAACGGGATCTCTTGGGCTTACCCTCATGACCATCCACGTTATCGAAGGAAGCACTGCGGTTCCGTACCCCCTCGCTTTCCAAAAATTCCCTAGTCATGGAAGTTAATTGAAATTTCTTGGACATACGCTCATCACAATTTTTCGTCGTCGAACAGACCCCTCCGCTTCGGTGTCATGTCGCCTTGAGCAGGATGCCATCCCAGTTCCGCCCCGTGTTGAATATTCAACCGGCTGGACGATTTGAGAACGAGTGGTATACGTTTGGCGGGGGATTCCCTTCTCTCTCCACCGGCGGATGACGACATCCCAACGCTGCCCTCGCGTCCATCCCCGGCACCGGAGACATCACTTGATGCGCCAGATAATACTACAAGTAAAGCGTCAGAGTCATCTCCCTCTTGGGGTTTACTTGCTTCATTAGCCGGCCCGGGATTAGCTCTGGGCTCCGGTCGTCTGGCCTCCGGATCAAATGAACCTCCACGCAATTGGTCTCGTGCTATCGCTTCATTCGCCCAATTCCTCAGAGCGCCTGGTACAAGATAGTTGTGCCCCCTCAACGCGGGTGTGGGTTCCCTACTTACGTTATTCAGACGATGATAATAGATGAAGGTATCAAGCGGGTCTTCAACAACTGGATTCGACCCGAGCCACGCCCTTACCGCTTCATCGTCATCAATGAAGATATAATTGATGCACGAGAGCGCCGTGTTGTAATAGTCTCATAGGAGTTGGCGTCCTTCGCCTGTAGCGCCAAATAGGTACTGAATCGTCTCATGTCGTATGGATCTCGTAATCATCGCTGACAGTCCAAGGATGTCATAGGAATCCAACTCAGCAAACTGTACTCCGTTGACAGGGCGCCAATTGAGACGGCAATAATTGGGGTAGTTTCCGGGGCAATCCGCCGCGTGGCAGATCCAAACTATATGCACTGCGCGTGGACGTCCGAGTAGAGCGCTCCACTCTACAACTCCTTAGTCAGTAAGTGTAAAACCCAAACACGCGGATTATTCTGAAAAGGACTCACCTGTTGGCGCCCGGCGATTTAGCGGGAGATAAGGTATGATTGGTGCCGGCGCAGGGCTGTCAGTTGGGCTGTTAGGTGGGCTGGTAGGTGGGCTGTTTGCTGGGCTGTTTGCTGGGCTCTTTGCTGGGCTGTTTGTTGGGCTGTTTGCTGGGCTATTTGCTAGACTATTTGCTGGACTGTTTGCTTGGCTACTGCCTGAGCTGCTGCCTGCGCTGCTGGTTGTGGTATCGAGTAGGATTGGTGCTTGCGGCGACCCAGCCACTGGGGGAGCATTTTGTGGAGCAGGTATTCCTTGTCATTGCATCGGGTGAGCAGTTTGGGCGACTTGTCTTTGCGCTTGCGGTTGGTTACTCAGTGGTTGAGGTTGACCTGGGGCGACACCTGGAGCGTCTTGTGCTTGCGCCGGAACGACGGGAACAACTTGTCGTTTGGCTTGCGGTTGAGGTTGACCCGGAACGACACCTGGAGTGACTAGGCGTGCCGCCGGAACTATAGGAACGACTTGTGCTTGAGCTTGCGGTTGAGGTTGACCCGGAACGACACCTGGACTGACTTGTCCTGGCGCCGCAACGTTTGGAACGACTTGTTGTGGCACTTGCAGTTGAGGTTGCCCTGGAACAACACCTAGAGTGACTTGTCCTGGCCCCGCAACGATTGGAACAACTTCTCCTTGCGCTTGCGGTTGAAGTTCACCCGGAACGATACCTGGACCGACTTGTCCTGGCGCCGGAACCACAGGAACAACTTGTGCTTCCGCTTGCGGTTTAGGCTGACCCGGAACGACACCTGGAGCTTCTTGTCCTGGCGCCCCAACGATTGGAACAGCTTGTCCTTGCGCTTCCGGTTGAGGATGATCCGCAACGACTTGTCCTTGCGCTTCTGGTTGAGGTTGACCCAGACTGACACCAGGAATGACTTGTGCTTGCGCCGGAACAGTACCTGGAATGACTTGCCCTTGCGCTTGCGGTTGGTTAATCGCCATCAGAGCATTTTGGGAACGGGAGCTGGGTTCGGATCAGCCGTAGCAAGACCCCATTGAATTGGGGCGCCCAAAGGTAGTAGCAGCGGGGGAACAATCACCTGCGCAGTAGGGACTCCTGGCTGGCCCAGTGCAGGTGCGGGCGGGGCCTTAGCCACAACCCGAACCTGCTTCTTCATGGTGGTTATCAACCTACTCATACAGTCCTTAACAAGTTCAATGATTGCCTCATGGGCCTCCCGCCTATGAGCCACGTTATTCACAGCTGATTCTGTGGCGAGCTGATCGCACGCAGGGCGCAATCTCCTCATTCCAGCGACGATTTGCTACAATTCACCAATAGCAAAATTAGCGAGTGGCGGAAAGTTCCTTGGTACCAGCTGATCTTTCACAAGTCGCCGCCATTCTTTATACACCACCGTGCCTGCATTATTAGCTGGGAAGCCCATGACTCCCTTATAGTGAGTAATTGACTAACCCCCAAGATTAGGGCGTGTGGCGCTCATCACCCCGAGGAGAGAATTAGGCGGAAGTTGGTAGGTCTGCCCAGCAGGAGCTTGCTGTGCTCCTCGATTATGCATGTAGACGTATCCTACGTGGATGATATTGTTGGCCATATTGGTTGATTCTTGGTGTATCTAGATGAGAGTTTTGGAACTAGCGGGCTGAGTATGGTGGTGGTTGTGGACCTTCCGAATGTGAGATGATTTTTGGTATGAAGTCCCTTCTATGGCGCTCTATCCACTTTAGATATACAACTCGGAGACGTTCTAGGAAGTTTGAAAGAATCAGGCTGTGTTTTCAAGATTGGCTAAAAATAGGTAAAACCTGACGCTCCAAGACAGGACTCTGCCATTATCTGATTCAACGTAAATAACAGATGATACGAGCATTTGCTCAGGAACGGCTCTGGTCTTGAAAGACACTATAGCTGAGGCCAAGTGACGTCTGCGCTAAACCCCATGGACGACTAGTTCCTCTGGGGAGCGTCTGAGCTCCCTGACCCTGCGTGCGAACTACAAGCGTTGGGCTCAAGACTAAACATAGCCGTACAAGTACCCTCTAATCTACACATAACTGGCGATATAGACTGAGCTGACTCCCACCATGCCTAGCAAATGTCCATTCTGCCGACCAAAATACATCCGGTCAGGGGTATATGAGAAACACCTGCGAACAGTGTACGCAAATCTAGACATGGTTCTCGCGTCCACCGGAGGATATCCATAATCCGGAGATATTATCAACGATGTGGAAACAAGCATAGAGCACCACCCAGAGGCGAGAGATCTCCAGGATTCCGACTGTGAATCTGATCCAGATCCCACTGGACACGAGCTCAACGCATTTGCTGCTCACGAGTCTGATACTAAGATACCGGACAACTCTGCGTCTTCGTTACCCGCCAGACAGGAGCATTCTCCACGCGCCGGAGAAGCAATTGAAGACGTCGACGGATTTGACTAAGAAAAGAGCAATCTCTGCGAGGATCCGTGGGCAGCTTTCACTGGTGCGCTGGGTTTCAAACTGGCGTCTTGGTGCATTCAGAGTAAAGTACCTAAATCACGAATCAATGAATACTTCTTGAGTGGCCTTGGTAGTTCTGCGTTAGTCGGCTAGAGCTCTATGCATACGTTCGAGAATCACCTCCGGTCGTTGGACCCACACAGTTCGTATCTGCAATGGGTTGAAGGACAAGTTGAGGATAGCAAGAGAACTCTGCCATTCTTTTATCGTAACATCCTGGATTGTGTCAGATATCTCCTTCTCCAGATCGCATACCAGGATGGCTTGGTCTACGCACCGGGGCAGGACTTCGATCCTAATGGTGAAAGGATCTATGCGGAAATGCACACCGCGGACTGGTGGGGGGATGTTCAAGTACAGCACCCTAACCTCCTTTAGAGTAACGTTAGCTGACTAATTATAGAACACACTTCCACGTGTAGCGACTCTAGTTCCCATTATTGGGACGTCCGATTAGACCCATCTCAGCAACTTCCCCGGTGACAACAAAGCGTGGCCTGTATATATTACGCTCGGAAATCTTCTGTCAGCCTGGCGCAACAGCCCTGGATTAATGCCTGTTCTGCTTCTTACACTATTGCCTGTCCCCCCCAAACTCTCAAAGTCCATCAAAGCAGATCAATACCAGAGACAAGTGAACGCCGACACCCTGCAAGACATATTCGAATTCATTCTTGCCCCCCTGCAGCACAGGGCGCTTGATGGCGTCCCAATTGATTGTGCTGACGGGGAGGTTCGGAGGTGCTTCCCAATCTTGCCTGCATGAGTTGCGGACCATATGGAAAACGGGACACTGCAGGGGTTCAAATCCAATGCCTGTCCTTCATGTGAGATGCCTGCCGGGGAATTAGGAACCAACATCAAGAACTATAGCGCTAGAGATTACGCAAGATACGAACGATATGTATTTGAAAACCGGTTCCCAGGGTCGAAGTCAGAGGGCACCTACATCAAGTTCAGCGGCCTTGGTATCAATTTGGGCCAAAACCTTTTGATGGACTTCACCGGGTCTCGGCAGGTGACTTGCACACCCCAGACATGCTCAACACGGTTTGTCTCAGATTATTTAAGCACATGATAGACTAGATCCAAGCCTTTCTCAAGAAACACGGGCGACTGCAAGCTTTTGACGACGTTTCGAAGGCATTACCACCATACCCTAGGTTTTTGATACCCAAAAAAGCCTACCGCGAGGTTGCGAACTGGCAAGGAAAAGAGATGAGGAATCTGGGGTGCTGTATTTTGGGAGTTCTCGCAGTGGCACTGCGTCAGCCACAGTGTTCACAAGTGATACCTTTCAAACATGCTCTCGGATGCGTCACCGCGCTCGTGTACTTCGGTATGATGGCACAATACCGAAGCCACACGTCTGACACCATAGCTTATATGGAACATTATCTGGACCAATTTCACAGGATGAAAGGTATCATCTTGGAGTTTCGAGTAACTAAGAGTACACTGGCCAAGGTTGAAGAGCAATGGAGGGAGATACGACATCAGAGAAGGCAGATGAGCGAGCCCATGGCTCCCTCTAAACTGCGCCGGATCGGTGACGATGATCGCGAAGAAGAGCACGAGCGATGTATGGACTTACTCCATCGCGAATCGCATTTCAACTTTATCAAGATACATCTACTAAGTCATTTTAGTGATAATATACGCCAGTTTGGCAATATACCGATGTATTCCAAGGAGTTTGGAGAGCTCGCCCACAAGGAAGAAATCAAGGATGGATGGCGACGATCAAAGTAGAATAATGCCGCGCGCCCAATTGTGCACAGCCACAGTCATCCGCACGCCATCCGGATGATGTTATTGAACCTGGAATCTCTTGGACACCGCGGCACCAATCTCTCTGCGGATGTTCAGCCACAGTTGGAGAGTACAACGCGTGCCGTCACCGCGCTGGTCGTCCGTAGGAGGATCATGAATGGGCGTCGGGACGAGGTGTCCAACGTCTCGGATTATAGTAAGGTGTCGGGGGTCTCCCTGGAGAGTATATATCGCGAATTGCTCCAATATATCCAGCATAACCTGCCTACAGAGCGCCAGCGTCATGAAGCTCATGCGATACTCCAATCACTCCCGGTTGAACTACTAACGCAACTCGAAATACCGCTTGTGGCGTTCCAAGAAAGCGACGTTTACGACATCCACTGTGCGCGATGCACGGGAGCCCGACACTTCAGGAACCCGCGGAGTCGCAATGATTGAGTTTGGGTCCAGGCTAGTTCTGAAGAGGTGTATAGTGCGCTGAGGGGCCGTCTGCCGGCAAAGCTCGTGGCGCTCTTCAGAATCAGGGACTACACCTGTGCGAATGCTGAGCATTGGGTCGCGGCTGTTCAGATCTTGAGGGCAGTCAACTCCGGATTCCCCTTGGACATACATAGCCTTGTTACAGTGCAGATGAGGGAGGATGCGCCAGAGTTTACGATAGTTGACTTAGGGACAATGCACGGCCTGGCGCACCTGATTCCTGAAGGGGAATGGCGCTGGCTTGTTATTAGCAGAATTGATTTGAGAACGTTCAACGAAGTATATTAAGGAATCGGAATAGGGGGGGGAAGGGGAGGCTGGCTGTGCGTGCGTATCCTAGTACCCGCGCGGCTTCGCCGTAACAAAAAACACCGTGTGGAGAATTGTGGTGATGGTTTTCTAACTTCCTCGCCACAATTCGCCAGACGGCGTTTTGCATATCATCAAGTTTTATATGTATGATATATAGAAGCAATTGCCTAGAAAATAAAGAGTACTAGCTAGTTTACCCTATACATGTAAGATTCGGAACGGGGGCGCAGCCCGACGTTAGAGATAGCAGGAGAAATATGTCAGGGCGCACGGAAGAGGCAATGTGAAGCTGGCGCCAACATGAGAAGCAGGTGAAGAGAACTGGAGCTAAGGTGTAGACAGGGCGTCAGTACGATGCGACGTCGGGGCAGGAGATAGAGGGTGTTTCAACGAGATTCAGGGCGCACAGGGCGTAGAAAAGGCAGAAGCGACGTCGCTTGCGTCTGGGCGCAACGCCGACGGATCTGACGCAAGGTACTTTTTTTGCTGATGTATGCCAAAGAAAAAACCCCATCCCCTGTCTTTTATCCACTCCGGCAGCAGGCAAAAAGCCGCCAACTCAAGTCTCTAGGGTATGAGAGCAACTGCACACCAGCCACGCAAAATAAGACATCCCCCTCGAACTAAATGGTCAAAAAGAAAAATATAAATAAAAACATGGGGAAGAATTAACAGGAAAACCCTTGTCATAAACAGCAACAAAATAAATAATTGTTATAACCACTAATGAAACCCAAAGTAACCGACAATGAAAGAAGCCCAATGAGGGTTAGGGGGCAACTAAAAACCATTCCGGCGTTGGACACATGACTTAAGAACCCAAGGGGTGGACATCTGTCATTGAGGCAGTGCAATACCACGACTAAGCGTAACCGAGTAGTGCGACCATGAAGTAATCGCTACGGTGGTCTAGGTTGAGGAGGCATTTGGGTAACAGCCGAGTGTGTGGATTGTCGCTGTAACCGAGTAAAGAGACGAGACATTGAGGGGGGAGAGGAGTGGTACACCCAATGACAGTAGAAACTATCAGTAACTGTTTGTGTGTCTGACTAGGGAGCCTCTAAAGAGAGCGAAGAGAATGGAGAAATGGACCGTAACCTGTGGAAAAGGTTCCTTCGACTGCGAACTGTAGTCCCAGCCATCTGTAACATGGCCAAGAGGGTGTCGCTGACTATGCGAAGGTTAAGCGAGGTAGCGAGACGCCAGCAGAGCAAGGAGGGAGTCGAGTCAAATGACCCCAGAAAACAAGGACACCAGGGCCCAAGGACATGACGAGGGATGTAAGGGGGAAGGGGGGATGCAGCTCACAGAGAGTGGGGGTGCAGCCCAGTGAGAGTGCGGGTGCAGCCAACTGAGAGTGCGGATGCAGCTCACTGAGAGTACGGGGGTGGATGTTGAAAATGAATTCTCATTGTGTTGAGATTTGAATCGCCGTGTGTGTAGGGGAGATGGTACATGACCCAAATCCCAAGCTTTTTTTTTTCTTTGTTTTTTATATCATGTGTTCATTGTTTCAAAGTATAAGAAGCTTCGTGCAACGCTAGCTATGGAAAGAACAAAACCTATAAATCAAACAACAAACGAAAAAAACCTATTGGCCCTAGTCCTCCTCCGTAGCTGAAAGTACTATAGGCCGAAACCGTTTGCCTACTTAAATCAAATATGAAATATTACAAAAGCAAAGTTTTTAACACAAGCCGTTTCTTCTGTTTATTGCGCGGAACGATACACTTAAGGAAGTAGACAAATAGGTCGCCAAAGAGTTAAAGGCTCTCACAGCGGAGGGATCCGTTTTCAGGTCACGGGGGGGAGGGCGCGGGGGGCTGTGTCAGGAGGTCAAGGGTCATTTCCGGCAGGAAGCCTGTTTTCGTGTCGGAGATGTATTTGCCTAGGGCTCGTATGAGGTTGAGGTCGGACCAGAGTGTGGCGTCGTGCTCGAGGGAGGAGACCTTCTTCAGTAGAAGGTTTCTAACTCCCGACCGGGTGGGCCAAGTGAGTACGATGGTGTGTTGGAAGGACTCTAGTCCAATCCCGCACCGGGGGCATGTTGTGTCGAGGCCGTCGTCGAACCAGGAGGGATAAGCGGCCACGTAACCTTCTCCCACTCACATTTGGTGGATCCTATCCGCCACAAACTTCCCTGGACCCATAAATGGGTGCGCGGAGAGGGCGGGGGGCTACTCGGAGTAATGGGGCGTGGGTGCATCAGTGACCCTGTCCTGGAGAAGCATATACCTAGCACAGTTCCTGCGGGTCCAGTAGGTCTTTTCATGAGCCCGGGTGGAGCGATCTCTCTACTAGGTGGAGGGGCGGCGTGCAAGACTAGGGAGAAGCCGCAGAGGCCTTCCTGCAGAGTGGGGGTGCGCTGAGCTAGTGTATCGACCGGGAGGTGTTTTCTTAGAGCGGCCGAGGGGACTTTCGTTTGCCAACTAGGAGGGAGGTAGACCGAAGAGAGGCTTCTAGTGAGGTGTCTAGACGAGTCTTGGGGTCTGAAGGAGTAGAGGGAGGGGAAGGGTGAACGTACTCTGGCTGTGGCAGGGTTGCCGGTCGGGGGTGCGCAGGCGATTCTGAGGGTGGCCAGCCATCTCTTGTATCTGCAGTAGGAGACTATAGGGTGAAGGCATGCTTCTCGAGACAGGATGTTATTAGGGGTAGAAAAAAAAGTAATTTGTCGTCAACCTTTGGACCCTATGCCAGAAGCTATTTATACTTCTGCGAGATGAGGAGTTCGGGGTAAGGGGATCCGTCCCGTAGGTGTGTATTGAAAAAAGGAGGCCATTGGCAATGAAATGGCATAAGAAGGGTTTGACACCCGCCCCAGGGGAGGACAGGCGTTTGACGAAGGAGAAGAGAGCCTGGGCTAGGGAGAGCCTATGTCAGAAGTGATGGGCGGTGGTAAGAGCAGGGGTGAACTAGTAGCCTAGCCACCGGACGACCATTGCGGAATGGAAGAATTATCCTTCCAGTTCTATGGGGGCTATTGAGGGGGGACTCCTTAGGCTTGGGGTCCACCAGTGGATGGGTTCTGTTTTTGGGAGCGAGAAGGCTATGCCTATGCCTCGGCCTCTTGTGGCGATGGTGGAGCGGAGTTCTCGTAATCGGCGTATGTTTCCCCTATAGGAGGGGGATGGCACGCCAATCGAAAAGTCGTTGACATAGGAGACCATGAGACTGCGGGGTACCGGCATGTGTAGGGCGGCGACGTAGAGGAGGAAGCGAAGCGCGGAGATAGGTGATCCTTGGTGGGTGCCTACCCAAACCGGGGAGGGGATGTTGGGGGAGCCTTGTATGACCAGGGTACAGGTCCTTTCCAGGAGAAAGGAGGACACCCAGTTGACAATGGAGGAGGCAACGTTGGAGGCCAGGAGCCTGGCTCTGAGGATGGCGGCGTTGACGTTGTTGAAGGCGGCTTTGATGTCGAGAAAGAGGGTGGAGGCCTTGAGCCGGGGTCTCTGGAGGGTTTTGATTTCGTAGGTGAGGGCGAGACAGGCGTCGGAGGACCTTAGGCCCGGGAGTGAGCCGCCTGGGTTAGCGTGAGGAAGGCCCTTGGATCTGGCGATGGCAGACAACCTGACCATTATCACCCATTCGAGGATTTTTGATATGGTTTTTTGTAGGACTATGATGCGGAATGAGGTGGGTGAGTCGTAGGAGGGCGTGTCAGGCCTGTCGAATACAATCCCGTTGGCGGTCTTCAGTGAGGGGGGGTGGTACCCGAAAGTAACATGGGGGGAAAACAGGTTCAGAATGATCGTCGGGTTGATGAGGTTGACGCTCTTCCATACGGAGTAAGGTATCCTAGGGGCCGTGGAGGGGGAGGACCTCAGGGGGGCATGCGGAATTTAGTCTGTGGCGAGGGGGATGGCGGAGGCGATTTTCCTTAGCCGCTTTCTGCATGGTAGTGCGTCTTTGGGGGGGAAGAAGTGGTCTAGTAGTGCTCTATTGATGGAGACTGGATCGGAGGCGCTAGGGAGGGAGGGGAACCTCGGAGTTTGCCTTGAGGCGACTAGTTGTTTTGCCGTCCATATGCTGTTTGGCGAGGTTTTGGCGAGGAATTCGGCGCAGTATGAGGCTTTGGCTCTCTTGATGGCTTTACAATATCCGAGTTTTGATTATCTCGCTATAAGGAAGGTGTCAGAGGTGCGACGCTCTTTGGCTGAGCGGGTGGCCTTCGAGAACTCTTGGCGAAGTGTGGTGAGGAGGGGGGTCCACCAGGGTTTAGACCTTAGGCAGGCGCAGGAGCGGGGTGGCATGCCCTCATTTTTCGGTGTGAGAGCGGTGAGACCGGACGAGAACCAATGGTCGAGTTGGTTAGGGGAGGGGGTCTCGGGGAGGGGAGGGATCTGCCAGTCCTTGAGTTTGATGGGCAGGGCTGACCAGTCGGCGTCTTGCCAGCATGGTCTGGGTTGGTGGTTGTGGGGGGATGGGGGTGTAGGGAGATCAATATGAGGGAGTGGTCTGACCCTGTGGAAGAGAGAGTAGATGCGTCCCATGAAGGGCAGGCGGGGCAGATTTGCAGGTTGACAAAGGCCATGTCAATGGCCCTCGGCCTGTGAGTGCCCGGGAAGGAGAACCGGGTGTAGATGCCCGAGGTGTTGAGGAGGGTGAAGGCTAAGTCCAAGGCTCGTTCAAAGTAGGGGGCGGACTCGTTTTCTTCATTGGAGGAGAGGAGCCTGAAGGGCTCGGTTGCGGAATTGTGCATGTTAAAGTCACCAGCGACTAGATAGGAGTATTCGACTTCCAGAAGGGACAACTTGGGGGAAACTGAGTGCGGGGCCGGGGGGAGTGGTCTGGCGTAGGAATTGCCAATCGTGAAGCGAGAAAGATTGGAGCAAAAACCACCTCGTCACGTGAAAACATCGAGCGCCATGAAGTCTTCTGTCTCTGGCGGGAAAAACAGGATAATGGAAAAGCCTTCCAAAAGGTTTTGGGACACATAGCAGGCCACTCTAGGCCTAGCCACAGGGGGAGCAAATGATTTAAAACAACCAAAACTAGGAAGAAAACCTTTGTACGACGGGGGGTCTTGTAATAAAAAAATATCAACAGGGGGCTTTCTGTAAAAGAAGACCCAAATCCCAAGCTTTTCTTTTTTTTTTTTTTTTTTTTTTCATGTGGTTTTTTTTATTAAACATATAGGTACAAATACAACGTGCAGCGCAAGCTATGGTAAAGAAAAACCAC
>Ga0307507_10009198_pt1 | contig 13262 bp, 11 predicted proteins | sample 7_EM_MG_FD_207223 | JGI IMG/M metagenome (GOLD analysis project Ga0307507, IMG submission 207223) | Populus trichocarpa ectomycorrhiza microbial communities from riparian zone in the Pacific Northwest, United States - 7_EM | ecosystem: Host-associated > Plants > Roots > Unclassified | place...
TGTGACGGTGCTAGAGCGCGTCACCTGCCAAATTCTGCCATGCTGCTGCCATATTCTGCCAACCTACGATTGGCTCGCTTACCGCTAGCGCCTTAGCGGCTGCCCTTTTATATATGTTTACTATGGTTCTGGCGACCCCCTTTTTTTCTTCTCCTTAGCTTAGTATCTTCATTAGATAGCAATCCACAAGCTTCGGTTCAGAGGCATTTGTGCGAGCCGTCACAGATGTTGTGTTTAGATATATGGAGGTTATCTTTAGTCTCTTAGCACATGTTATTAGCGAGCGCCTTATAAGCTTATAGGTCTTAGATAATATTACAGTCTTAGGCAGCACGTATTTTAGCTTGCATAAGCTTTAGGTGGTAGTTCTATAGAAGGCGGTAGTATTTATTAGGTTCTCGTGCTACTAATTTTGCAAACGTCTTAGCGTCTTATATTTTGATTTTAACGGGTAATAGCCCTTCTGCTTACTTATCTGTAGTTATATAGTTAATAAAAGATAAGATATTGTTGGTGTCCACCTCTTTAGGGGTTAGGGCTAGGGCTGATAAATTAAATTCTTCTAGGATTGATTGGCGTTGTAGGTTAAGTGTGGGTATTAGGTTGTTCTTTGGGTTTAATATAGTGACTAGTAAGGAATATTGTCTTACTATTATAGGTTCCTTAGAAGTATAAAGGTAACTTATGGACACGCTACTTCTAGTAGCGCCTGCAGTATTGCAGAGATGTAGAATTGGTTATAGGCTGAGCGTTGGTGGTAAAAAGGCGCAACGTAATGTTATGGGATGGGGGCAGTGGCTATAAAGCGTATGTATTTGAGGAGTCTATAAGATGTTGCGCGATCGATTGTAAGTGTCGAGGGCGTAAGGAGGTGATATACCTACGCGTAGCTGACGTAAGCTGTACGCGAGGTGTATGCGAGAGCATGGGGCTCTCCTATGGAGGCCCCTGCGGTGGGGTTCCGTGACATTGGTAAATATTAACGTTACTCTTACGTTAAAGAGTATTTAGATCTTAACAGAAGAACTCTATTAGCTACCTACCCTAGAGCTAACTCTAGAACCGTCTAAACTATTAGCGTCTTTAGCGCCTTAGTAATTACTATCTACTGTGGCATTTACGCCATAGACATTATCTACCACTTAGTTATCTTCTAAAGTTACTAAAACACCATTTATAGATCTTACACCTTGTTCTAAACCTTAGACGACAGTAGGCTTATTATTAGGGGGTAAAAGACAATCTGGCCGTAAAAAGCGGCCTATGGCAAAAAAGAAAGATATACCTAATTAGGATTTACGACGACGACCCTTCGCGGTTAAAGGTAATAATAATAATAATAACCTTATTAATCTAGATACGATACCATCAGCTTATATTTTTTATGCTGCTGTAATAAAGACGTACGGACATTAAAACAACTTTCTACTACAACTAAAATTATAGGGGGAGATACTTAGCCATATATACGCCACTAACTTTAAAACCGCTTATGAACAATAAAGCTTACCACTAGCTCGTCTATCCTAACTGCCTAATCCGGTAATCCAGCTCTAACGCTCTACGCCAGATCTAAGGGGGTGTGTTGGCCACGGAGGTAGCCTTACTATAGAGGTGAGACGGGTGCTGTTCGACATCAGTATTAGTCTAGTTTTAACCTGTATTATCACTCTCTAGGGACCCCTGTAGGAGGTCAATTTCTTATGTATATTAGGGCTCTTGGAGCCACCTTAAATAAAACAGATCACTCGTTTAATTCTGTGTCTCTACCCATCAGCTAGCTTATGTTATTTGTCGTGATACCTGCCTGGCTGAAAATATTCAATTGGAAGCCATAATCCTTTTAGAAAGAACTACAAGCAAGTCACACCGTGTCGGCAATGCTGTACCTTGCCTTACGTCAATATTTGTAGAGAATCCCCTAGAAAGCTTGCGGTTAGAGGGCTCGGCAGGTAGGAAAGTAGAAACTTCTATTCTTTGCAGTAGAAAAGTGAGTTTCTCCTTCAATTCTTCAGAAGTAAAATACCCTGTATGTTGCACTACCCCACACATCAAGATTCGCAAGGTAACGCCTACTTATCTCCTGGACCATGAGGCGACGGTAGTCCTGGCTATAAAATCGACCGCAAATATAGAAAGGCTTTATCAAGCCTTCTTCCACTAGCCCGATGGCAGGCTCGAGCCCAAGTTCTAGACTTTGAAGTATTATTTCTAAGTTAATCTTTTCAGACAGCCAGCTCTTACCTTCACGAAGGCGCCTATAAGAAGTTCCGCTTGCACAGATGCCCAGAGTATGGCTAAGGTTCTGTTTTCTCCAAATCGGTGCTGGTGGCGGTAAGAATGCTGCATTAAAATCTTTTTCTTCTCGTATTTGCAGTCGTCAGCGTTTAAAATGCAGCTTTGGTGATACGGAATATTTCTGAGCTGCATCCGCTCCACTTCCTTTATTTGTTCACATTGCTGCAGAATATAACAGAATAACCGCCAGCCGACGTCGGCTTTGAAAGGCAGAGGGGCAGGAAAATAAGGGGCAATGCCGCGAGCAAGATCTGCTGGGGAAATTTCCTTGTGGCTGCAAAAGCTCGGTGGCACTTCCCTCCCAAGAAGTAACATTAACGATAAGTCAGCCATCAAAGAGGCATCGGGGCCCCTGCAACAAGACCCAGCAAACATGCCAGAATCCCGAAAAGATCCTCGTCCTCGCATCCAGAGCGAGCAAGGTAGAACGCTGTCATAACTAAGGTATGTAGGGGTCACAGCTGCATTTTAAGGCCACAGTGAGGACAATGCTTGGTGAATAAGCCACTCAGGCCACAAGTAATCGCGGGGGTAAAGCAATCAAACAGCATAGAAATAGAGTGGCAAACAGTGTCGACGCCCGGTCCTTTTAGCGAAGCCAAATAGGACGTATTTTATCGGTTGACAAGTACAGTATAACCAAGTTCGTTGATATAGAGCTCGTTGACGTGTCCATCTGCAGCTCCAAACACAGCCTCGACTCTATTAAGCAGCAGATCTAGGATATCACAACAAGTTCTTGATCCGTCAAGATAGGTTGCTGCCATACGGGGTGGATAAAGCCCACTGACATCTATGCTTGACAACTCGATTCGATCCAGAAGATCACCCATCAGGCCAATGTTACGGCCAATAATACTGAAGCCAAATGCTTCTTGGAGCATTTCGTCAGGAGACTTTTTCGCAGCCTTCACCACTTGCGGGAGTGCAACCGGTAAGGATTCTGTCTCTATGTTGCTGAAATCATTATTTTCGAGGCCGTTCCGGCTGATGCCAAGCGTTGGGCCAGCCGGTCCAGGTAGTCATCCTGAGGATCCTGAATTTGACTCAGTGATCTTCTTGGACTGGACTGGAGTGGATCCGAGCTCAAATCCACTCCATCCAGCTCCTCTTCCTCCTCATTAATTATATAATCTTCCACCTGAGTAGAGGCCTCCGCAGCGACTGCAGCAGCAAGTCGAGCCTTAGCAGCATCCTTAAGCGATAACCTTTCGCAGTCCTCTCCTACCATCTCATCTACTTCCTCATCATCAAATGTGCCTTTTTATAGTGGCCCATACGAGTGCCGAAGAACCTCATTTACCTTAATTATATCCATTTGTAACCGGGAATGTCGGTCCTTAAGAATAATCTTACAGCTGCTGAAGAGCTGCTTGCATTTGTCGCTTATCCCTTACAACGTTGGGGTCCTTAGAGAGTTCGCTACTAGATTTAATTGGGCACTTGCATTAAACCAGGTTCTCCGATTGGCTAGTCCCTTATCGATAACCGCAGGGCCCATTTCAACGTTGTAAGGGATAGGAGGAGAACCCGTTGAGGCGCCGAACCGTGTATCGTGAAGGTTAGTCCATTGTCAGTTATCAGCAACTCTTGCAACATTTCCCACGGCTATGCATCAAAGGATCAGCCACCTAGCTAAATGGTTGATACGAAGCTTCGCGTAGCTGCGTTTAATTCTGCTGAACCCTGCCTGCCTAGGCCGACAAAAGAAGAATGCCCAATCCAATGCTGAGAATCAGACAGGGCAGATCTTAGCAGGTGTCTTATTTCTCGAAATCTTTCTTGCGGTCTGGTTGCCCAAGCATACAAAAGGATACCTCCTTAATTGGTTCTCCGAGTTCCCAGACAACCACCGACCAATCAGCACGACATGGCCGTGGAGCATCAAGCCCTCACTGGCTGTGCTGTGGGGAGTATGCTGGATGTTTTACGACTACCCAATCTCACTCCAGAGTCTGGTAAGGCCGGCCCAATCATGCATGGGAATGTGTAAAGCCGCTTCTCACAACCCTCCCCAGTCGTCAGCATCTCCGATCATGGCTCTCGCCCCAGTAAATCCGTGGAATTCAAGTTCAGCCGTCTCCTTCGAACGATCCACGTAGCATACGTGGACAGTTTTGCCTTCATCCGTGCAGAAGAATGAGGGATATGCCCTGCCATCATCATCGTACGCCCGGCCTCTCCTTAGATCTTGAGATACTTAAAGGAAATTGTCCCCCCCCCCAACTGAGCTCAAGCCGTATGCTTCAAAATCTCGAGCCTTCCAACCTTAAGATCCAGCCCTCATTCTTGCTACCCAATTATATCACTCCACGATTTTATCCCACCTCTTCTATTCCGACGGCTCCAGACAATCAGAACAACAATGTCACAGCGTAAGTACTCACCCTGCTCCACATCTTTCCTTTCAGCTATGCTGCGTTGAAGTGGTCAGAGCTTACACAGTCTTCTAGGGCTCGAAGCGAACAACAAGGCGCTCAAAGAGGAAGCTCAGCACAGGCTGTGAACGACGGCCCACCAGGCACTTGCCCGTACCATACACAAGTCCTTCGAATGACGCAGAGTACTAGTACTCAAGGACTGAGTCCAATGGACCGGTTCCTCAACGAAGGACCCCACGAGCAGTATACTCTATTCCGCCGTCCAGACACTGGGGAGTTGTCGACCTACAAGGGATGCTTGTGTGGCATGTTGATTCAAAGCCATACGCAGGCCAGAGAAGGAGATGGCTCAAGTTAGTGGATGGAAGCTGATGGGTAGAAATCAGGGCCAGAGTTTTACAATGGACGGGAGTATGGAACGATGAGGATTTGCCTGTTACTAGATTAGATTGGATCTTTAACTCTTTCTCATTACATTGCGAGTTCTTGTAAACTCACCGGGGTCATTCAGAGATTATTTAATAAATGAATAGTAACCCACATTCTTCGCCTTCTCGAGGATTTGATGGCTCTTGCTGAATCACATCGGTTACGGTTAGTGAGACCATCGTTGCTAATTAGTTCTAATATAATGGATTTGAAGCAATGCCGTCAGCCGCCTTGGCCAGGGGGGTTATAAGCTGTGAACAGTTAACTCAGAATATCGACATTTCTTGCTTGACTTAACGTATGATCGTAGCCTTCGAGGCTTGGCCATATTCTTACCACTCCTATCGTTAGCCTGGTGGTCTTGATATGGCCAATCTCAAAGTCACGTGGGTTACAGTGTCGTGACAGGCGGCATTTAGTGAATTTCCAGAAAATCCAAAACATATGCCAATACTCGCTCAGGTTCATCCAAGATTCTGAATATTCGTTCAGCTACACATCGTCTTCACAGTAACATTACATTCTGATGAGCTGCCAGAGTGAGCAATTTTTTGAAACACACAAGGGACAGGAACTTGCAGAGCAGAGCTTCTTTGCGGTGTGCTATAGTTTCGTTTTAGCTCCTTCACCCATACAGGCGAAATACAATTTCACACCAAGCATGTTTATCCACCCATCTCCACATAGCCCTTCTTCCCTTACCCTGTCCAGGATAGCATTGAATTCATCCCGACCCTCTATACCGATCGTAATAGACGCCAGTCCATCTGGCTGCCCTTCTACACCACGTATAAATCCTATTCGAGCATTGGTGAATTCTAAGAGGTCTCGGCTACGCGGAACCCCGAATATGTCTTCCCATTCCCTCAACGCGGCTTCGTGGTCCACGTCTCCTGGTGCTAGTCGACATACAACGTCATGAAGATGGAGATGCGATCGTCGCTTCATAGCAGCTGAATATGAGCTGTAATCGGGTCCGCAAGCGTGCCACGCAGAGAAGCGGGATGTTACAGGGTTGGGATTCTAAGGTGTAGCGCGGTGAGAATCGAGCTCGGGCATCATTCCACCTAGGTAAAACATTAGCTATAGTAGTAGGCCCATGCAGGTTGATGTTGCACCTTTTATTCCCTTTGGGTGATATTGAACACAGAGGGCATCATCCTGCTCATGGCTGAAAATGACTCTGCCCAATCCCTTTGACTCAATGTATGCCCGCCGTCTAGCAGCATCCTCAGTTTGCATTATGACCATATAGCCACCTTTGCCGCGTTTTGAGAGAAGCCTGCCAGCAGTTGTATTCTGTTTTATCGGCGAGACAACCTATATGTCTTAATCAGGAGGGCCAAGGAAGGTGAGACAAATGATATACCTCGATAACATCACCGCCTACAGCAACTGCAAAATGGTATTAGCAATTCCACTCGAGAATATACATAGGTGATGAGGCGATCCTACCTAGGAAGTTCTTCAATCCCCATTGTCCGGCTGCCGGGTCGACATAGATAACTTCAGCTCCTAGAACCTTTGTCTGTGGAAAGATTTAGCATAGGCAGTCATATGGATATTCGTATAATAAGTCATACTAGGAGGTGCTTTGCTCTCTCAAGATCTTCCGTTACGAAACCTGCCGTAGACGAGTAAGAGCCGGAGTGATAGCCGACTGTGGACCAACAGAAACCATCTTCAAATTTAGATTCAGCGATATAAGTGATTCCCACGAATGGAGCACTTGAAGGAAGCCATATTTGTATTATTGCAGCTGACTTGTATGGTAGGGCCCATCGTCCTCGGTCCCTAGGACTTTCGGTTCCGCGCACGAGACCCTCCGCATCCATGCAAATCCCTGCACAGCCCGTCTCGTCCAGGGCCTCAGCGGAATGTTCTAGGCAAGAACTTCGGGACGAGGGAGGTTTGACATTGTGGAATGCAAAAGCGTCTGGGTGGAGTAGTTTATAAAGTCTTGTATTCCAGGGTATGGGAGGAAAACAAAAGAGCCATATATGACTGGTGGTGATATTTGATCACAATGCAGAACTCATAAATACTGCAGAATTGCGACAGCGTTTGCAGTCACTATTTCTATTCAGAATCATAGAGATTATGAACTTTCTACAGCATTCTACTTCCTCCGCCTCCTTCCAACTTACAAAAACATTTGGCCAACATCATTTTGCTATCTATAACCTTAATTCAATCCCTTTTTTCCTCAGTAAAATATCAGTTACTTCCTGCTTACTGTCCTACGTTGCGACTTACTCAGATTTAATTTCAAATCCACTTTGAACAAAAATGTAGGGGCCAGAATGAAAGTTGTGGCTGCCGATCAGGCGATGAGGCTCAAAAAAAGGTTGCAACGCCTAATGTCTTAGGCCCAGTTCGGTGAAGTGCTTTTGTGCACCTACATCCACAGTATAGATGCCATCTACTACCCCCGCACGAGCCAAATAGTTCTTCCAGCCAACGCATGGATCCCTGAAGCTATATACTACCTCTATAATGCGTATATTTGGCTTACTATAGGGGATGGTGGTGTTAATTTAGTTAACACCTGATTGAGTTATATATACTACCCCTCCGCTAAACTAAATATTATGCTAACATCTGGATAGACCTTATAGAAGTCGCCCTAAGAGGTACAATTTATAAGAAAGTTCGCGGTAGAGTGCTTTATATACTAAGGCTCTAAGTACGGCGTAACGTACGGCTTGGTGTACGGTAGCTCTACATAGGAAGGTTCCGCGTCCGACTTTACGCATGGAGGCTCTTGTTGAACGGACAATCAAGAATGAGAACTCTATCTATTGAATGTGGCTCTAGGGCCTCTATATATACATGAGGAACGGGTAGTAGACTAAATCAGTGACCGAGTCAATGGGTAGGTAACTGAGACAGTAGTAAGACGGTGGTAAGCAAATCCGGCTCAGGTCAACAGCTCTGTACGAAGTTCTTGCAATACTATAGCTAAAAATTGCGAAGTTACTATCACGATACACCAAATCCTATATATGGGAGCCTATGGCCACCAACTGCTCTAGAGCCCTAGGTGGGCTATGGGTTACCAATATATAGGGGCCCCAGTTTTTTTGACTTTTAAAGGTTATTCCGAACCCCTAGTTTGAAGATATTCTAAATAAAGATGAATGGCTCAACTAAAATCTGTGACTCTATGACGATTATGCGACGCCATGAGGCTCTACGAGGCTTATACGGCGGCGTAGGGCCTTTACCGAACTGGGCCTTAGAATCTCAGTATTATGGCTAAGATTTTGTGTAAAACTCCACCGTTGTCGAACTGAAATCTCAGGTAAGAAAAAGAGGACTCGTGTGTAGATTAATCTATGAAGAAAAGAGATTATATACAAAAGGTGAGCGAGTCATAGGCCCCTTAATGAGTCATATGCACCCGGCCGGTAATCATGTGATGAAAACGGACATAATTAGTGTTCCTTGGCATGCAAATAATTCCGTAAAACTTAATGCACATTAAACATTTGATTTCGAGATTCGTTCAAGGCCGGTCATCACTGCCATCTTGGCTTTTCAACCAAGCTTCATGTGCCTCCTTCCACCTCAAGTATCCTTCCACAGCACTCTGGTCTAATCTACCTGCTCCGTCTTCTTGATCTGATTGCGCGGCTACCTCTTCACTATGTCCTTTCTCCATGCTCTTTCTGCTATGGCGTCTTCTCCATCCCTCCACCCACCGCACCCCAACAAGTCCGAGCCCCGCAACACCTATAATAAATGGAATAAGTTGTCCTACACTACCCAAACCCACAAGTCCTTCAATAGCATTCCATCTAATGGTAAATTCGAGTTGCAATATAACGAAGATATGAATTGACAGGTCGGTGGTAGCATTGGGCCACCCTCTTCCGCTCTTTTTCTTCTTTCGGGAGGCCAATATCATAAGAGAAGATGCAAGAGATGCTCCAGAAGCGGATGGAACTGCTGCTTTATTCACGTTTTGAGGAAGAGTGGATGGGTATGCAATTGCAGCGTAGACTTGATAAGGTCTGTTCCAGGGATCGAGAATGTATGCGCGACGTAGGTGAGTGTAAAGCGCTGCGGCGCGACCCGGAAAACGTAAAGTGACGAGAGCTTTGAAGATACGGAGGTCGCAAGTAAGGTACGAAGGGAGAATGACTATGTTTGATTCTCCTCCGATCCCGGCAGTAGTAGGGGGATCGGTATATCTGGGATTGGAAATGCGCAGGACTCTCATGAGACTCTTGTATAAGAAGGCTTGGCGGTTCGCTAGTGGATTCCTGGCGGCTAGGCAGTGCTTGAGGTATATTTCTCCATTGTAGACATCCTCGAGGATTGGGCAACGGTGTCTCTCATATTGGGAACGCTGCATGTCCTTAACGCTCTCATTTTGAAATTCCTCGCGTGCTAGAGACGGCAGTCGTATTATTTGACCGTCAGAAGGGCTCCTCTCACATTGTGGTGGGGCAGTCTCTTCCAATGTCTGTATGTTCTCAGAGCCTTTTTCGTTTACTGGGTTCAATGAGGGAGAGTCCTTTGCGCTGAGTAGCGTCTCTTGTCTGTCCACCGAGATATTTTCAATGCTGGATCGTCGCGATTCGGATTGCTTGACTGATCCAGCTAGGCTGCGCATGCTGGGGTCGCTCGTAACCACTTCAGCAGAGCCATGTGGCATGGCAGCTATGGATAAAGCCCCCTGCTGCCCATAGATACCTTCTAATATGCCCTCTCCCATGAAGCCAATTGCGGCTTTCTCAAACTCGTCTCTGGCATGCCTCATCGCGAAATAGCTCCAAACCCGAATGGCTTCCAGCAGAGCAGTATTAACATAGTCAGCTAGGCCGAGCACGGCAAAGAATTTCATAAATGTCCTGAACCATCCGTACACGTTCACCCTCACTATAAACATGGCGAATGTTCCACAAGGCGTCTTCAGCATTTCGTCAAGCCCACGAAACCAAAACCATACGTGTAGGCCGAGACTAGCGATATTGAGTGAGTCAGTGAAGAGTAACCTGGTCACACTGTTACGAAAATTTTGCTTGGCGTAAGGTGTCCTTGCTCGTACACCGGTAACGCAGGACCAGGACAGGACCTGTAGAAGAATAAAGCCCTCTACCGCGTATGTTTGCGAGGCATTTCTCACGAAGACTAAGGCGACAGCTAGGAGAGCGATTGAGAAGACCGTAATGCTATCTCTCAATACATGTGCTTGAGAAAACAGAAAGTATTTCGAAAACCATACTGCAATGGTTTGAGTGTAAATGCCAGTACGAATGCCGAGACCATATATATCATTGTTGCCCATGAATCCACACTGTCGAGGAGATCGTGGGTGTTGTAGAGCTGAAAGGTGTGGAGCCGAGCGAGCTCGTACCGCGGATTCATCTCGCTGAAGGAAGCTAGGTATTGCGATTGTCGGATCCGCTCCGGTGGGGTGACTGTTTGATGGTATAGGGAATAAAATGAAAGATACTAATACAGCTATGGAAAAGATTTGGCAAAACCGTGGAAGAAATACTAGGCGTCTACTAAAGATACCTTGTGGTGATGGTCTGATTACTGAAATACATCTTTGAGAAGTATCTCGTATTCTATGATCAGTGATGACTCTAATCATTATGGCAGGGCAGCCCAAATACGCAGGATAAAGTATAGAGGTTGAGACTAAAGAAATGCGCAGGAATCTGGGTATTTACCATTGTCGATGCCTACTGCGCCGCCCACCTTCTGACAAGCATAGTTTCAGTTAAGCGCCTGTGCCTTGCCATGCGCACTACTACCATATTATACGTTCGGCGCATAATATTCGAGTAGCAAGCACGACGAAGGGCAATCGTTGCCACGTATCCTAGGAGGAGCATGTTCTGAATGCCCGCATGAGAATCCGGTTGAAGTTGTGGTTATCACTAACCCCTATTTGACGCACGGGCGGGCATACCGCTCCTTATTAACCAACGAATTCTCCCCGAGAGTCTGAGAGCTTATGGGCCTCGAGGGTTTGAGAGCTTACGGTCGCAAAAAACTGAGTTCGGTTAAAATTCTACTACAGAGCGCCTGATTCATGAGATCAATTTGATTCACGTATTCAATCCGATAACTGGTTTAGCACTTTACTCAACGAGACCAAATATTACAAGCACGTGATATGATTTGGATACATTCTCAATATGCTGGGTGTCCATTATAATTTCGCGAACAAATCTTAAATTCAGGCCTTATCCCTTAACCCGCCGGCGTCCTACGAGAAGTTGGTCCGTGCTTGAATACCAGAATCAAAATAACGCGTATAGCCTCTATAGATTTGATTAATTAATTACCATCAACCATGCCTTCTAATCGTACTTTTAATGATATAGATCTTATTCAACCGACTTAATACAAAGTTCTACCAAACCGGGTTGCTAAAAAACCACCCCCCGAGCCATGGGAGCTGCCCGATTTCGAGCCTCTGCATATTAACGATTTTGACGACCATGGCACCCCAAATCTACCTCCTATGCTTGATCAAAACGATCCGTTTGCTATATTCAGTCAATTCTTTATTGACGAGATTATGGATAAGCTGGTAGAGTGGACGAATAAGTACGCAGAGCTGCACCCGTTAAATAATGCAGATAAAAGGGCCCGCCCATGGCAGCTAATATGCAAAGAAGAACTCTGGGCGTATTTTAGTGTACTTATTCATATGGGCCTTATACACGAATCGTCTATTGAGGATTACTGGGGTTCTTTAGACACTACTAGTTTAGAACATATTGTTAAGAAATACATAAGTTGGACTCGCTTTGAACAGCTTAATTACTACTTTTAGTGCACAGAACTATGGCCAGATAATAATCCTACACCACGATCTATATTCAATAGGGTTAATAAGCTTACTAAATATATTTGGCTTACTTGCAGGAAGCTCTACAGGCCTGGCACCCACCTTGCGGTTAACGAAACGATTAAACGCTTTATGGGCCGTGCCCCTAAAATTGTTAATATTCCTACCAAACCAATACCTAAAGGCTTTAAAATATGGGTCCTAGCGAATGAGGGCTATATACTTAATTGGCTGTAGCACGCAAGAGGTAATAAGGCGGGCCCAGTTGATCTGGATGAGATATTTACGGAGGAAGGCTTTTCAAAGACGTAGGCAGTAGTCCTTGATCTGCTTACTTAGCGCAATACAGAGTTAAATAAGCCTCTTTATCCTCTAGGAAAACACGTTGTTTGGCTTAACAATCTATTTACAAGTATTAAGCTTCTTGCTCAACTTTAAGAGCTTAGAATTGGAGGTGCAGGAACCGTTCATACAACTAAAATAGAGCGTGAGAAGAAGGGAGGAGAGGAGGGCAATATTTTAGTGAACAAATCGGCAGGTAAAAAGAAGGTCAAAGTTCCTGCAGAGCAAATTAACTAGAGGCTCGCTGATATCAAATTAACTCACGCATCTCAAATACAATGGGGTATACTATATACAGCAACTTCTAAAGACGGTCAGGTTATGGAATTCGCCTGGAAGGATGCCAATGTAGTGCTTTTTATAAGTACGGTTAATAACGGTAAGTAATGCTCTAAAAAGCTTTCCAAAATGAGGCTTAAAATAAGCTTATTTAAGCCTTATATACTGACTACGTTATATATTACAGGTTAATTAACAAAGGAAACTAACCAAAGACGTCCTCCCATTACCCAAACTGGCGCCCGAATGACTCGCAAAGTCTTTAGCGATAAGGTAGTTAAGACACTTTGCATTCCTACCTTTATTTTCTACTATAATCTATATATAGGTGGCGTGGATATCGCGGATCAGCTACGGTCCTATTTTAACACTTAGAGGACGTATCGAAAGACGTAGAAGCCTCTCTTTCACTTCCTACTAGATATAGTCCTTGGCAACTCCTACCTGCTATCCTCCTACCATCCTACTAATCGCCGAGCTGGTCGTAATAATGGCCATAAGAAGTTTAGGAGGGACCTCTGTAACGCCTTATTTGAGCGCTTAATTTGAAAGTGAAAGGCCTATACCCAAGAACCTCCCCCACGGTACTCTACCAATAATATAGTATCCCTTGACACGGCAGGGTCCTTTGCCAAGGTCGCTTATATTCGCGACTCGCTTCAATTGAATATTTATATTAACCCGGCTTTTCCGATTGGTTGATTCTTATCGATAAC